>Ga0307929_1002601_pt1 | contig 11395 bp, 7 predicted proteins | sample AceLakmetage1330_FD_203160 | JGI IMG/M metagenome (GOLD analysis project Ga0307929, IMG submission 203160) | Saline water microbial communities from Ace Lake, Antarctica - #1330 | ecosystem: Environmental > Aquatic > Non-marine Saline and Alkaline > Saline | place: Antarctica: Ace Lake...
CCTATGGGTGATGTGGCATAGGCAAGGCCCATGGCCTTTGCCCCCCGGGGCTCATATCCCGGGAATTCCTGCTTTTTAGAGACCATGGCAAGTTCCGGATGGCCAAATCCATCTGCCAGGCGATAACTGCCCTCGGCAAGCTTGTTTCCAAACCCTTCACGATAGGCGGTCTGGCGGGTGAGTTCCACCAATGCTTCGCCATCTCCCCATTTAAGGGATCGTCCCACTTCGTCTTCGCTTACATAACCGCGCTCCACAAGTTCCATGGCACAGGCCACGGTGGCACCCATGGTGATGGTATCAAGACCCAGCTCGTTGCACAGATAATTGGCCTTTGCGATGGCGGCCAGATTATTGATCATGCAGTTGGAGCCCATGGCATATACGGTTTCATATTCAGGACCTTCGCCTTCTCCCTCAAATCCGGGTTCCGTCACCTTGGTGATTCTGCCACATTTGATGGGGCAACCAAAGCAACCCTGATTTTTCACCAGATATTTTTCAGTGAGGGTGGTACCCTGGATATCTTCCCAGCCGTCAAAGGTGCCCTGTTGCCAATTTTTGGTGGGGAGAATGCCCTTTGCCTGGGTGACGGCTACCACACCGGCTGTGCCGTTAATGGTGAGTCCCACCGGTGTTTCTTTGGCATCACTTGTGTACTGCTTCAGGATTCCTTGGTTGAATTCTTTAAATGAGTCAGGTTCTGCCAGTTCAATCTTGTCACTGCCCAGCAGCACAACTCCCTTGAGGTTTTTGGAACCCATTACGGCCCCCACACCGGATCTGCCTGCGGCACGGTGTTTTTCGTTCATTATGCCTGCAAACAGAACCTTGTTCTCCCCGGCAGGGCCAATGCAGGCCACCCGGGCTTTTGGGGCGGTTTCTGCAATCAGCATGTCCGTGGTTTCCGGCACTGTTTTTCCCCAGAGGTGCTCAGCGCTTTTCAGTTCTGCCTTGCCCTTGTTGATCCAGAGGAAAACCGGTTTGGCCGATTTTCCCTTGAAGATGACGCCATCGTAACCGGCTCGTTTCATCTCCCGGGGCATCATTCCTCCGGAGTTGGAGCAGGTCACGGCACCGGTCAACGGTGATTTGGTCATCACCATATACCGGGCACCAGTGGGGGCACCTGTTCCGGTGAGGGGGCCTGTCATCATGATCATCAGGTTTTCAGGGGAAAAAGGATCACACATTGGATCCATTTCTTTGTTCATGTAATAAATACCAATTCCCCTGCCACCGATGTAATCCTTGGCAACCTTTGGGTCCAGAAATTCATCTTTTATTTCCCCGGTTGTCAGATTAACACGGAGAATTTTACCGATCCATCCTTTCATAATAGAGACTCCTTTTCATGACGCTTTTCACTGTGTTTATGGGCTATCTGGATCATTGACAGGCATCAAGGAGCCTGTTTTTTTAAAAAAAAATGTTGGACATGACCCGGAAAAAGCATAATACCGATTAAAATCGTCCATCCCCATTGCTGGGTTGTTGGTTGTGAATCAAAGCTGCGGTGCCGTTTTGGTGATAATGACAAAAAACATGAAACCAAAAAATTCAGACACAGACCCGGCTAAGGGGGCAAATTAATTCGTAACTGATTCCCTTTGTTCGTTTTTTTATATGTTATAGTTAGTGTAGCATATAGTAGGTTGGAATGGATTTCAACATTAAAATGATTTTTTTAAAAAAAATAGTGCTGGGAATGATTGGGCAAGGAGATGGAACAGATACATGCTTGTTTTACATGGGTGGAGGAATTATTCATATGCTCACTAGGGCCAGGTTAGAAAAATCTAATTCCATGGCCCATGATCAGGATAAGATGGCCACAAAAAATCGGGGTTTTGCCATTCTTTTGCCCCATGTTGTGGGCAAACCAAGAGGAACTTCCAATCTTCGTTGTGGGCAGGCCAGGTCCAAAATAAGGTCTGCCCGTGGCAGTTATAAGGAACTCAGGCCTATAAAAATATGCCCGCTTCCAAATCAATATAAAAAAATCTTAACATAGAGTGCAAGGAATATCATATAGGAATGCGCTTAGGGGACAGATTTTTAAATCTGTCCCCGCTTCCGAAAAAAGGTGTGCCGGTTATCATGAGTGTGATATTTTGCCACCGGAGATACAGAGGGTATTCTGGATGATAACCCAAGAAGAAGGGAGAATATATTGAAAGACAGAATCAGATACGCGCCGCTTCGGGATAAGATCACCGATGCGGCCACCGCAGCCAGTCATATCGTGGATGGCACCAATGTTTTTATTTCCGGGTTCACCGCCGGGTATCCCAAGATGATTCCCATGGAGCTGGCCCGTCGAGCAGAGCAGGGGGAAGACTTTAAAATAAACCTGTATGCCGGGGCATCCACCGGAGAGCTGGTGGATGGTCTACTCTCAAAAACGGATCTGGTCAATTGGCGGCGGCCCTACATGAGCGACCGCACCATGAGAAAAAAGATCAACCAGGAACAAATTCTCTTTAAGGATGATCATCTTTCCCGACTGTCTGCCCTAGTTCGTTCCGGTGATTGGGGAACGGTGGATGTGGCTGTGGTTGAGGCGGTGGCCATCACGGAAAAGGGGCATTTGGTACCCACCATGTCCGTGGGCAACACCCCCACCTATGTTAAGCACGCTGAAAAGATCATCATTGAAATGTCCGAAACTGACCCCCGGGGACTTGAAGGTATCCATGATATTTTTATCCCCGAAGATCCCCCCTATCGCATGCCCATTCCCCTGTACCGCACGGCGGATCGCATTGGTAAACCCTTTATTGAGATGAATCCGGATAAGGTGGTGGCCATCTTGAAAAGCGGGGAAAAGGATACTTGTGCCGTGTTCCAGCCCCCGGGAGAAATTCCCATGCGCATTGGGGAGCAGATTCTGGATTTTGTCCGCCATGAGATGAAAAAAGATCGTCTGCCAAAAACATTGCCCTGGCAGGCCGGAGTGGGGGATGTTGCCAATGCGGTGTTAAGCCGATTCATGGAGGATGATTATTTTGAAAGTGTGGATCTCTATTCCGAAGTGATCCAGGACAGTGTACTGGATTTGATTGATATGGGGAAAATTCGGGCTGCATCTGCCTCGGCCATGACATTGTCTGAAAAAGTCCGGGATCGTTTTTTTAAAGAGATCTATCGATACAGAGAAAAGATTGTTCTCCGGCCTGTGGAGATCTCCAATTCCCCGGAGGTGATCCGTCGTCTGGGGGTGATTGCTATTAACACGGCCCTGGAGGCGGACATCTATGGGCATGTGAATTCCACCCATGTCATGGGGTCCCAGCTGATGAACGGCATTGGAGGCTCTGGGGATTTTGAACGAAACGGGGCGCTTTCATTCATGGTGACCCCTTCCATGGCTAAGAACGGGGCCATTTCCGCCATTGTACCCATGGTGAGCCATGTGGACCATTCAGAGCACTCAGTGGATGTCATTGTCACTGAACAGGGGTTGGTGGACACACGGAACCTCACCCCACGCCAGGTGGCCGAAGCGGTTATTAAGAAATGCGCCCACCCCGATTACCGGGATCAGTTGTGGGATTACTACAGCCGGGCCGTGCACAAGACCGGTGGGCATGAACCCCATCTGCTGGGGGAGGCGTTCTCCTTTCACCAGCGATTCATGGAAAAAGGGGATATGAAATTGTAGGGCGTGGGCACAGCACTGCATTCCTGGCGGCGCAACCGCCAGGAACTTTAAACATCTGCGCCATTACTGATTCGTCCTATATCTTTTCAGTTCCGTACATTCCACAAGATGATCCAGGGTTTTTGCAGTAAAAACCTTTCCCCTTGTGGCCAGGATCATTTTTTTCATATCTTCCTTTCGAACGCCAAAGCCGCGTCCTCCTATACAGGCAATCACTTCATATTTCGGATTGTCCAAGGACCTTCCGGCAAGGCTTAACTCTCCAAGATGTTGAATGCGGGTGACCTTATCACGCGCTGTGCCATCGTCTTCTGTGATTTTTGCTTCTATGACAATCTGAGGATTAAATTCACTGGGTATGATGAAATCAGGTGTCTGGTCAAAGCCTTCAATACGTTCCGCTCGTTTGGTTTTACGAAAACTGACCCCTGCTCTGGTCAGCACGTCTTCGATTGCCGATTCCAGGCTGTCTCCAATGATATCACTTACCGAATCACGGTGACCGGCAAAAGGTCTGCCAATAAATCGCTCATATAACAGCATGGCATAGGGCGCTCCAATCCGAGATAAATTCTTGATGCTGGAAATACCATGTTTCGTATCTGCCTTGTTTAATCTATGCAGTTGATCAATGTTGACTTCGGGTGCCCCTGCGGAAAGCAACTGGCATGCCGTTTGAACCATTGCCTCCACTCTTTTTTTTGTCACACCGTTTGTGCTCAGTTCCACATCCGGTGCCATTCTGATTTTACGATCCAGAGAACGAATAAATCCCTGGGTAACCGTCACGCCTGTTTTTTGAGTCGTAACATACCCCCACTCCGGCGGTGTAAATCCAAGCATGGTGCGAAGTACAATGATGGAAATTGGCTCAGAAACAGTCACTGGATAAATATTGGCAGGATCAAGCTTAGAAAATCCGTTGCTGGCGGCTTTAAGTGCTTCATAACCTCCTTCAAAAGCGGGGTATTCAACAAATCCTGCTCCCTTTGGCATAACAAGAAATTCTGATTCCAGGCACGAAAAAACGGAATCAACATAGTTTTCAGGATTTTTACTAATTTCTTCCAGGGTTGCATTAAAAGGGAACATCAACATTTTTTTCTCCATAATTGGAATGCTTTTCCTGCACTGAAAACAGGGAACTTTCCTTTGATTCTTCTTTGCCTGGCATGTCTATGAATCTCTCAATCTCAGCCCATCCGCCAAAGAATCGAATCCAATCCATCACCTTTACAATGCGTATTGCAGTTGCTTTTGTTTTATCCCAGTTATGCCGCAAGTTCCAGATGGCATGGCGAATGAGATGTCCATAGGCAACACACCTGATGTCGCCACGGGTCGGATTTACATTCCCCGCTTTAAGAAAATTCAAATCATGTTTAACAATTTCAGCAAGATCTTTAGGCGAGGTTGCGATCCATTTTTCCTGCATGATACCCGTTGTCCGGCAAACAAAAATTGTATCTATAATGGATGAACCCGTCCCCTTGATATGGATGGAGCTGCCCATCTCAGCAGGGCAAGGAAGGGATGCAGAACAGGTCAAACCGGCATCCAGGATGGCCACAGCTATGGGATAATAGGCATCAATTTTATTATGATGATAGGTGAATGCCAAAGGAGAGCCTGGTTTCAGTGCTGTGGACATTTTCTGGAAGACCTTGGATATGCCCTGTGTGAAATGATCCAGGCCACGGCCCATGTCTGTATTGCCTGTTAACTCATCGGGTGATCGAGTTGAAGCCTCGCTAAACGCAGGAGCGCTTTTTCCGACTAATTTTCTTAGCCAGACATAACAAAAATCCATGAGTTCAGCATACTGAATATTGCCGAAATAGGGCGGGTCAGTAAAAACCGCGTCCAATGAGCCATCTGGAAGATTGGATGCACCAGCGTCCTTACATGAAATATCAATTCGTCTTGGGCGGGTGGTAGCATTTCCATCTAAGTGATCTCCAATCCATTCTCCCTTGATGGGGATCACCTTTTTTGTTTTACCTTGAAATTTAACTTCAAAGGGGTGGTCACAATAAGATTTGGCTTTTTTGAATTTTTCTATGATATTTGCCCACCCGCCACTGCCGATACACATGCTTCGGCCAGGCATCATGATGCCAAGAAAATTTGATTCACACTGAATCTGCCCCACTGGAAATCCATGGATGGAAAATATATCAAGGGACTTTAATACCCGGCTGTCATAGCGGCATAACATGTTTTGATAACGGAGCAAGTCAGAAAGATTTGTCGCCAGGGCATTTCGTACCCTTTCGTTAGGTTGATCGGCAATAAGCCGTGCGGAAAGTTCCAGGCCAAGAAGCTGCCGGTGATTAAACATTTCACTGTAATAGGTGTAGCCCCAGCGATGCAGGCGATTTGTTTCGTCGCCACTCGGAATTTTGGATTCAGGAATATATCTTGAATTTATACTGGATAAACGTTCTGACGCTTCTTCAGCCTTTGCAATATCTGCTTCATCTGGTGTTTTAAAAAATCGACCCTTATGGGACGGTTTACAAATAGGGCAATGATATTCCATGGCATACATGCGGTGCCTGGGAGCCCCCAGAGCGGGGTCTGGAAAACGATTTTCAGTCCTGCATTCAGGGCATTTGCAAAGGCCTCTTTTGGCAGGACCATTTGAGATCAATTTAAAGGAACAATGGCAGCATTTGCCTGGATTTTTTTTGTCTTCAACTTCGGTTAATTTTCCACACTCAGAACATACAAATACATTTTTGGGATGCCGGGAGCCAGCCGAAAGCATATAACCGGGAAATAGGTCGATCCCCTTTCCACATTGTTTGCAAGGTATGACTTTCACCCATAGAAAATATTTTACATGGGCATCTTTAGAGCCACAAAGTGTGCATTTAGTTTTGTGAAGATGCCCAATTTCTTTTTCAAGATTGTAGCAAAGCAGCTTGGCTGCTTCAGAATAATCATCCAGGTTAAGATGTTCAATTTCCTGTTTTACAATCCAATATGACATGGGGTTAATATCAAACCCTGTGACATCACAACCCACACGATTAGCCTCCAGAAGAGGAATCCCCCCCCCCATAAAGGGATCTGCAATATGAAGCCCTGGAAGGTTATTGGGGGTGTAATACACCTCCTGAAGGGGTTTGTCAGAGAATTCAGATAAAATAAGACCCCGAAACAATGTCCCGGGACGTCTGGCAAACCATTTATGAACAGCAATAATCGGACGGTAGTTTTGCTGAATCTGTTTCTCACGACGTGCAAGGTCTGCAATGAAGGGTATATCAAAATCTTTTTCGATCATCAGGGTGTTTGTTTACCTTTTAATATTTGGTGTAAGCCCTCCGCATCTTTTGGATGATCCAGTTAGGCGTTATTTGTAAACCCGGTGAAAAATTATTGGTTTAGGACCGCAGATGAAATAAGTTGACGAGTTTATCATATTTCTAATAGACATGTAACTACCATAAAAAACTAAACGCTGATCTGGAAATTAGGTTGCTGCCATTATAATGATCAGGCGGGCGTGTTGTCATCACCCGGGCTCTCTTCCATATCTTCATAGACATCATCTAAAAAGCGGGGGGTGCAGATGGCAAGGAAGATCAAATCTGTCTGGCCGATGTTGGTGATGCGTTGGGGGCACATGGGGGGAATCAGAACAATGTCACCGGGGCCGACCTTCCTGGGGGACAATTGGCCCACCTCCACCTCTCCCCTGCCATGGAGGATGTAATAACGCTCGGCGGTCTCCCGGAGTCGATGCCAGCAGGTGGTTACGCCGGGTGCCACCCTGGCCCTGGCAATGGAAATTTCCGGATCATCGGATGTGTTGGATAGTTCGGTAATATAACATTTTTCAGGAGTATAGAACTCATTTGTCAGATTATGGTGTTTAATGCTTTCCTGCAACAGCTCCTCCTGTCTGGTTATTCCTGTCCATCTGGCATCATTTCTATTTCAACCACTTTCTGGAACTGGCTGACCATGAAATAACGGTCCACCTTGACCCTGATACATTTTATGTATAAGTTTATCATCTTTTTAAAAAATTAAATTTCATTTAACATAAAAAGTATATACATCATATGGTGATGCTGATGTCGAGTAGTTTTAACGGCCATGGGAAACAGGAACTTGATTACAAACACCCTGAATGGCCGCCATACCTTTCTAAAAAAGGAGAAGTTCATATGCTCAGTCCCATTAAAATAGGTATCAGTTCATGTCTGCTGGGAAAGCAGGTCCGCTACGACGGTGGCCACAGCCATGACCGGTTTCTCACCCAGACCCTGGGTCTTTTTACCGAATATGTACCGGTGTGCCCCGAGGTGGATTGCGGCATGCCTATTCCCAGGGAGGCGGTGCGGTTGGTGGGAGATGCCAAGAATCCCCGATTGTTGACCCAGAAGACCGGCATTGACATGACCGATCAAATGAAAATCTGGATGGAAAAACGCCTTGACGATCTTGAGTCTGAAAACCTGTGTGGGTATATTTTTCGAAGTAAATCCCCCAGCAGCGGGTTGTATCGCATCCGGGTGTATGGGGATGATGGCGTGGTGAAAAGAAATGGTAGGGGCATTTTTGCAAGGGGATTCACGGAACGGTTTCCCCGGATTCCAGTGGAGGAAGCTGGCAGGCTCAATGATCCCAAACTGCGCGAAAATTTTATTGAAAATATATTTACCCTGAAGCGCTGGCGGGATCTCATTGCAACCGACAAAACCCTTGGGGGACTGGTGGGGTTTCATACCCGGAACAAGCTGTTACTCCTCTCCCATAATCAGGATCTCTACCGACAGATGGGAAAACTGGTGGCCAATGGAAAAAATATGAATCTGGAACAGTTGTTTGACACCTATGAAAAAACACTGCTTAAAGCCCTGAGCCTTATGAGCACATTGAAAAAAAATATCAATGTGCTCCAGCACATCATGGGATATTTCAAAAAAGTGCTGAACTCCGATGAAAAAAAGGAGCTGCAGACTCTTTTTGATCAGTACCGGGACGGATATGTGCCCCTCATCGTGCCCATCACGCTGATTCGGCATTATGTGTTAAAATACGATCAGCCCTGGCTAAAAATCCAGACTTATTTAAATCCCCATCCATTTGAACTCAAGTTGCGGAATTATTTTTAACTATCTCATGATTCGGGCATCCAGGGCCAGGACCCCCTTTTCATAGACCCGCACCGGATTGAGATCCAGCTCCTTGATGTCCGGATTTTCCATGACCAGACAAGACAGGTTCATGATGAGATCCACCAGGGCATCCACATCACAGGGGGCGGTCCCCCGGGCACCCGTGAGCAGTGGGTAACCCTTGAGTTCCATGATCATTTCCCGGGCATGGGTTCGGGTGAGGGGGGCCACCCGAAAGGCCGTGTCCTGCATGATTTCTGCAAAGATTCCGCCCATGCCCACCATAAGGGTGGGGCCGAATACCGGGTCATCCATGGCCCCCACAATGAGTTCCACCCCTTCGTTGGCCTGGTGACAGACCAGCATCCCCTCAATGACGGCATGGGGATGGGCCGCCTTGATCCGGGATTTCATGGCCTTACATTGCGTTTTCAAGGCCCGGGCATTTTTAATGTTGACACTGACACCACCGCTGTCACTCTTGTGAACCACATCCTTGGAGACCACTTTGAGCACCACGGGATAGCCCATGTCATCGGCAGCCGTTATCAGCTCGTCCAAATTATTGCTGAAATAATGGGGAGGGTAGGGGATTTGGTATTTTTCAATGAGATCCACGGCCTGGGGCTCCAGGAGAAAGTCAGCGGTTCCGGTATTTTTTTTGGTATCGCTGGTGGGGGCATCGGCAGAAAGTGCATCCATTTTTGTACCCTGAAACGGCTCACAATCAGGATTGACCTTATCATCGCATGTACCATGATCACAGGGAGATATCAGTATCGCTGAGCTGCCCGTCTGTTCATCAGCCGTGTTTCTTTGGAAACGGCCATATTCCATGGCTGCAGCAATGGCTTTCACGGCCCTTTCCGGCGTTGAAAAAACCGGCACCCCGGCCCGGTTCATGCGGGGCCGATCCATGGCTTCGTCTTCGGCACCGCCCATGTAAGAGATGGCAATGCCGGCCTTGATCTGTTTTTTAAGTTCAATGATCATCTCCCCGCCCCCTTCAATGGGATCGCCGAAATTGATGAGAAACACATCTGCCACATCATGTTTGTCCGCCACAAGGGCCACTTCCCGGAACTCATGGGCCCAGATGGCGGCAAGATCAATGGGATTGGTGTAGGAACCCAGGGGGGACAGGTTCAATGCCTTTACCTCATCCACAAAGGCTTGGGGAAGGGCAGGTACATCAATGCCCAGGGTTTCGGCTTCATCCACGGCAATCACCCCGATGCCCCCGGAGGAGGACAGGATGAGCAACCGATTGCCCTGGGGGATCTCCATGGTGGACAGCAGTTTGCCATAATCGTAGAGATCCTGGAGATTGTCCACGGGGATGGCACCATACTGACGGCAGGCGGCATGAAATACCTTGTGGGCTCCGGCCAGGGAGGCGGTGTGGGAGGCCACGGATTTTTCACCGGCACTGGATCTGCCGGATTTTAGAATCACCACCGGCTTTTTGGGAGTCACCCGTTGCAGTGCCTCTAAAAATCGTCTGCCATTTTTAACCCCTTCAAGGTAAAGTCCCATGGCCCTGACCGCATCGTCTTCTGCCAGAAATTCCATGAAATCTGACTCGCAGATGTCCACCTGATTGCCAAGATTAATGGTGGCACTGATGCCCAGTTGCTCTTTGTCCGCCCACTCGGCAAGGCCGTTGGTGAGGGACCCGCTCTGGGAGATGGTGGCAAAGGGACCCTGGTTTTTAATCACCGGGAAAAACTGGGCATTGAGTTTGTTGGGCATATATATGAACCCTTCAATGTTGGGGCCGATGATACGGACGTTGTTTTCCCTGGCAACAGCGATGAGTTCCTGTTGCAGATCGTCCCGGCCCACCTCCCGGTAACCGGCCGTGGTGATAACCACACCGGGGATGCCTTTTTTACCGGCATCCCGAATTACCTGGGGCACCACTTTTACCGGCACCAGAATTACGGCCACATCGGGCACTTCAGGCAGTTCCATCAATGAGGTGTAGGCCTGGAGACCTAAAATTTCACCCCCCTTGGGATTAATGGGATAGATTTTGCCTTGAAAGCCCCCCTTGATGATACAGTCCAATGTCATGAAACCATATTTGGAAGGATCGGCAGAGGCCCCCACCACGGCAATGGATTGGGCGTCAAACATCTGTCGGATGGTCTGGATGGTCTTGCTGTCATTTTTCATGGGAGTGGCTCCTGGGTTAAGGGTTTTATATGAAAGAGTAGGCGAGCCTAACATTCTTTCATGCTTCGTTGTGGGTAGACCGGGGCCAGAATACGGTCTGCCCGTGGCAGTTTTATATGAAAATGAAGTGTCCAAGTAGCCTCAGCAGAGCCCCCCCCCGATGGGTAATAGGAACCGGCCAATTGGGCCGTCTAACGGTTCCGGCCGGGCCCATTACCCGTCGGGGGGGGGGCGGCATGATATCATTTGGCTCCGCGTCTACGACCCAATATTCGTTGTGTCGGCAGGACATGCCCGTTTAAAAGAAAACAAGCACCCACACAAGGGTTAAAATTCTTCCCATCATGCTGAAGGTGGTGGTGAGGGCACAAACAAGGGTTCCGTTTTTAAGTCCGAATATGGCGGTATACCGGGGAAG
>Ga0307929_1002602_pt1 | contig 11386 bp, 12 predicted proteins | sample AceLakmetage1330_FD_203160 | JGI IMG/M metagenome (GOLD analysis project Ga0307929, IMG submission 203160) | Saline water microbial communities from Ace Lake, Antarctica - #1330 | ecosystem: Environmental > Aquatic > Non-marine Saline and Alkaline > Saline | place: Antarctica: Ace Lake...
TGACGGTTTTCAGATAATTACCCATCTCCATGGCTGCGGAGGTGGTCTCTTCCAAGGTGGCGGTTTCCGGCATATCCAAAATCACCTGGAATTCACTTTTGTTATCAAATGGCAGCATTTTTACCCGAACCATGCCCACCCCCACCATGGCGCAGGCCAGGATCAAAAGAACAACCACAAAGAGCAAAAAACCCCATTGCCAAAAAGGGTTGTGGAGCAGGGGATCCATGATTTTCCGGTAGAGTCGTGTGGACCAGTCATCCCCCTCATGGTCTGTGTGGTTACTGTGTCCCTGGCCACTTTCGACCTTGATCATCCGCACCGAGGCCCAGGGGGTGACAATAAAGGCCACCAGCAGAGAAAAAAACATCGCCGCCGAAGCCCCCATGGGAATGGGGCGCGTAAGGCCCCATAAGCCCCCCCACAAAGGCCATGGGCAAAATGGCACCAATCACTGCAAGGGTGGCAAGCATAGGTTTGATTAATGATCCCTTTACCTTGCCAAACGCTGCGAACAATTGGTACCGAGACTCTTTATGGGAGACGCAGCTCCGCAAGCCATTTAGATGCCGTTCTGATTTCTGCACCATTGGGAAATGTCTTTTCTCTGTCCAGCTTCTTTGAAATTTGAATCATTTTAATGTTGGGAAAAAATTTTTTGAATATTTCAAAATTTGCACTGAGGTTGCTTTCATTCCATTTCACCTCTACTAACAGTGAAGGGATATTGTGTGCTGTGATGCAAAAATCAATCTCTCTGCCATTTTTATCCCTTATATAATAAAGCTGGCCTTCTTCTCCCAAACAATCCTCCCGGAAATGTAATTCTTTTTTAATGGCGCATGCCACAGCGTTTTCCAGTTTTACACCCGGGTCACCCAGAACTTGACCTGTGTCATAAAAATAAAATTTAGGGGTCTTTAGAATAGCTCTGGCAATATTTTTATGGAAAGGAGAGACTTTAAAAAGCACATAGATATTCTCCAGTATTGTCAACCATCTCTTCACTGTTTTGTCGGAACATTGTAAATCCTGGGCAAGAGAGCTATATGATATGGGGCTGCCCACCCGGTGTCTCAATAACTGAATCAAGGTTTCAATTTGAGTAATCTGTTGAACATTTTCAAGGTCAATTAGATCTTGCTTTATGATGATATCAAGATGGGATTTTTTCCATCGATTATAAAATCGGGTTGTTCCCTCCAGAAAGGGTTCAGGGAAACCACCAACGGCCAAAATTTTATCCAGCGCTGCTTCAAGATCATCAGGTTTCAAAAACGTATGAATTTCTTTAAGATCCAGGGGATGCATTCTGAATTGGAAAAATCTTCCCGCCAGGGAATCGCCAACTTTCCGATAGGTATTAAGCTTGGCGCTGCCGGTAACCATTATGGATGGCCGAATCCCTTCAGTATCATAAATCCCCTTTAACCATGATTTCCAATTTTTCAGCTTGTGCAGCTCATCAAAAATAACCAGGGGTTTTGATCGATCCCAGGATTTTTCCTGCAAGCTGAACCTGTCATCCACATTGTCAAAATTAAAATAATCAAAATCCTTTTCCAACAGTTTAGACAAGGTTGTCTTTCCGGTTTGGCGCGGCCCGGTGAGCAAGATAATTTTTTTATCTAAATCTTCCTGAATGTATTTTTCGAGATATCTTTTCATGCTGACTATTCTGACATCAATTCCGGAATAGTCAAGACTTTTTCGGAATTGATGTCGATAAAGTCTTTAAATCCGGCCCTGAGAACATTGCCCAGGCGGTTCGGGAGGCCATGGGCAAATAAAAAGCTATTTCCTTTCATGGCCTGCGAGTCTTGAAGCTTAGGAACCAGTCTTAAATAATTTGCCCTTTTCAGAACACGCCACCGTTAAAGGATAGTGTTCCCAACTTTTTAAAAGAGTATGTTATTTCGGACTCATTCCTTAACAGCCTGGCCCGTTCTATTTTGATCGGCGTTCTCAATGCATTATGGACAAAAGGCAGAGATAAGCATATATTTATTTATAAGAAAGTCTCACCAACACGCTGGAATTAAAAAACTTTCATTTTTCGTTGTGGCAGTGGTGACTGCCATGTATGTTATATGGAATATATAAATTTTTAATGTACAGGAAACTATACAATGAAAAAATTCGGGAGAAACGATCCATGCCCTTGCGGCAGCGGACGTAAATATAAAAAATGCTGCCTTCGCAGCAATGGGGGATTTCAACCGTATACAGGGGATGAAAGAGAGTCGGCTCTGGAGAAATTGGGAGATTTTATAATGCAAGAGAGCTGGCAAGAACATGAAACTAAGGCCATGCATATTTTCTGGGATGATCTGAAAGAAAAATTTTCTCAGTTGGATGATGAATATGCCCATTTAACGAGTAAAGCAATGTTCGACTTCTGGTTTGGTTTTGATTTTAAAACCGATGAAGAACAGCCTTTATTGCACTATTTCCTTGAGAAAGGCCCCCATCTGACAAAAGGGGAGCAAAGTTTTCTGAATATGGCTGGCAAGTCCTGTGTACGACTCTATGAGGCGGTTAAGGTTATCCCGGGAAAATCAATCACTTTAAAGGATTTAATTAATGGCCAGGTTACGAAAGTAAGGGAAATCAGCGGATCGCAATCAATGAAACGTCATGAAATAATAGCTACCCGCATAATGCCCGTGGGGGCATCCGGCAGGCCGGAGATGGATGGGAACCTTTTTCTTTTCCCGCGTATGCAAAGGGAACGGATTGTGAACAAAGTAAAACGCATGTATGAAGCGTTTCAACAGGAATCGCCAGACGCTGCTGATGCCGATTTTTTCAAGGAAATGCCCCCAATATTTCATCAGATGTGGCTGGCCCCTTTTATCAATCCCATCCCCAATATGGTGAACCGTGACGGCCATGAAGTGATAATCACCCAGGTCTATTTTGACGTGGCTGACCCGGATGCACTCAAGGCAGTCCTGGATACAAAAAAAGACCTTGAACGTGAAACAAAAGAATTGAATTGGACCTGGCTGTCAAAACCCAAAGACGGTCGCAAGGGAATCTATGGCTCCTTCAGCATGAATGGCCAACGTCTTACTCTGGAGACCACTTCAAAAGAATGGGGCGAGAAGGGTAAAGCAAAAATCAAAAGGATTGCCGGAGACCTTACCCAGTACAAAACCACCACGTATTCCAACATACAAAGCCTCCTGGAAAAAAATAAATCTGGAAAAGCTGAACCGGACTTTGGCATGGCGGATTTGTCCCCTGCGGATAGGGAAGAATTAGCCCAGGCATTAAAAAAAGAGCAAAAAAGATATTACAAAAAATGGCTTGACATGGATATCCCCATGCTGGACGGTCATACCCCCCGTCAGGCATCCAGATCCCCTGGGCTTAAACCAAGGATTATAGAAATGCTCAAGGATCTTGAACACTTTTATGAAGAGGAGCTGACAAGGGGAAGACCTGGTTTTGATCCTTCCTGGATGTGGGAGGAACTGGGCCTGAAAAGCGAGAACCCGGACCAGAATCAAGACGGCTACCTGCCGCTCACAGGGGTTGAAACCATGGCGTGCTTGGTTCATGGGATGGGAGACGTTGCCCGAGAGATAGCGGCAGAATATCGGAACAGGGACAATTTTGATGACACCATGACCCTGGATCGTAAAACATTGAACATGAATCTGAGTTTTCAACGCTTTGTCCGGGAACATACAGCCCGGATCCTTAAACTTGGCATGAAGGGCCAGGGAAGCCTGCTGGCATCCCATCTGGAATATATGGTCAATTACGAGTTGCATCTTCGAAAGACCTTTTGGATTGACCCCTCCCTTTCCTATATGCTGGGTCAGACCCAATTGGATCTGGCCGGTGACATGCTCAATCTGCCATATGCTTCCTTTGCCCTTGTTTTTACGGATCGTTTCACCCTTGAGATTGCCGAAAGAATGCTTTCACAAATACCGGACTGCCCAATGAGCGGGCGCAAACTTAAGATAATGACCGTATATGTGACGCAAATTCCATCCGATGAAACAAAGGGCTTGAGAATCGTTTTTTCTTTTGATGCCTTTATTGAGCAATGGCCCTATCTTTTGATCCGAGATTTAAAAATTGATCCAAGTGACCATTTGGACCAGATCCTGATCAGTCAGTTTCCAAATGCTGAGGACAAAGGAATAGATCCGATTCTCAGATCGGAACTGATGCGGAAAATGGTTCACTTGGTGATAAATACCATCCTTTATAGCACCAGTGCAGATGTGGCAACTGAAACTATAACAGGCTCCCCGATCAAATGGCACTGGCAGCCATCGGACACGGAGCCGACTGATACCGAATATCTTTCTTCACAAGAGGTGATCTATCTTCCCGGAAAGATCAATATTTCCCATGTTAAAAAAATGCAGGCTGTGGAAAAGAGTGAATCCGGTGGTAAACTCATGGTGAAGTTTATGGTTCGCGGCCACTGGCGCAGGGCAAACCTCAAATGGAAAGATCAGCGTCCAAGATGGATAAGCCCCTTTTGGAAAGGCCCGGATTTGGCCACCGTGATAGAGAGGCAATACCGGTTGACCGCGCCAACACCCCCTCCTGAATCAGAGATTTAGAAGGGGGTGTGACCGACATGGCCATAAACTTGCTGGTGAAAGTCCAGCTACAGCCCTGAAAGGAGGGACTGTATAGACAACGGCAAGGGTGTCCGAATAAAATCTCCAGATCTGCCCGAAGAGGGAATACAAATATTTTTTTCAAAAAAAGACTGAATGTTTTTAGAACTCTTGGAATTTGATTGTTAGAAAAATGCAACCATCGAAGACCTTGAGGAAAACCATCATTTAGAGGAAATCGGAGAAACAATATGGCAAACAATAATTGAAATCACCCATTGCCCATATTGTGGGGTAGAGTTGCCAATAGAACAGTCAAATGAAATAAGGGGCAAGGGGCAGTTTACACTGGGGTGTCCAAAAACCCACTTGTCCTTCCATGTTTTTTGCTTGGTTTTCAGACCTGACAATATTGAATGCAATCCCTGCTTTTAAGGTCTTTTCAACAATCATAGACGTATCCAGAAACCGAGCAAGAGAAGTGATGGATTTAGACACCCCAAGTTTACACATTATGATTTTTCAACTTGGTAATAAAACTTATTCACAGTAATATATAGAGTAAAGCATTGGTATCAACCTCATAACTATTCAGTATCAGTGCCAGTGCCTCAAAAAGTCAAAAGGCCAAGGCGTTAAAAAAAATCAAAAAGGTGAATAAGATAATCACCGAGTTGGAAACCTATGAGCGTTTTATATGAAAGTCTCAGCAACGTGCTAAAATTAAAGGACTTTCGTTTTTCGTTGTGGCTGGTGCTTACAGCCATGTATGTTTTATATGAAAGTCTCTTTCGGCACTGGAGCAGTTGATAGACAAAAAAGAAGGGCAGCTTATCATTACCTCCCATGCGGTGGATGTCTGGCATCGTTATGAAAACAGTGGTTTGAGAATCGACCTGAAACTCAAAGGTGATGAATAATGGGCAGAAGAATCACCAAACAGATCGAAAAAATCAAAGAAGAGCAGATCGGCGCAACATCAAAAAACGTTGTGCTTGTTGAAAGGCCTGATGACAAAATCGTATATGAACTGTTTTTTGCAAAACGTGATCCGGCTTGGGAAAGCCGATTTGCCGTAACCGAAGCAGGTGGGAAAAAAAGTGTTCTTGAAATTTTGGAAGAAGAACCGGAATGGTTTGGCATCGTGGATCGGGACGAATGGAGCCATGATATCCTCATCCAAATGCAAGACAAACATCCCAATCTTTGGATTACGCCGCGATTTTGTCTTGAAAATTACCTGATCGTTCCAGAGGAGCTGTGGTCTGCCTTTCCCCTCAAACAACAAAGTAAAATCCCGGAAGGAATATCCGGATTTTCTAAATATCTTCTCAACGATCTTCATCGATGGGTTGCGCATGGTGTGCTGTGGTCGGAGATCAATCCCCTCTGGGAGGGCCTGCGAGCGCGAGGATTCAAGGAAGATCTACTCTCGCCCGACGTGGCACTTGATGAAAAGCGCATCCGGGAGAAACTGAACGAATGACATGCATTTCTCTACCTGGAAGAAAAAATCATTGGCTATCTCACCCATACTGCCCAGGGGAATAATATTACTGAAGCGCAGGCAGATGAAGTCTTTAGAATGGTTTCCATTGCAAAGGATATGGAAAGCATGGAGGATATTATTCATCGAAACAGGATTCCTTTGATTGCCAAAAAAAAGAAGCTTAAATTTGATTTTTCCTTTGCAGGAAAAGAAGAATTACTCATCTACCATGGCAAGGTGTCAAAACAGATCAAACTCCTTGAGGCTGCCTTTAAAGAAAAGAATCCCAAACTGGCATTTAATATCATGAAAAAAGAAAAAAATATCTGGATCTGGAATCAAAATATCGGGCAAGACACCTGAAAAGGATTATCCTAAAAGATGAGGAATCCGTTGCAACCACTGAAATCCATTTGGAGCTCATGGATCTAATGAAGCAAATTTTATTGTATTCTGCCAATATTGCCCAGACCTATACCGGCACAACTCCTGAAAGAGGTGAAGACCATATTGTTCTGGAATAAAAACAGGAGAAATCCAAAATGGTATTATTGGCATTATTTAATTTCTTATGGTAAGGATGGATCTAATCTGCTCTCAGGAGGCAAAAAATGGAAAATCAAATTAAAAAACTCGATGGCCACTATATTGTTTGTGGCTATGGCAGGATTGGTCACTTGCTGACACAGTACTTGGTTCAGAAGTACATTGATGTGACGGTCATAGAAAAGGACTGTCAGCATGAAGCCCAGCTGGATGGAGATGGTGTCCTCTACCTGATCGGAGAGGCGGTTGATGAAAATGTGCTGATCCGGGCCGGTATAAAACGGGCTTCTGGCTTCATTGCAGGCGTAGGAACAGATGATGAGAATGTTTTGCTTGTTCAGTTGGCAAGGCAGTTGAATCCTGATATTTTTGTCGTGGCCCGTGCATCCCGGGATTCATCCAAAAAAACCCTGGAAGAAGCAGGTGCTCACAAGGTGATATCCCCCTATGATATCGGTGCCCGGCGCATGGCCCACGCGATTTTACGCCCTACGGTCATTAAATTTCTTGAAACCGCATTTAATGATGAATCAACCGAATTTCAGTTCGAGGAAATCCGTGTCAGACAAGGTGCAACGCTTGCCAATGTCAGCCTGGTGGATTCCGGGATTCGGCAGAAGATGAATCTTATTGTCATTGCCATACAGAATAAAAAAGGGGAAATGATGTTTAACCCCAAAGCAGATACAAAATTTATCATTGGAGATACTATTGTGGTCATGGGAAGCGCGAAAAGCATTATACAGCTTGAAGGCCTGATGCGGGGTTAAACCACATACTTTTCATCAAAGTTTCTCTTAACGGACTCAATTTTCGGTGTTGATTGATATGGGGGGGCAGACTTGCATTATTGCGCTTTTCACCTTTTGAAATAAGTGATTTTTGATAAAACGCATGGAGACTGATAAACACTCCAGCCTCCAATAAAACAAGCCCGCCCCCAACCCAAAGTGGCAGATCTTATGATCAAGCCCTAATTCAAGGACTTCCGGGATCTCCATTATTCACCTATGCTTGCAATTTTTATTTGCAGAAACAATTGCAAGGTGCTTATCATTACTGAACCTTTGATTGAGTGAGGATGAACACTTGCTTTATATCCCTCATTTTGCAAGAAAAAAATCCAATAACAGCACCACCTGGAGAATATTGCGAAATTAACCTTTTTTTGAAGCCACTATGCCAGGGTTGGGGTGTCATTTAAAAGTTGTCATGGGTGGGGAAATGTGGCAGTATTACAATCGGCTTTAAAGAAGAGCCGAGCCCCATCCCATGAACCATGAAAACCCAAACCATGACCCCATCTACCGCAAGGAGGGATCGTATATTATGATCCGGTTATTTCTTTCTCTTAAAATTTTTTTTTTGCATCTGTTTTTAAAGGATACCACAACAATTGAAGGCACCTCTGCTCCCGCTCTTTCTCCGGTCAGACCACGGAATCAAACCGAAAAGCTCAAAGCCATCGTCAAAAAGGCTCGCATCATGGGGGTACAGATTGCTGGGGAATCGGCTCAGGTAAACAAGCTCCTGCAAAATTCTTTCAATACGGCGCAAAAACAGAAAACCCAGGCTGACAACCTGACCGAAGTGAATCAGCAATCCATGCAACAGATTGTGGACAACATGAATGCGGTCAGCAACATGCTGCTGCAGTTCAAGGAGACCATGTCGGAACTGAACCGCAACGCCGAAAGCATCCACAAAATTATCAAGCTGATCCAGGGCATTTCATTTCAAACAAACATCCTTTCGCTTAATGCAGCGGTTGAGGCGGCCCGGGCCGGTGAGGCCGGTGCCGGTTTTGCCGTTGTGGCCGAAGAGGTCAAATCCCTGGCGGACAGGGTCAACAACGCCACGGAGGAAATTTCACTAAACGTCAATACACTGACCCGGTATGTTGAGAAAACCACCGCCAGCAACGAAGAGATCATCCGTTTTACGAAAAAGACCCGGAATGATACCGAATCCGCAACCGTAGAAATCAACAAGCAGGTCGGCGCCATCCGGGATATGAGCGCAAATGTTGCCGATGACATGAAAGAAGCCCTGAATTTTTCAATGAATCTTGCCGGTCATACTGAGCAAATGCTGGAGTTGTCCACCCGTGCACGCATCGGCCAGGGACAATTTGAACATATTCTGAACATTTCCAGGGAATATCGCTCCCGTATCCAGGAACTAATCGAATCCATGTACATGCAGGGCACCGATATTTTTGACGACCAGTACCGACCTATTCCGGAAACAGATCCCCAGAAATACAACACCATCTACGACCATCTCTTCGATGCGCACCTCCAACCCCTTTATGATGAAGCCCTTTCCAGCATTCCAGGTGCAATCTATGCACTGACGGTTGACAGAAACGGCTACCTGCCCACCCATAACCGGCAGAACCAGCAGCCTTTGACGGGGGATTATGATTATGATGTCATTCACAGCCGGGAAAAGCGCATGTATGTCAACAACGAAACTGAAATTCGTCGCAGCAGCAACACGGAACCCTTCCTGCTGCAAACCTACCTGCGGGACACCGGAGAGGTCCTCAACGATCTGTCCCTGCCGATTTTTATCCGGGAACGTCACTGGGGAGCTTTTATCCTCGGTGTCTCCCCGGAGGAACTTCAGAAACCCTGAGCCACCAAGCCACGCCTCATCATTTCTTAACAGATCAATATCCTCAAGGCGGGTACCGCCGGCAATCACATTGTAAGCGAAAATTCCGGCCCCGGTGTTTATGATTACCACAGGCGAACTCAAGGAGGATGTGGTTTACGGCAGTGTTGACAGACCCGAGCGTCGATATTTTTCACAATAAATATAAGAGCCTTGGAGGCCCAAATTATTGGGCTTTTGATGTGCAACGCAGTAGGTGGGTCAAAAGGGTAAATATTCGGCCAGCACCCCATATTCACTCATTTAGGCCTGCTCACATAGCAATAGTATGCTACGCAGTCCCAACTAAGCGAATATGGGGCACTGGCCAAACATTTACAGTACCAAGCCGAATACTTACTCAAAAGGCAAACTATTTCGTTTAAATTAGCGCCCTTTGGGCGGACTTTTTACAACCCGTTGATTTAACAGTTCATAAAATGGAAATTCCTATACAATTAAATTATACAACCAAAAGTGAAATAATATTTTCAACCAGCCAAATGAAGTAGATAAAAATGCGAAATCAAACCAATGCTACATGTATATGTCTTCCAACAACTTTGGCAAATTTTTCGAGAGTAGATAAACGAATATCCGTGGCATGATTTTCCATTCTGGAAATTACCGATTTTGTAGTTTTAAGTTCATTGGCAATTTGTTCCTGAGTCATTCCAGCATCAACTCGATAAAATTTTAAAACAAAGTAAATGCAACGGACTTCGCATACAACAGCATTGAAGTGAAAATAACCATGGTAAAGGGTCACCTGCATTGTCTTTTGCATTGAGTTTGGAAAAGACAAGTGACAAAGGCGTTACAAAATAAAGGAAAGCGAGATGAAAATAGGAATAATGAACAACCCGTCAAAATCAGTCTATGATGAGGCAGCGTTTTGTGGCAAAGCCGGTTTCGATTTTTTGGATTTAACCATTGAAGGTCCTAACGCCACTAACATTGATATTGCTAAATTGAGGCCGATCCTTGATGCCCATGGCTTATCTATCACTGGGCATACCGACCCCTGCCTTCCATATGCCTATCCAATTCAGGGTGTCCGAGACGCTTGTTTCAAGGAACTGGAGCGATGCGCAGGGATATTTTCCGCCCTGGGGGCCAAGGTCATGAATATCCATCCCTGCTATTTTAGTCCGCCGGCTATGAGAAAAGATTTGGTCTCATTCCATATAGAGGCATTACAACCCATTGTTGAAATGGCTGCATCATATGGGCTCACAATGATATTTGAAAACTATAGGGCTCCCTTTGACCGAGTTTCCATCTTTAAAAACTTACTGACACAAGTGCCGGGTTTAAAACTGCATCTCGATTTTGGACACACCAACTTCGGTATCGATAGTCATGAGATTTTTTGCGAAGAACTGGGGGAACACATCCAGCATGTTCACTTTTCTGACAACCGATCCAGGTCCGATGATCATATGCCCTTGGGTGTAGGAACTGTTAATTGGAAAAACGCAGTGAATTCATTAAAGACAATTGGTTACAATAGTACCATTACTTTGGAGGTTTTCTGCAATGATTCTATGCAACACAAATATCTGAATCTGAGCCGAGAGTTGATTCAGGAACTCTGGGGGCAATGATGACCGGAAAAATTACCATTCTATACGGTGGTATGGGAAGAGAACTGGAAAAACGGGGTGCGCCGTTCAAACAACCGGAGTGGTCAGCAATGGCAATGATGACCGCCCCCGAGACTGTCAAGGAGGTCCATAAGGCATTTATTGCAAGTGGCGCCCCTTATAAATAACACTGAGATTCTGGTTCAAATAGGCCCAGCGATGACCTACCCGCACAGGTCGAAAAATCGACCTGTGCGGGTATCAATTATCTGTAGTGTTTGGCAAGGCAAATAGATCAAATTTAGCCGTCAATTTGTATTGTTAGATTACAAATAGCACGGGAATGCTGCTTCAAACAGTGTCAGCAAAATGCTACCCGCACAGCTTGTAAAATTTAAACAGGATACGAAAAAATCAACATGCAATTTGTCAAGTATTTATATCTAAAAACTTGACATTAAAATTAAGAGAGCCTATTCTTTAATGTGAAATAAAACTATTAAAATAAGGTTCTT
>Ga0307929_1002603_pt1 | contig 11372 bp, 5 predicted proteins | sample AceLakmetage1330_FD_203160 | JGI IMG/M metagenome (GOLD analysis project Ga0307929, IMG submission 203160) | Saline water microbial communities from Ace Lake, Antarctica - #1330 | ecosystem: Environmental > Aquatic > Non-marine Saline and Alkaline > Saline | place: Antarctica: Ace Lake...
TTTTTAGTCGATTCCATGCTCCAAGTGGAGCATACAGGGCGGGATGTTACCAGAATATTTTTCTAAGTTATTACTCAGCAAAAGGTTGGTTGCTCACGACAATTCACCCTGCCGACCCCCCCGAGTTATTGACCTGCTTCATCTCAGCCACGATCCGGGCGTAAGCCGTGTCCTCTGGGGCTACGCGACGGATCACGGCCTCCTCATAATACTCCGGCGAATTGGAAGTGATCATGCTAAACTGATCGTAGTCGATACGGGTTTTCCCGGCATCGAGGAACTCGAGCTTCAATCGGGCCGTGTTATGATCTTGAAGCGCGTCATCGGGCCGGTTCTGCGCCCAGATGGAGGCCTCCCAAACTTCGCCCTGCGCTGCCGGGAGATCCTGAAAAAGTCCCTGCTTATTATCGCCGCTTTCAGCCGGGAAGGAGCCAAACATCCAAGGGGCGTTCACCCCGCCGCGAGCATTCGCGCTGTTCGTGTCGTTATTGATGTTCCACGTCTCGGCGGAATACCAAGTCCAGCTCGAATAGTTCGTGCCATCGAACAATTCGAAATCCTGATTGATCAATTCATGCGTGGTATTGGTTACCAGCGGCGATAGCACGACCTTGTCGTAAACCATGCCCCCGCTCCCCGCGCCATCGAGTTCCAATCCGAGCACAACCCGTGCCCATGCGGATTCCGCAGGAGCCATAGCCTGCAATGTGAAGTTCGTGTACTCAGTCGGTCCGGCAGACGTTGCCGTCACCACTTGATTACTGAAAATAATCTGGTTGTCACTATCCAAGAACTCCAGACGAAGGAATCCTGAACTGGTTCCAGTCAGCGGGTTGCCGGCTTCGCCGCATGCGTAGACAGAAGCGTCCCAGGTCTCTCCGGCACGGGCCGGAAGATCCTGAAATAGAATCTGATCTTCTGTCGAACCGGGCGATTCGTAGAGACGAACCGCTGCGGCCCCGGCGTATACGTTCGTCGTTGCGGATTCCGTGAGAACATTACTTCCAGACACAGACCAGTTCGCCCAATCGTTGCTGTAAACGGTCTCGAAACTATCGTTCAGCAGCGCACGGTGGGTGAACGGCGTAACATAGGCCAGCGAAGCATCGTCAACATTGACCGCTCCGGGTGCATCTTCCCGCTGGACGCACTCCATCACCAGACGGGCTCTTTCTGAGTTGGCAGGCGCTTTCCCGCGAAGGGTGAACTCGGTATAGGCCGAGGGTCCGTTACTGTCGGCAACGACAAAGCTGTGACTGTCCAGCAAGGTAAGATTGCTATCGAGAAACTCCAACTTCATGCGTGCAGTATTGTTACTCTGAAGAACATCATCCGGGTGGTTCATCACCCAGAAGGAGCCTTCCACCATCTCCCCCTCATAGGCGTAGATGTCCTGATAGATCCCCGAGAGATTCGTGGTCCCGTTAAACGTTCCGAACAACTGCACAGCGATCCCGCCACTATGCGCGTTCACCTCTTCATCATCCTGTAGGATGTGATCTCCTCCGTAAGTATTCCAGTCGGGAAACCGATTGAAGTCTGCCTCTTCGAAACCAGGATTCTGAAGCTCGCGCCCATCGCAATGCTGCCAGATGCGAACGTAGTCGATAATATGGTATTTTGGGAATTCGGTACCCCACGGATACCCCGGCCAGTCGCCGCCGACCGCCGTATTCAGAATAAAGAACATGGGTTCCTGAGGACTTCCGGTGTAGCACGTGGCACGCTCGACGCCATCGATATAGAACTTACAGCCCCACCAGTCCCATTCGAGCCCGAACACATGGTAGTTCCACGTCATGTTCTCCCAATGCGTGTAATCACCGCCGCCGGTCTGACCGATTTCCCACGGCTTCTGATCTCCAGTGACCGGACCCCAGTGCACACTCATGGTCATGTGATCGGGCACGTTGCCGATCATTTCGGTCACGTCGATTTCGGGCGGCCATCCGTTGTAGCCAAGCATCCAGTGCGCTGGCCACAACCCGTCGCCCTCCGGCAGCCAGCCACGAACTTCCCAGTAGCCATACTGCTGAGCATAGCGCCCGGCAGTTGTCACCTTGCCCGACAGGAATTCACGGTTCATATAGCGTCCATCCCAAACGGAATTGCGGTCGCTTTTGAGCACAAGCACGTCGTTTTCGACGTAGACCATGTCCGGCGTGTAGTATTGCAATTCGTTGTTTGCCGGCGTGCCATAGTCCTCAACATTCCAGTTGGACTGATTGATGTTCGTACCGCCGAATTCATCATTCCAGGTCATATCAAAACCCAGTTTGTTGAGTGAATCATCCGCATGAACGGCGGAGCACAGCAGACTCAAAAGCAGAGCGAACCGCACCGCTAAACGCATCCGGCCACAAGGCTCATCCGCCGAGCAAACGGCATCCCTAAATCCAAACAATAACAGTTTAATCATAGTACTCCGGGTTGGTAGAAAGTTACTTTTAAGGCGATTTATTGGCTCTAACAAAAGAACGGGTTATCCCTATTGGTTTGCAATGATCTTGTAGAACAATACGGGGTCCATTTCTGTGTCGACCGGAACGGTAATGACCATGTTCGTGCTATCCGCAGTGAATTCGGATTCCGCAAGATCGACAAAAGGATCGGTAACCAGATTGGTAGACACCTGAACCTTATAGCCGGCCCTCGAATAAAGTCCGCCCACATGGAGTTGCATCTCTGTATTCGCAGAAACCAACTGACTCTCCAATTGATCAGGGGCCGGCGGAGAGATCTTAACCGTGAAGAACTGTTCTCCGGGAAAGTTGTTGAAATTGATGCTGCTCAGGTCATTGGTGAGCGTGCCTCCGCCATCTCCACCCAAACCATCCCGGCCAAGGGCTCCCTGCTCAGGCACCAGACCACCCAGGATCTGATTAGAGATCCAGTCATGATTTTCTCCATTAATGAAGACGGAAATGCGAACCACGCCTGGATTTCCGATGTCGGACAAGGCAATGCTTAGCTCGAGACCATTTGTGACGGCGAGCACCGCCGCCACATCGACGGCATTCGTGCCAAAGACCAGGCCGTTTGTATTGCTGTTGTCATAGGCGATGCCGATCGGACTGGCATTCGCAGCTCCAGTTCCGGTATTTGCATAACCCTCCATCGACCAATTTAAAACATTTCCATACTCGGAAACATTCGCGGTTCCCAGCTCCACCATATCCAGGCTGAACAAATTACCCGCACCGCGCCGAGCATACAAATGATAGTCGGGGCTGAAACCGGCATCGAAGGTCAAGCCATCCATGAAATCGGTTCCGTCGGTACCTTCTGCGTCGAGGACATTCGTCGTCACGGCTTCGGTAGAATCGATGAAGATTTCGGACTTATTCCAGTTATCACTCAGATTTCCGGTCAACATCAGAAACAGCCGTCCATTCTGAACATGAACGTATGCTGCATCCAACTCATCCCCATTATCGCCCCATACCGTATTCACGGTCTGAGTGGCAACCGCATCCCCGTAAAGCGCATCCCGGGTGCCATCCATAATGATCCATCCGGAGGCCGCGGAACTACTCAGCGGATCCGAGGGGTTTGTTCCCTGAAAAACTTCGGTCGCGTCGTCTTCGCCATCCGCATCGGAATGGGGGGTGTTCGGATTCGAACCGTGAGTGTTCACCTCATCACCATCGCTCAGCGTATCGTCATCGCTATCGTAATCGAGAGGATCGGTGAAGGTTACGTCCGCTTCTTCGCCATCGGAGAGTCCGTCGTCATCGGAGTCATCATCTTGGGGGTCTGTGCCGAGCAAATACTCATTGCTGTTGACCAAGCTGTCGCCATCGGGATCTCCAATGGCACCATTAACGATATCAGTTGTTCCATCATCATACGGATCCAAGTTGTTATCGATCTCCCAGACAGTGGGCAGCCCATCCAGATCCTGGTCCACATCACGTAGTGTGACGCTGATGACCGGCCAATCGGAAGAATTTTCCGCATTACGCGTCGTAATACTATATGCATCCCATGCGCTTGCATAAGAATTCGATGCCCAGCTCAATCTCAAAAACACGAATTGTCCGGCGCCCTCGCCGGCATCGTATGCCGCATTCAGATAATCGACCAGATTGGTATCGCCAGCGGTGTCGGTATTCACCGCGCCATAAGAGGTTGACGGAGATAAGAACCCGGCCTGGATCATCGTTGCTGATGGATCGGCTGAAGCTCCGGAATACCAATCATTGGTGGATATCAGCGGCGAAGCATCCACTCTCACCCCGTACAAATCGATTGGGGTCACCGTGAAATCTCCCTTTTCATAGAAGTTGACTTTAAAGTCGGCGGAGCTGAACAGATTAGAAATAGGACCGTAGTCGGGCAGTTGGAACGGAATCACCGCTTCGGTCAACCCGGAACAGTACCACTCGCCCAGATTGCAAAACCACTCGTTGGTGTTATGAATCGCGGGACCATTGGTCCAGTCGGATCGCAATTCCAACATTCCATCGTTCACATCTGAATAATACAAATGGGTCTGAGCGGATGAAACTCCAGCCAGCATTAATAAAAGACCCATACTCCAACTTGTTATTCTATTCATCACATTCCTCCGGTTAAGCGCAGTTTCCTTGCCGATAGAGAGTCTGCGAAAACACAACTCTCCAAGTGAAATTAAACTTAACTCTCATCAAACAAACTGTCTACCTAGCCAACCGTTCAGGAAATGAACCGGCCTCAGAACAACAGGTTGTTTACATTTAAAAATCGGATTTTCTGTAATGATCTGGGGAAGAAAACCTTCAACAGCGGCATTGCCAAGGCTATTTTAGATTTTGAGATTTTTTATAACTCAACACCGCTTCGGTGCGGGAATGGACATGAAGCTTTTCATAAACATGCTGAAGATGGAACTTAACAGCGGAAACAGAAACGCCCATTCGTTCTGCAATATCCTTGTTCCACAAACCTTGCATAGCAAACTGCAACACCTCGGTCTCACGGCGCGTCAGGTTGTCCACAACAGATGCCGTCTTCGCTTGATCCCGAAACTGGCCGATCACCTTCCGGGCAATTTCCGGAGTCATTGGCACGCCGCCCTCCTCCGCCTCTCGGATCGCCTCGATGATCCGTTCGGGGCAGGCTCTTTTCAGTAGATACCCGCAGGCGCCAGCCTGTAGTGCCTGAAAAATCCGAACGGAATCTTCATAAACCGTAACCACCACGATCTGCATGTCGGGCAGCTGTTCCTTGAGCTTCGACGTGCATTCGATCCCCGTCCCGTCCGGCAGCTGTATATCCATAAGAACAACGTCAGGTTTTGCTTTGGGAATTTCATCAAGCGCTTCTTTAATGGTCATACAGGTGCAGATGCACTCCATATCAGCCTCACAATTGACGAGTGTCTCAAAGCCCTCTCTCAAGGTTTCATTATCTTCCACTATACCGACGTTGATCATCTCATCCCCTTTCGTATCGGAACCTGCATGCGGACCGTGGTTCCCATGGCCAAATCGCTCTGTATTTCACACGTACCCCCTAATGCGTTCAACCGCGCCTGCATATTGGCGAGTCCGTCCGCACCGGCCTCATGAGCATCCGATGTAACCCCGCACCCATCATCGGACACAACGACAACAAGCTCATCATCCTGGATGGAAATTCTCAGCCAAACCTGTGCAGCATCCGCATGCTGAACGACATTGGTGATCGCTTCCTTAAATGCGAGAAACAGTTCCTGTCGGAACTTTGGATCCAGCGGATGGTCCGGCAGATCTTCCTCCATATCGAGGCCGCAGTTGACGGAGGCTAATTCCAGCACCTGCTGGGCATAGGCCCCAAAATACCCCGCCAGTGATAAAAGGGTATCGTTGCGAGGATTCTCCGCCCAGACAATTTCATCCAGAGACGTCACCATCCGCAGAGACAGTTTCTTCATTTTTCCCACATACCGTTCTTTTTTATCAACGGATATGGCCGGGTTTATCATCAGGGAAGAGAGCATGCTCACCTCCGTTAAACCGGAGCCCAAGTCATCATGCAAATCATGGGCCAAACGCGCACGCTCCTGCTCGATCGCTCGCAGACGCTCCGTACGTTGGCTTTCCCGAATTTGGTCCCCGAGTTGCTGCGTGCGCTGCTCTACTTTCCGACGCAGCAGATTAACCCACACCAGTGACGCCGTCAGCACCCCAAAAAGTAGACCAACAACCAATAATAACCGTTTTAAAGTCCACCAGGGCGGACGGGACAGAATGCGGACATCGCGGCAGGAATTGAGCCGCAACTCAAAAGAATCGATCGGCAGACCGAGCACCCGGTTGCCCCCCTGTCCCACGTAGACTCCCGTCAGTTCCAAATGACTCCCAAGTGTAGGTAATTGATCAAAACCGTCCGGATCATCTAACAGGACCATAAATCGGCGCTGGCCACTTTGCATTTCAAGCACCGCCCCATCCTGATGCCTGCTGATGTCTAAGAGCAGACCCTCCACCTGCACCAGCGTGGAGTCGTATTCTTCATGCAGCAGTTCGCTCGGGCTGAGTTTCCGCGGAGCGAGCGGCTCGGACGTTCCAAGTCGCCGAACCATCGCATCACGAAGGTGAGGCGACGGGGCGCTTAAATCCACAAACCCTACCACGTCGACATGGTCGCCAACCTGGGCATTGATCTCTGCAACCGACGTGAACCGTAACCCATGTTCATCCTCTGAAAGAAAAGACATGTTTGCGTCTTTATGGAGCAACTGGCCGGACACCTTGACTCGCTGAAGCGCCCCTGCCTGAGGATCAAATTGCAGCAGTTCTCCGACGCGCTTGAGCGGAATGGCAAACGGATCTATAGGTGCTGGATGAATCAGGGTTACGTTATGCTGATCCAGATAAATACTTCCCACGACCACACGATGGGATTCTTCCTCCCATTCCGCGAACAAGCAACCATGCAGGCGAACCGTCGCCCCGAGCGAGTCTCGCGGCATCTCCGGACCGATTGGGTTCAGTCGCACATTGATGCGTCCATCACGGGTCAGCAACGAGATGGCGTGATCTCCAATCGAGGTCACCACCCCGTCCAATTCCACATAGTTGCAGTGCAGGCTTCCATTGATCAATTGATCCCAAGTAGGTCGCACCGGCTCGGGAAGAGCGCCAGCGCCCAGCTTCTCCAGTCGTGACACCCGAATGTAGGGATCGAACCCATAGGGTGCGGTCACGCCTTCGACTTCACAATAATCACCAATCCGCACGGCGATCGGCTCCCAATCGTCAGACTGCACATCAACAGGCTTCTCAAGCGATAAATAGATGCCCCGGGAAGAATCCTGAAGAACCGCCCCATCGTATTCGTTCGGACTGGTAATCACGCCCCGAATCCGCACGGGACAGTTTCGCGCAGCGTCCTCTAGACTGAGTTGAGAAATCTGTTCGGCCGACGTGAGCAAGGGCAAGCCGTTTGTTTCCAGCCCAACTTCCCCGGACTGACGATAGTGGGGACATCGCAGTACTAGATTGGAGCCCTCCAGACCCACGCGGCCCAATAGTTCCACGGAAGGGTGAATACGCGCATTCGATACCGTGCCCTCCACGACGATTTGACCGGATCCATCTTCCAGCACCACAGGCTGTCCAGGGCCCGTCGATTCAAGTCTTCCATTGATATGAACCACGGACTCTACAACGTTGGATGGCTCAACCGTCATCAAGCTTCCGATCGTAACGAGCGGATACTCATTCCAGATACCGGGCGTGACATATTGCTGTTCAATGTCATCCCAACACTGCACAAAAAAATCGCCGAAAATCCATGATCCATCCAAATTACGGACTCTCCGACCAACGCCCACCGCTCGAACGCGATTCTGCGGCCGCAGGGTATAGGAACCGTCGGAATCCTCTGCCACATTGAGCCTAACCAGGTCCGTGCCGTTCATCAAATCAACCGCCAAGGCTCCCGGAGAACGCTTGAATGAGGTGACCGCGCCTTGGATTTCAGCCCATTGAAATTCAGGGTTTTGTTCCGGGTTTGCCTTCATAACCATCGGGCGAGGTGGAGGGATCGTTTCATGGGCGACCGAATGAATCCGGAGGGAGGAATCTCCAATGAACAACCGACTGCCATCGTCGGATAAGACATGAAATATGTAATCCCCATCCCGCGGCACATCGATAAATCCATCAAACTGCAACCCCACATGGTTGCTCCGACTCCTGACCTCAACATCAAAATTACTCACGACACCTGTTTTGACGGCGGCGATATGATTAAAGTTTGGCAGGAAGCGCCACCACGAACCCTCGTAACATCGATAGTCCAATCCGTTTACTACATTCGAACGTCCGCCTGCCGAATCCAGCTCAATCCGAAAAAGGTCTTCATCAGGAACCGGCTGACGGAGGATCTCTGGACCTTCATAACTCACCTCCAGGCCATAGCGATCCGTTCGGTTGAACCAAACTACGCGTATAGGGTGGCGTCCAGCGTTAAGATAAATCGTTCCGGACTTCTCTTTCGGAGGATGCAAACCCCCGTTCTCAACAACCGGAATGTCCAACAGCTTGATATAATCCCGAGTCTTTATGACCGTGCAATCCCCCTCCAGAATCAAACGATCACCCACAGCGGGCATTTGACAGGGCAGATCCAGCTCCAGTTGAACCACAGAGGTGCCATCTTTCAATATCACCCGGCCTTCGGCTTCGCTCGACCACCACACCGTCCCTTCAATGTGTACAGCGGCAACACGTCTTTGATCCATGCTCACCAACTGATTCAATTCGGTCAGATTTAATACAGTTGCCGAAGTTTCCTCAGCCTGACCGGGCGCTCCATAGCCGACAGATGCCAACCAAGCGCCGATCACCGCCAGCCTCCGAAAGGCAGGCATTACGGCAGCCAAAGGACCTAGATTGGAAAAGGGATTCTTCACATTCATGCCAATTTCATCACACGTTTCACTACATATTACTAACGTATTAATACATTATTCTTCATCGTTCGCCTCGGGATCCTCGACGCTAACGAGGAATTAAGCATCAGACAAAACGTCTCCATCAACTCTATCGCAACCTATACTTGGCGAGACCAGAATATTCCAGACTTAAGATCGCTTATGCGGATTTCCATCCGAGCAGCCTTTGATCAATTTGTCTACCTGCAGCTTCATAACGACCCCTTCACTCAAATCAGTTTTCGTCTCGTCTTTACAAACATTATAGTAGATTGACTGCCGTTGAATTCAGAGAAAAGCTAACCTTTTGGCCAGCTAGGCAGTTGAACCATTCTAATGCATCTTATTACCAGTGCGCTATCCGACCCATGTTAGTTATCAAAAGCACCCATTTTATGCCATGCGGACAAAAGACAATATAGACAAAGGACACAACCCGCCGCCGAACAACAACCATTTCGTCAAGCCTGCGGCACAACCTTGCTTTTCTGATGTTAGGGAAGCACAATAGGAAGCGAGTCTGACACGTCCGGTCTCCGGACTCATGAACAGGATTGAAATTCACTTAAGGAGAAAAACATTATGCGAAGTATAGCCGTAGGGATTATTGCCGCAGTGCTGATGACAGCATCCGGGTTTGCAAAAGTCATCATCACCGCAGAGGACTATGCGGTCGACAGCGATGTCGTCCTCGAAAGCGCGGTCAAGGAGGTAAAATCCCTACCGAGCGACACGGCCAACGTGATCGGTGATGTCATCAAATATGTGAAGGACGAAACCCAAACAGCCGCCAAGGGCGCCGCCGCTGTCTTTAAGAAAGATGCCCATGCAAAAGCGCAACGAGATGGCGAACTGGCGGTCGAAGACGCCTGGGACTCCGCCAACAACATCCGCTTCCGCTCCTATAAGGTGAACGAAGACATGGGCGACCTGCTCACCGCTGACACCACAGATCTAACCAGCCCGTCGATCGATGTCAGGGCCTTCTTTAAGGGAATCGATTTCTCTAAAGACACCTCGGCTGACTATCTCCCCAAATTCCAGAGCCTGTTTGTGCGCCAGACTCTACCGAACCTTCTAGCGGTCGAACAGCGGCTCTCCGAGTATCAACAGGAGCAGAAGAATCTCATGGGCCATCAGGTTGAAATCGAAACCAAATTTGTCGAGGTCGGCCAGAGCACGCTGAACGAACTGGGCTTTGCCTGGCAGTTCGGCAGCAAGGACGGCGGCGACCTGCGACTTCTCGAAGACTTCTTTCTCCCGGTAGGAGAGGAGATTTTCGCTAGCGGGCTGCGCACCGCATCGATGGCTCTCGGCGGCGCCCCGGCTGCAGGCCTTCTATCGATCGGATCATCGGCTGGCGAATCGCTGCAATGGGATATGCTAATCAGCGCGTTGGAGCAGTCGGATGACAGCGATGTCCTCTCCGCCCCTCGGGTGGTCACCCGCGACGGCAGCCCCGCCATTATTCAGGTTGGGGAAGACCGAATGATCCCCAAGTCCTTTGAGATCAACAATCAGGATACCAGTCCCTATGTACAGCATGCCGATTGGGAGCTTGAACTGATGGGCGTCTATATGGAGGTCACCCCTGAAATTCGCGACGATGGCTTGATCGACCTCGAGCTCCATCCCAAAGTCGTCGATTTCATCGGCTACGATTCTTATAAGATTACACCGGACTACGTGTTTACCCATGGACCAAGCGATAGTGCCATGCGCGGATCGGAAAGCCCTCTGTTTCCTACACTTTCTCAGTATGCGCTGAATCTCCCTGTTAAAATGATCACCTATCCCACTGGGCTATGGATGGATGAGTGGGGTAATGAATTTACTAACTCAGAGAGCAAATCGATCATTCCTGAAGTAACCGCTTCGCTGCCCTACTTGCGGATTCGCGAACTAGAAACGAAGGTAACCGTAGCCGATGGAAACACCATCGGCATGGGCGGTCTGATCTACGACAAGCTTGAGACCTTCCGCGACAAAGTGCCGATTCTGGGGAGCATCCCCTTCATCGGTCGTCTCTTCCGCTCCGAGGGAGAACGCAGCGTGAAGCGCAACCTGATGATTTTCGTAACCGCCACGCAGGTGGATGTGGATGGCCGCAGATCGATAGATCTCGCCCTGAAAAAATAACCCGTTTTTTAGTTAAGGAGAAACCCATGCGAAATACACTGAGCCTTTTAATCGCCGCCCTGATGGTCGGCACTGTGTTTGCCCAACAGGGGTCTGAGAGCGTTGAAGACATCATGGCGGAGCTGATGAATTATTCTGATGCCCCGGTCGACGACGTATCCGCCGACTTGTCCACCGTAGCTTTAGCGAAGGAGGAAGCCTCGGCGAAGGCGGAATCCTTGGCACAGGAGAAAGAAATTCCCGCAGCGGTCGTGGTTGAGGAGATCACCCCGGTGACCGATCTCGATGTGTGGGTTGAAGAACCCATTAAAGATACCACAACCGCGAC
>Ga0307929_1002604_pt1 | contig 11372 bp, 29 predicted proteins | sample AceLakmetage1330_FD_203160 | JGI IMG/M metagenome (GOLD analysis project Ga0307929, IMG submission 203160) | Saline water microbial communities from Ace Lake, Antarctica - #1330 | ecosystem: Environmental > Aquatic > Non-marine Saline and Alkaline > Saline | place: Antarctica: Ace Lake...
TGAGAAAGAGGATCTTATTGAGGTAATTGGACTCGCGAGCTTTGACAGGATTATACAAGACGGATCTGCAATAAATCTTGATGGTGAAAATTTCCGGCGTATACGAAATACTAAGAAGGTTGATGATTCAATACTAGGAATGGAATAGGAGAAAGAGAATGAAAATTAAAGGGATTATTGAAATTGAGGATATTGATGTAACAGAATTATTAGACAAAGTTGACCCGCAAGATCTTATTGATTACATGGAAGCTAATAATTATTTTCAAGATGGAGAAGGAGATTGAGATTATGACAAATTTAGAAGCAATGACAGAGAGTGCAAAGATCATGAGAAAAATGGCTGAAGATCATAAGGTGGATGATAATAAACCGGGTTTTTGCGGGAGCGTGGATATCCTACAGCATGGGTGACTGATGGAAAGACATCGTACAACAGTGGCGGAATAAGTAGACGCATGAAAGAAGATACAGACTCCAGCCAGATGGATGTCGACTAATCAGGAAATGGATTAGTGTGTTATTAACGGACATCCCTTACATGGGCTGAATCGGAGCGAAAGCACAAAGAGTTATGCAAGGTGTAGATCCTTGCCTGTTGTATACTCACTCCATAAGTAATGAGCTAAAGACTATTGTCTTATCCCCTTATCAGCGTGATGAACTGATAAGGGGTTTTCTTTTATACGGAGGTTAGCATGGAAACATTAGAAACAAAACAGATTAAAGCAAGTATTAGTTATCTAGTTAAATTATATAATTCTCCAGATAAAAAAGATATGTATTCTACAGCAATACCTTTTATAAATGGGGTTATGTTATATTATTTAAAACATAATACAATAACTTATAAACAAGCAGAAAGCATATCACGTATTGTTCCAAGCCATATAAAATTTTTACATGGAGCAAGTATATGTCAAGGTATTTCTACATTAGGAGGAAATGGCGATCCTGATGATATAGATATGGATGGTAGGTATGAAGATCAACCATATTAAAGGAGGATATTATGAAAATAAGAGAAGTTAAAACACTTTCTATCTATGCAGGAGAAGATATGTTTCCTATTGAGCTATTCGATTATGCTTTTGTGCAAGCTAAAATTTATGATGATAGAGTACGGATAGATTTCTTTAACAAAAACAGGACAATTGTTAGACAAATCTTTGATCCGTCTGCAGATATTACTTATGTATAAAGGAGAACGATATGAATTTACTTAACTCTATTATTTTTGAAGGGAATCTTACCGAAAATCCTACACTTAAAAGAACACCAAATGGTGCTAGTGTATGTAATTTTACTTTAGCATCCAGTCGTTATTACAAAAAAACTGATGGTGAAAAGGGAGAAGATGTTACCTATATCAAGTGTGAAACTTGGGGTAAAACAGCTGAATCCTGCAATGTATACCTTATCAAAGGTAGAGGTGTCAGAGTAGTAGGCAGAATCAAACAGAATAGATGGAAGGATAGTGATGGTGATTCTCATTCACGTATCATTATCACTGCTGAACATGTTGAGTTCAAACCTATGCATAAACATGATATTATTCCGGAGGTTGTAGATGCCAAAGACAAATAATTACGTACTGCATTACTGTGATGATTGTGAAGAAAATTTCATGGCTGAAGTAGATGGTGGTAAAAATCAGTGTCCACATTGCGGATCGTTAGATACCTGGTGTGATGAAGAGGATGAAGCTGATGATAACGATTTATAAATACGAATTGGATCTTACTGATCGTCAGGAAATTAGAATAAAAAATGGTGCTAATATTCTTGATGCTCAGATACAAGACAGAGGGTTATGTATATGGGCTGAAGTTAATACAGAACATTTAACTGTACCTAAATACATAAGAATCTATGGTACTGGACATCCAATTAAAGATTTAGAAAGTCTTAACTACATTGGTACAGTTCAGATACCTAATAAGAAATTAGTATTCCATGTTTACTTAGAAGATTAAAGGAGATTTATATGAAATCAATCTTAGCTATAGATCCGGGGGCAAGTTCTGGAGCATACGCTTATCGTACAGAAGATGGAACTATTGGAGGGGGAAACTTACCTAAGACTCCAATAGAATTAGTAGATCTATTTAAAGATCTGGAAGAGAAGGTTAAACCCGGCATTGTATACATAGAAAAGACAGGTACTTATGTGCCTGGTAATGCTGGACCTGGAGCTGTTAAGTTTGCCCGGCATTGTGGAGCTCTCGATGTCATACCATTTGCTATAGGACTACCATCTGTATATATCTCTGCTGCAGGATGGATGAATTATTTTGCTGGTAGACCAAAGGGAGACGGAACAAAGGACTCAAGGAAAACATTCTTCTATGAAAAAGCAGCTACACGTTTTGCTAATATTAAAATCAATAAGAGACAGGGTGATGCGTACTGTTTACTTATATATGCTATGAGCAAGGAGGATTAGATGAAAGAAGTTAAAGTATCTGTTAAGAAAGTATCAGCAGTAAAGGAAACATATGGTGAAGTTATGACAGCTTGTCCTGAATGTCATTTTATCAATATATTTCCTGTCTATAATTCAGCATGGGTATATACAAAACATTGTAGTACCTGTCACAAACCATTTCGATTAATAGTGGAGGGATCTAAATGATTAAGTATCTGGAATATAACAAACAATTAACCCCGGTTGCACAATGGAGAGATCTGCTACCATTCTTTTCTCTATCCTTCCTTCTCGCTCTGTTAGATGAACGACCCTATAAGGGAGCTGCTTCAGTAACAACCTGTCTTAGATGTCCGAGAGCTACCGTATTCAAGTATCTATTTCCTTTTGCGATTGATCATAACAGCATGGCCTTTGCTATCCTGGGAACCAATGTTCATAAGGCTATGGAAAAAAAAGCAGCCGGTGCTATATCAGAATTGAGAATGGAAATGACTCTACCTAATGGTGCAATAATCACCGGGGCTTTAGATGCTGCATACCTGAGAGACAATGAGCTTATCGTAGAGGACCTAAAAACATGGGGATCTTATCCAGTAGTAAAAGCTATTGGACTTGAAGCACGTACCCGTCCAGCACTTGATGCTCTTGGTAATAGAGAACTGTATAAGAGAGCTGGAACTAAGAATGGTAAGAAGTATGTGAAGGGTGATCCTAAGAATGAAACCTATTGGGTACAGAACGACAACCTCGCTGACAGGACAGATGCAACCAATCAGTTGAATATGTACCGGATTATGTTAGAGAAGTTACTACGAGAGAATGAGGTACACATGGAGGGGATCCAGAAAGTATCACACCTCAGAGTATTCTGTATTGTACGTGATGGTAACACTCACATAGCTACCAGTAGAGGTATCATGTTCCCGACCTATATGATTCCTATTAAAATTCTTCCAGATGAAGAAGTTATTGATTTCTTTCAGGAAAAAGGATCTTATATCATAGAACAGATGAATAAACATACCTGGTCCTCAGTAAGAGATATCATTAAGGATCCACCCCGAATGGGAACACCGGAGGAAACTATGATGGGGGATAAGGGTAGATATATCTGTTCAGTATGTCCGATGACACACATCTGTAAACTCTGTGAAAAACATCCGAAAGAAGCAGAGAGAGAAACGCTGTTTGGTAATAAGTTTGACATTGTTACCGGAGATATTAAATAAGGAGAATGATATGAGTAAAGTAATAATCCCTATAGATTTTGGTAGCTATGTATATATAGAACAACATAACTATGGAGCAAAGAATGATATGTTTGTCCATAAAGTTATCAATGTATTAAAATCTAATACTTATGTAGACGTACCTGTTAAATTACCACGGAAAGAAACTATCCATAAAGATATAGTTTATGTTGCTTCATGTATTTGTTGCGGAGTATCAGAACGTGATGTATTTAGATATAGATTGGAAGATATTAAAGTAAAAGAAAATATGCCATGAACATAAAAGAAAAAGCCTGGGATATTCTTGAAGATAGATTAAAGCATGAGCCTGAAGGGAATAAGGCTATGAATCTAAACATTAAAGAATACATGGAACAGGCCATGAAAGAAGCTAAGAAGAAAGAACCTTGCCCTAGTTGCCAAGGACTTGGATTTAATTACATGGGTCCATGTGAATTATGTGAGGGTACAGGGAAGGAGTAGAAGATGGGTTACTTTGCTAACGGTACTGAGGGAATGATATATGAGGATAAATACTGTGATCATTGCAAACGTATGATCGATGGTATCTGTCCTATATGGGATCTTCATCAACTACATAACTATGATGAATGTAATAAGAAAGATAGTATGCTGCATGAATTAATCCCTGTAAGAAATACTACTAATTTAAAATGTAATTACTTTGTAAGGGAGTAGCCTATGTTCACGAACACAGATCCAGTAACTAAGGAACAGCTTGCCCGGTTCCATGCCTGTGTAAGAACCCTATGCTTACAGATCTATAAGAAAAGTAATAAGAATTTAGAACAGGTATTAAAAGATCTCATTCTTATTACCGCTGTTGAGCATGGGTATCCTGTTGAAGTTAAGCATGGGATAGTTCTATTAAAAAGCCTTGGAGCTGTTACTGCAGTCCAGGCCAACATGGCTAATATGTCATTGAATAATTTTGCTGATCAGTATCGTCCGGAGTTTGGTAGAGCGTTGTATCTTATGAACATAGATAAAGAAACAAAGACACTCTATAAATCTATCGGTGGTAGAACCATAGCAGAAATGAGAGAAGAATTCCCGGAGGTAATACAATGATAATAGGAATACCGTTTACTAAAAAAATAATTAAAGTTATTGAGGAATTAGTTGAACAGGTAGAATATGATGCTCCTAATCTAACAGATGAAGTTTTACTTGAGCTTTATAAAGGACTTTATGAAGAATCAGAAGCTAAATTAAAAAGGAATGACGCTACCTACCATGCTACAATAATTGAACTAAGAAGAGAACTGCAATCCAACCCTAAAAAGGGTAAGATTACTAATGATAAGACATGGCCTACTGGAGAGAAAGAAGAAGGTGGATTATCTTCATGAAATATTATTGCATCGGTCCTTTTAAATCTATGAAGATCTATACTAAGGTAAGAGCTGTGTTGTTTAAAAAAAATCTAATCAACCAGGATCATAACGTTAAGAAGCAACGTCCTTCTCACATATGGATAGGGAAAGTTAGCTTTGTTCCGGGGTATAATCAGAACGGTCCTATCGTAGATCCTCACGCATATCTCAAAGATAACAAGAAATATTGGTGATACATAAGTATTGACATGACGCATGAGTAGTGATACTCTTGTCACAACATATATACAAGGAGTTAAATATGGAAACAAACATTAACTACGGACAGTCTGCCAGATTCGATAGCGAAGTAGCAGAGAGCAAAGAAAATATCTATCCAGTCGGGATGATTCAGGCTGTCTGTTCTGGGGTTTACGACCTTGGAATTCAAAGGAATAGTTTTACCAGCAAGGCAGGGAAAACAAAGGTAAGTCATAAACGTGGCTGTATCGTATTGTTTGAATTGAATTTCACTGACGAAGAAGGGGAACGTGTTACCGTAAACAAATGGTACAACACTATTAGTTTCTCAACAGATCCGGAGTACAAATCTAAACTGCAGAAAGACATTGAGTCCTGGAGAGTTAAGCCATTTTCTGAAGATGAAATAGATACACACTTCAACCTGTATAATCTGTATGGAAAAAACGCTACCCTTAATATTATTAAAGGAAAGAAGTATGCTGATGTTCAAGCAGTTATGCCAACCATACCTGATCTTAAACCTTTACTTCCTGTACGTGGCTTCGGTGATGTACCTGATTGGGTAGTAAAAATCATAGACAAACAGGAGAGTCCAGATGAAATCAGTGAACCTAAAGACACTCCCAAACCTGAACAGCAGGCAGTCACCAGAACAACGGAACCTCCACCCAACGATGATATACCGTTCTAAGATAAAAGAAAGACGAATGAAAGTATTTGAACGATTTAAAAATACTAATCTTGCATCTATGTATAACTATTCTTTAGTAATACATGATGCTTGGGTCTTTCTTTCTGCTATTCAAAAACAGATGGTAAAATTATACGGTGATATGAATGATATCCCGGAAGATTTTTCTAACCTATATGAAAAAGATCTTCCTATGATGATAGAGTATCTAAAGCAATGGCATCCTAAAAAAATACATAACTGTAGCTGTGGTAATGGTAGTAAGAAAACAGATAAACAATTCTGTCCTCTTTGCTTTACCGGTAAGACTGGTGGGAGGTTAAAAGAATATGTGGAACTTCATAAAGATGATCTTTGATTTATTCTGGCCTGTCATGTTGGCTGGTGTTGTGCTGTGTTTATTCTTTGGCTTCAAAGGTGAAGAAGGGAACGACCAGGAAGAAATGAAGATGTGGGATCTGGAGATGTATGATGAATAAGATTACCATATCCCAGATGTCAGAAGCTTTTAGTGTACCAACTGGAACTATAAGACAGGCAGCTTATAGAAATAATATAGGGAAGAAATCTAATGACAGATTATTATTTACTGCAGAAGAGACTTTCAAGTTACTGTGCTTACTCCGAGTACCGCCTAAGGCAATTACCGAGAAAGAAACTCGTAGTATTATTAGACAAGTTGTGTTCGATTATTGTAAGACTAAGAGATAAGCGTTGTGTCATATGTGGCACTACTATGAATCTTACCTGTGGGCACTACGAGGATCGTCGCTACGAAGCTTTACGCTGGAATCTAATAAACTGTAACACTCAATGTGAAACGTGCAATGGTGAGCATAATATAGACCGTCAACCCTATACAGATTGGATGAATGAAAACCATCCCTTATCAATAGAAGTATTTAAGATATTAAAATTAAGACATATAAAAACAACAAGAGATGATCTTATAGAAGCGTATGAATTATTAGTAGAGGGAGCTAATCATGTCAGTGAATCCTTTTAAAACAGAAATGTTAGATCCAGTAAAAAGAATCTGTCCTATGCATGGTGAATATGAAGCATCAAGAATGATACTACCAGTGGTGGGAGCCAGACCTATTGAATCAGGATGTCCTGTATGTGAAGCAGCAGAGATTAAAGCAGAAGAAGTTCAAACACGTAATGAAACTAATAGAAGTATTGGAATACCACCTATCTGTTTAGATAATACACTTGAAACATTTATAACAAACGGTTCAGCTCACCTAGAAGAAGCTAAGAAAATTGCACAAAGATTTATTGATTCATGTAACATGAGAAGAAACGTTATATTCTTAGGCCCGACTGGAACAGGTAAGACACACCTTGCTGTTAGTATATTAAAAGAATTACCGGTAGATAAGAGACGGTACTATACTAATATTGTTTCTATCCTGGACGAGATTAAAGAATCATATAGTAAGAATAGAAGTTTTAAAGATGAACGTACTAATACAATCCGGACCCGATTTTCAGATGTAGATTATTTAGTGATAGATAACTTTGAAGAATTCAGTCCAACAAAAGATAATCAGAAAACATTATTCACATTACTAAACAACAGGCATAATTTTATGAAGCCAACAATAATATGTTCAGAAGATAACGATAGTAAGATAAGAACATTGTTAGGTTATAAGCTGTATAGTAAATTAAATGAAGTTGGTAAGACGTATACTATAGATCCCTCGATGCTACTATAAATCGGGGGATTTTTATAAGGAGAAACGAATGTTCAAATTCAACTTAGGACAGATCGCACAAGATATCATTACCGGATTCAAAGGTACAATTACAGCAAGATGTGATTATATTACTGGATGTAATCAGTATTTATTAGCTGAGGAATCAAAGGAAAATAAGCGAGCTGAGTATCAGTGGTTTGATGAAACACGGATGAAACTAATTGGAGAAACAAAGGTCATGGATTTTATTAATGGAACCCCTGCAGCACCTAGAGTAACAGCAAAAAAAGGTGGACCTCAAAACAATTCACCCAAACATTAAGAAGAAAAGGAGCAACGGATATGAAAGTTAAAGTAGGAAAGAAATGGTACACAAGTGCAGATGTACCTATCGCTATTGAATTCTCAGACAGGGATAAGTTAAACATTATCGCTATGGTACCTGGAGCTAACCTATATGGTGCGTTCCCTAATGGACAATTCAAGACACAGGCTGAAGCTGTAGCTTGGATGCAAGAAGGTGAAGCCGTAACAGGGAAACTATCTAAACCGAAAGCCGGGATAAAGGTAGTAGACTTTAATCATGGAAGTAAGATACCAAAGAAAAAGGCCAGCCCGATTAAGAGCTGACCAAAAGGAGAATACTAAAGAGGGGTGCCGAATCCCCTCTCTTTTTTTATTCTAATTTATATTCAAGTAACATCGGTTCCCATTCACCACCCTCAAAAAACGTCTGTACGAAACGCAAATAGAGTTCAAGCTTCATCTGGTAGGCTATAAGGGTTAAGTTGTTCTCTACTACGTTAGATGTGTCTGTGCTGGGAAGTAAGGACTCAATGTCAAACACCGGTTTAATATCCCAATAGGGAAACACGATAGGATCTACTGTTACTACATCCGGAACAGCAACTTCAACATCAATCGGATCCGATGTAATTACATTTGGTTCTGTAGTCTTACAGCTTGTTATAAAAAGCAGCAAGGCGAGCAGCAGCACTATCGAGAATATTCTTTTCATCATACGTCAACTCCTTTATATCAAGATCCGGAACAGAAGCCCTAAGCTTATCAATCTTAGCAATTTCTTTCCTGGTGTTCGCATCAATCTTCTGAGCATCTACCAGATAACGAGCAGATAAACTAATAGTTTTATTAAGATCATCGATCTTCCTACTATAAGTAATCTCATTCTCTTTATATTTACCTATCGCTTTATCTGTATTAGATCTCAGGGTTTTCATATCAGTAGCATACTTATCCCGGGAGATACGCACACTCTGTAAATGTTCTACGGATTGTTTAAGATCTTTCTGCAAGCTCCTAACCTTTAACTTCATAACACCAAAGGTACCACCGACTACAACGATGATACCTATGATTAAATATAAGGTTGTCACTTCGGGCTCCCCTTATAAGAAGCGTCATACTTAGCAGTAATGGTACTCTTTGCCTTATCAGCTCCTATATACAGGGTTGTAGCTCCCCCTGCAAATCCAACGATCTGAGTCAAAGGTATCATCCCAATGAAAGTAGATTCTGGTGCTATCACAGCAGCGATAATAGCTATCACGACAGATAGCACAGCAAAGATACACCAGAACCATATAAGATACAGCGATTTATGTTTCACTGTACCATCAATATTTGTATAAGCCATATTCCCCTCCCAGGTTTACGAGATTGCTACACTCTTCCAGTTAGCATCAGCAATAGTATTAGCAGCAGTACAGATATAGATGTAGCCTGAATCAACTACTATCTGATCTATATATCCAACAGTACCATCAACACCAGTTACTTCAGTACCAAGAATACCAGCATCCCATACGGTATTAGCACAGTCAGTAGTAATAGTGATATCATGTCCGATAACTCCCTTCACTTTCGCAGTCACAATCTGAGTAGTATTCGTATTCGTACCACCAGATACATCAGGATTAATAACCGTACCTGTACTATAGTTCGTACCAGCGGTTGCTCCTGCATCTATGGCAAGCTTTAAGTTATCAAGAGCTACAGCTTCACTACCACCATAAAGAACTTGATCCACGATAGCATCAGCACCGGATGTCTCAGATAAAGCAGTAACAAAAGAATAAATTCTTCCATTAATAACTACGTGTGAAGCAGCAGTAGTAACACCAGCAACAGAGGATCCAGTACCACCACCACCGGTAGTATCTTCCCAAGACAGGTGAGTATCATCAGTAGTTGTAGGATCAGCATTTACTCCTACACCGGGAGCTCTTGCTACTATCTTCTGAGTAGTATCAGCATTGTCAGTAGCAATCCAATCAGGATGTACCAGAGTACCAGCAAAGTATTCAGTACCAGGTGTTCCAGTTGCATTAATAGCAGCTTTTAAATTATCCAGAGCAGCAGCAGCAGAAGCACCAATAGCAACATCATACGCTTGTGCTAATACCGTTTTGTACCGATATACTGTAGTACCAATTGTTACTATCTTCCCATCAACAGGAGCCGTAGTATCACTGGTGATGATAGTCTCAGCGTGAGATCCCGGAACCAATACACCAGATGAAGTAAGTTTCCCAGCAGCAGCTATCGCATTAACTGGTGTAGCCCGGGGTAAACTCAACGCACCTTGAGCTATTGAATCACCCAATACTAACCCTGTTTCCTGTAACGATGCTTCAACTGATATACCTACTGCTGAAAAATATCCACCAGTATCAACGATAGGCATACTTGCAGCTAAAGTCTGTGCTTCTAACCACGTTTGAAAAGTACTTCTCTTTCTATATTTCTTACTCATGTCCATACCTCCATGTATGTATTTATAATTAACCTACCGCTTCTTTTGCTAAATAAGCCTTTAGCTTGTCCTCATGCTTTGATAGATTACCATTCGTTTTACCGGTTCTCACTGCATCCAGCAATCCCAAATGTCCACCAATAAGCAAAGTGATAGCCTCTTTCTGCTTCTGTTCATTCACAACTATCTTTTTTACATTAGTATGTAGCCTCACCAATATTCCAAAGATTCCGAGTAACACCGTTGATCCAACTACTATAAAAATGCCTGTTGTAATTTCTGCTAACATACATCAACCCCTTATTAGCTTATCGTTCCGGATACAACTCCGGCAACCTTAGTAAATATCGTGATCCCACCAGCTGGTATACTTATATCATCCCCCGGATCTGCGGTTATGCTTAATGTCAAAGCAGTTGTTGTGCTTTCATTCACCATTGCATATTTACCATCTGGAAGAGTTACCGCTAAGGCATCATAAACCCCTGCATCCTGCTGCAGTACGCAATCCGTTACAAAGATAGCACTCTCAGCATCATTGTAGATCCAGGGAGCAGGAGCAGCCTGTGAGGGAATATCCTTGATCCATCCAGCACGGGGATATGTCTTTGTGTTGGAAGTATACTCCATAACAAGCGATAATATTTCAGCAAGGGTATAGAGATCCTTTGCCTGCATGTTTATGAGATTCACGTTTCCTGACATTTATTTACTCCTGTGTCGCCATTAAACCAACATATCCCGTGCCAATCGTTGATCTTGTACTGTAATCGGGTTTTCTAGTCGTTTTGCAATGGCTAGCCATTCGTCGTAATCGATTACTCTATTATCCCGCCAAGCAGTTTTTAGCTGGTACATCTCAGCGCTGTAATTGATTTCTTCATCACGTTCCAGCTCAACTATATTATCATATAGCGTTATAATTACACAATCTT
>Ga0307929_1002605_pt1 | contig 11372 bp, 2 predicted proteins | sample AceLakmetage1330_FD_203160 | JGI IMG/M metagenome (GOLD analysis project Ga0307929, IMG submission 203160) | Saline water microbial communities from Ace Lake, Antarctica - #1330 | ecosystem: Environmental > Aquatic > Non-marine Saline and Alkaline > Saline | place: Antarctica: Ace Lake...
CTTTTTTTCAGAGACCTAATTCGGCCAACAGCAGCCACTCACCAAAATTTAGGATCGCGTACGAAAAAACACTTGCACTACTACGCTATTTCTGATTTGCTACCCCGTGAACGGTTACCATGCACCGAAGTATTATTGGACCCAGATCTATCGAAACCGAACTAATCTACGTCGCATGATCTACTACATGCGCCCTCTTTTGTCCGGTTTTATGCTTTGCTTAACAGGCAGACAACCGGCCTCCGGTCTTTGGCGAGAATGTGCTCTCTCAATATCCGCTTTTTCCCGATTTGTTTCGCAAAGTGGGTTTCTCCTGTGTGCAACTCATAACGATACGAAGCGACCTATTGTGATTCTAAAGAAGTAGATTGCCTTGATCCTTAGATTCTTTCAGTTGGATAATCCTAAAAACGGCAGTAGAGAACCGCGAATGAACGCGAATGAACGCGAATTTTTGAAAAATGTTAGATGCTAAATGACCAAGATTAGCGAAACCATCGTAAGATTTAGCGTTATAAAAATTGTAGTGTTCGCCGTCCTCGGTCAAAAGCGGCGGGCAAAGCCAGAAGCGTGCGAGCCGCCTGTGCTCTATTTTGGCCGGGGACGGCCAACACTACAGAAGAATTGGATCATATAGTGTTGCGATTTAATGGCTTAGCTTTTTTGTAACATCCCTGCCCGTTGAGTATCGGCAGCAATCCCCATTAATCCTTCTTCATTAGCGTTGATTAGCGTTCATTCGCGGTTCAACTGCTCTTCTATATATATCCTGTTCAATATGACTGAACCACGAAAACAGTAACACGCTGAGGAGGTGCTTGTGCCGAAAAAGCTTAATTGGAACAAAAATGTCGTATACATGATAGCGCTAGTCATCATTCATGCCGCTTTGTTTTTTCGCGTTTTTCCACCAACGCTGCTGTTGGATAATGCGGTGCCCCTGCATGTGGATACCTCCCGCTATTTTTCGAGTCTGGTCTCGGCTGCTGGCGCCGGCGGTCTGTATGGCTATGATCCTTACCAGATGGCGGGCTACCCCGCCGGGCTATGGAATAGCATGGGGAAGAAGGGATTCGAGTTGGCTCGGTTTATTCTGCCGTGTCTATCGCTGGAACGGGTGTTTTATCTGTCGCTTTTTTTTGCTGCCTGTCTAGGCCCGTTACTGGCAGGGAGCTATCTGATGCGGTTGTTTGTGACGGGGGGGCAAAAATGCCTGTTTATGTTGTTGCTGCTGTTGTTCTGGCATTTGGAAACGATGGTTTGCTATTTCTGGCAGGTGGGTAATGTGTTTTTTCCACTTGGTTCGCTGCTGCTGGTGTGTTTCGTGGTTATGATTGGACGCTTGTGTTTTGAGCCCCCCCGATGGCATGTGGCGCTGGCGGCGGGATTCTTTGGTACTTTTCTGTTTTATACGCATACCGTGCTGCTGGTGCCGGCGATTTTGGTGTCGGCGGGAATCGCAGGGGTAGCCATTTACCGTAAGACGTTTGACGTGAGACGTTGGGTGGTGTGTGGTGGTGCCGCTGGCGTCTGTCTGTTGCTTTCGCTGCCGTGGTTGCTGCCGTTACTGGCTTCGCGGGGGATTGCGGTGCCGGTTCCCTGGCCGATGTTTACTGGCGGGATAAAAAACATGATCATGGATTGTTTCTCAGATCGCGTTTATCTGCATCACTTCGATCGTCAGTTCCTGTTTCATTTTGCGATTGTGGCGGGGTTGGCTGGAGGTTGGTTGGCCTGGCGTGATGCGCAGCGCGGTCGCTTGCGGTTTGTGATGGCTGGTGCGTTGGTCTGCCTGCTGATTACGTATGGCTTCCCACTGCTTAAGTTGATGCCGAGTATTCAACCCTACCGTTTTCGTCTGACTGCGGTGCTGTTCCTGTTGCCGTTGGCGACGGTTGCTTTGTCCTTTTTCTGGGGACAATGGTGTCAGGCATCGCGCCCGATCCAGTGTGGTGCAGTGCTGATGCTGTTGATTATGTTGCCGTCGTTTTCGGGGTACTTGTTGGATATGACGTGTCGGCAACCAACGGGCTCAAGCAGGAAGTTTGTCGAAATGTTTGCGAAGATTCGTCAGCTACCCGGTGATGGGCGTCTGCTGGTTGATGATATCCCGCTGGGGCATCTGATGCCGTACTACACAGGACGGGCAATTCTTGGGGGATTGAGTACGCAGGCTTTCGTGGTGCATGGTTTCGCCGGAATTGATGATCGGGGTGTTATATTCGGGAAGCCTGCCGAGGCATGGACGGCAGAGGATCTGTCGCTGTATCTGGTCCGCTATGCTGTAGAGTATCTGGTGCTACAGCGGCCTGAATTGATGGCGCTGGCAGAACAGCACCCGGGAATGTTCGAGTTTTTGTGGCAGGAGGGTAGTTTGAAGGGTTTTCGGTTTCAACCGTATGCAGGCTATGATCTGGAAGGGGATGCTTTGGTAAAGGCGGACTACAATGAGATTGTGGTGACAAAAGGAAGCTCGGATCGGGTCGCGTTGATGTTCCACTGGGATGGAATGCTGGAAAGTAAAACACAGGGATTCTGTATTGAACCTCTGGCAATAGCGGGACTGCCGGTGCCGTTTATCCGAGGGAGATTTTTCGATGGTGTAGAGCAAGCGGTGATCGGGGTGCGCTTCCCCCCATCCTTCGGCCACTGAGCGGCAGAAATAAGAGAGAGTCTACGAGCAACTGGCTTTCTTTCTCCACCCTCTTTTTTCTCTCTTTGTTCAAAAACCTGGCATAGCAGGCCTACTATTCCAGTTAAGAATTTGAACAAAGAGGAAGCGAAGGTAACGAAGGAAAAGACAGCGAAGGTCATTAATTTGGCAGTAGATTCTGAAAACAGAATCCACAACCAAATTTCTACCTAAAGTAAGAATAAGAAGACAGAGAAGTTTGGCTTTCTATCTCCTACCCTCTTTTTTCTTCGCTACCTCTTTGTTCAAAATATTGTTGTATTGTATTGTATCGTCTTGGCGGAGGAGGGGGATATGCATAAGAATTTTATTAGGGCCGATGGTTGGACAAAAGACGTGATTGGTGCGGCGATTGAAGTCCATCGCGATAAAGGGCCTGGTTTGCTCGAAGATATTTACGAACAATGCCTGATGTGGGAACTACAGTTGCGAAACATCCCAGCAATAAAGCAATTGAATGTTCCTGTCGCTTATAAAGGATTACAATTTGACTCCCCTCTAAAGCTGGATGTTTACGTTGATAACTGTTTAATCATTGAACTTAAGGCTGTTGAGAGAATCTTGCCAATTCATAAGGCGCAGCTGATGAGCTATATGAAACTCCTTGATGCTCCTGTTGGTTTGTTAATCAACTTTCATGAACTAAAATTGATTGATGGAATTTGCCGTATGATGCTCCCCGGAGTTGGCCATGTGTAACGGGATATAGAAGGCCTACAATGCCAGTTATTTTGAACAAAGAGGAAGCAAAGGAATACAGAACTCCACCACAAGTTTCCTGGATGAGTGTTTTATAAAGACTGATAAGTTAGGCTTTATTTTCTCCACCTTCTTTTACCTTCGCTACCTCTTTGTTCAAAAAAACTGGGTGTCACTCTCCACACCCTAGAGTCCACATCAGAAACGTTCCGTACCCGGAACGTTTCTTTTTTGCCCTTTCTTGACAAGATCATGACAAGCATTCCTGCCCATTCATGCTATTGTTTTGGTAGTCAAATAGACATTTCAGCTTTCAGCTCTCAGCTTTTAGCATTTTCCCAGCTAACGGAGGTTTCAATGTTCAAACAACGGCACCTAGCTTCAGCTTTAAGCTTTCAGCTTTCAGCATTTTTCCTTCGCACTCGACTCTCTACCTCCTACGTTCCACGCTCTCTTCTCTTTCTCCTCTTAATTTCAGCTCTCAGCTTTCATCCCTCAGCCCTTCTCCAGGCTGACACCGCCAATCGCTGGGAGTTTGACAATACAGGGGAGTATGAGGTCTCCGATCCGACGCTGATTAAGGCGAATCCTGCTGGTGGTGGGCGGGCGGAACTGATCCTGCAAGAGACGTTGCGCGACAACTCAAGCATTTCCCAATACCTCACCGATACCGACTTCTCCGGTCTTCGCATTGGTTCTGAACAGGTATTGGAACTCGCCCAGGATTCCGGTGGTCAATACGTGACCCCTGGCATCTACCGCTCGCGGGTGATTGATAAAAAAGCTGGCTCCGCGAGTTGGAGTGCGCTTTTTTCACGTATTTCAAATGCTTTGCTTGCGAACAGCCCGTCCGGTTGGCTTGGAAGTGAAAATGGCTTAAGGCGGCTGTATCGTTTCGACAACGACGTTCTGGATACGGTATCCGGTGATGCGCTAGTTCCTGTTGGCGGGAGTGTTCCGTTTGAAACTGACGCTCAGGTGGGAACTCATGCCGCACGGTTTCAGGGAGTGAAGAGTCCATCTCTTGTTCTCCCCCGTTCACAGCTTGATCTTTCTGGATCTACAGGCTTTACATATAGTTTTTGGGTGTATCCAATGGATCCGCCCCTAACATATGATTATTCGGCCTATCTTGGTTATGCCGGGTCGGGGGGGCGGTTATACTATGGTTATTTTCTTAGAACGGATCCTTATATGAAGCTCCAATTTCGTGATGGTGCGGGAGGTATCAACGAAATTTTCGATGTTCCTCCGATGCCTCTTGAAACATGGACTTTTGTTACCATAACGTGGGATGTGACTGGCCGCCATTTGAACTTGTTTTTCAACAAAAATATTGTTTTCTCGTCCCCATTGCAGTCTAGTGGCAATTTCGTTCAGGTAGGGGACTTAACCATTGGGCGTGATCAAGGTGGAGTGGTCAATGCACGCATAGATGATTTCACTGTCTGGGATCGAGCTCTTTCACAAGATGAGATTTCCAGTTACATTGATGGCCTGCGGGCTGTGCAATTTCGATTGCGGTCTTCTCCCACGGCGGACGTGGTGGGTGATTTCTCCGGCCCCGATGGAACCGCATCTACCGCATATCTTGGGGTTGGTGAGTCGTTGGCGCAGGCGGGTAACTTCAATCCGATTCACCGGTATCTACAGTATGAGTTATTTATGTTTACGGATAGTCAACGTTTGCTAACGCCGCAGGCTGAGTATACCAAGTTCACGCTTGCCGATGGTACCGTTTTTACTGACAGCACGGAAGGTGATTTTGAACGCGGTTCCAATATCCAGAATATGGCGCGTGCTCCTGCCGTGTCACATACCCCATACTTTGCCATTGCCAGAAACCTTAATGGCGGATATCTGACAAGCGGGACTTATCGCTCAGCACCCATTGACAGTGGCTCCGCTGTTGCTGTATGGGAGCGCTTGCGCTGGCGCTTGCCGCAGGGAATTCAGAATGATGATTCCGGACTGTTTGCGTTGTACCACATGGATGGGACCTGGGTGGATGTCGCTCCTGAGGGGGGTTCTTTCACGCCGACTGTACAAAACAATACAGCCTATTCTTCATCATCCAGACTCGGTTTTGGGGCTGGTGTTTTTGACCCCGATACAGGGGGAAGCACGATATCTGGTTTCTTCAGTTCCGCACACAGCCTCTCGACCATGACATTCTGGATTCGTCCCAATATGATTTCCGGTGGAGTGCTCGATGTTGGTGGGGGGCAGATATGCCTGCATGATCGGCAGTTAGTTGCTGAGGAATATGGCGCGAATAGTCCGATAATTTACATAAATGCGAATCCACAGGATGCATACATTCGACCGGGCTGGAATCATGTTGCCATTGTTTGGCCAAGTGCCATTGATGCGCAAGATTTACGTGTTGGCATCGCCGGTTCGGAGGTTCTGAACGCGCTTCTGGATGAATTGGCTTTATATGACATATCCCTTTCATCGGGGCAGGTGCGTGTACAGCTCCTGAGCGCATTTCCTGTATCCAGTGGTTTCCCTTCGCTGCGTGTGCGAGTCGCCAACAATGTCACGGACTTGGCTTCAGCGCCATGGTCCAGCTCGTTTACAGATCCATTGACTGCCAATTTCATTTTTCCTGGTCGATACTTGCAATATGAAATCTCAATGACGGGCGATGCGGACGGCACGCCTGCTTTGGGTGATGTCGTGGCGTATGGAAATGACGGCGTCTCTACTTTTGAGTTTTCACCGAATTCATTTTCCGAGGTTTCGCTTGGCGAATTCATCGGTAATTCGATTGCCTGGTATGGTGATCAAATCACAGTTGAGGATTATGCGGCAACGGATCCGTCTGATTTGACTCCAGGGGATTTTGTGCCTCTCGATGTTCTGGCCGGCTTATGGCATCTTGATGAGCGGATATGGGATTTTTCTACGGTTTTGCAGGATAGTTCAGGTCGAGGGCGGAATGCAGCTCCTGTGAATGGCGCTCAGTCTTCTCCTGTTGCAAGGGTTGGTTTGCGGTCCGGTCAGTTCGATGGTGTGGATCAGTATGTGCAACTAGGTCAGATTACCGAACTGGCTGGGACGGATTTCAGTGTTGGTTTGTGGTTCAAATCGAGTGATACGGGTGAGGGGGCTTTGATGTCCACTTATGCCGACGGCAGCGGGTATTTCGAACTGACGCTGAATCATGATGGAACGCAGGTGGCTACGGGTAAGGTGGCGTTTGTGATCAATGACCGAGTCAACGGCGTGAAGGCGGCCGTCTCGCCTGCGGCGAATTTTAACAATGGCACCTGGCATTATGTGGCCGGGGTGCGGGCGGGGAGCTACATTCATCTGTACGTGGATGGAACCCGTGTGGCGTCGACCGCTATCGGTGCATATGGACTCTTGCCGTCGGGGTCGCCGCGGATTATGCGTAACGGGAACGGCATAAATTATCTGAGTGGATTCGTGGATGAAGTGATTGCCTTTGGCAGTGCGTTGTCGCCTAAGCAGGTGGGAACGGTTTTTGCCAGCGGCTATTCGACAGTCCGTATTAACGAGATGACATTCGCGCCGGTGGACGCCGGTGGTCCCACGATCTGGCAGACGTTACGTTGGACAACGGATGGTATCTATGGGACTCAGCTCTCTCCTGCGGTTGGTGTGACAGGTCTATGGCACCTTGATGAGACGGCTGGAGGTACAGCCGTTGACAGTAGTGGTGGTGGGTTTGATGCCGTTTTAACGGGGACAACCTCTGTGCAGGGCACTTTTGGTGCGGGACGCTATCTAAACGGTTCGGGAGATCACCTGCGGGTTCCGCACACATTCCAGTTGGAGAGTGGTGTGTTTTCGATTGAACTCTGGGTGAAGCCGGAGGCGTTGAGCTCGCGGACATTTGTCGACAAGAGTAGTGGCGGCAACGGTTATTCACTTTTTTCAAATCCAAGTGGATTTATGACGTTCCAGCTCTCTGGATCTAGCGTGGTTGATAGTCTGCCTCTATTACAGAATGTCTGGCAGCACATTGTGGCCACCTTCGATGGAACGACGATGCGGCTTTATGTGAATGGCGAGCTGCGTGGAGCTATTGACCCTGTTGGCCTTGGTGCCGCTCCCACGGTTTCTGGAAGTGATTTCTATATCGGTCGGGCCAGTGGAGGAGGGCAGTTCGTGCGTGGCACTGTGGACGAAGTGGGGTATCATGCGCGTAGACTGCTTGACACCGAGATTCTTGATCATTATCGCGCGTATGCGGGCACATTGAAGTTTCAGGTTAGGGCGGGCGATACACTGCCGCTGGATGGGGAAACTTTTTATGGGCCAGACGGGACGAGTGGCAGCTATTTCAAGGTGTTGGAGGACAACAATCTTCAGTCGGTGGTTCCGCTTGTTCGGTATTTGCAGGTGAAGGCGTATATTGGCACAGAAGATCATCGGTTTTCACCCACATTCTACGGGCTGAGTGTCTCGGCTTCGCGATATCCGGAGAATGCGCCTTGGATTTCTCCCACGGAGGTGGCCGGTTATTCGTTTTTTGGTAAGCTGCTGGGATTTAATCACGATCGAACCTTTAATGTGGACACAGATGTTCGCTATCAAGTGTCCGGCGATGTGGGATTTGGGACGAGTAATCAATGGTTCTACTATGACTCTAATGACAACAGATGGATGGCGCAGGGGGCGACGAATCTTGATGTGTATGCCTTCCAGACGAGCTCGAAGGATGTGGTAAGTGCTAATATTGCTAAGTTTTATGAGCAGGTTTATGACAAGACGGGCGGCGTGTTCCGGTTTAAGGCATTTCTGAAGTCTGCCGGGGATAAGCAGATTAGTGTGGATTGGGTGGATGTTGCCGCTTCTGAAGGTCGGGTTGTGGTTGAGGTGCCGAATGGGGAGGAAGTCGGGCCGGATGCTTGGGTATCCGCCATACCGTATGATATCGAGTGGTCTTGGGCTGGGAATGTTAGTGATAATCTGGCGATTGAGTATTCACTGGATGGGTATACGGGGCCTTGGGTAACGATTGTGAATGGTCTCGCGGCGGGGGCCGGAGGTAGTGGCGTCTATACGTGGCAGATTCCCGGCTCAGAAAATCCCAATTTTAAGGGACTGAATTCAAATGTCGTGATTCAGATTCGAGATCTGAATGATGACAGTATTACGGATACCTCTGATTCTCCGTTTGAGATTATTCAGGATTTTAAATTGAGGATACCGAATGGTGGGGAGTATTGGTATATCGGTGACACGAATGTGATTCAATGGGAGGCATCATTCGATTTGCCCGTTAAGGTTTCACTCTATATGGCACCGGATGGCTCGAATTATTATGCCAATGCGGGTGGCTATCTGATTAATTTCCAAGCGGATAGTGATGATGCGTCGGGGTCAAATACGTATTCATGGGTAACCCGAAATGATGTTCCGCTTCTTCTCACCACGAATGGTCGTATTCGTGTTCAGGAGCCGACTGTAGGCGTAGCGCGCTATGCGGATGAGTCTGATGGTGTGTTTACGATGGCGGGACTTGTGATTACAAGTCCGACTGAGGGTCAGAAAGTGAAGCGGAATGATCCCGATGGCTTTGATATCGAATGGACCACGATTGGTGCGGGATCGAATGTGACGATTGATATCTCGTTAGACAGCGGTGTGACCTGGGAGGCCGACCTGTACACGGGTGTCACGAATGCTCCGGGAGCGAATACCCATAATTGGTTTGTCACCCATCCTGAGAGTGATTTTGCGATGCTGCGTATTCGATCTCTCTCAGATGGAAAAGTCGTTGGGTACTCCAAGGTCTTTACGATTGCAGGCATTGACGTGACCGCTCCGGATGGTGGCGAGGAGTGGTTAATGGGTACCACCAACAGGATTGAGTGGGTCGCTGGCGGCGCGGGTGAGTTCGTCAGTATTTACTATACCGATCTCTATGGTGGGCTGGGGACGAATACCGAGTGGACGCTTATTCAGGCCAGTGCCCCGAATATGCTTTCTTATGACTGGATTGTTTCCGACCGAGTGTCTCCCAATGCTCGCATTAAAATAGTGTCAGACGAGGATCCGAACCTGTTCTCGGTATCGCAATTTGACTTCAACATTGCGGGTGTGCGTGTGACCTATCCGAACCTGTTGAGTGATTTGGTGACTATGGGTGTGGAAGAGCTGATGACGCATAATGGTGCCCCGCTGAACTGGAAGTCGGTTCAGTTGGACATCAGCTATGATGAGCAGAATACCTGGCAGCCTCTCGGCCTTGGATCGGACCGATGGCCTATGGGCGGCGCTTTCCCGTTCACCACAACGTACCCCTCCCGGAAGACAAAAGTGCGTGCGACGGCTGTTAATGCAACCCTTCCTGATGGTGTGACGCCACTGGCAAACATCTTTGATGTGTCGGATGACTATTTTACGTCGGCAGGATTGCTGCTCAATGGGGCCTTTGATGGTTCAACCAATACGCTCGGTCAGACGTATCAGGTGGAGTGGGTGACGGCCGGTGCGGGTGAGACCGTGGATATTTCCTATTCAAGTCCGGCAACGAGTGGACAGCAGATGATTATTCAAGGGGCCTATAACGATAATAACTATCCCGGCGACAACTCCTATCCCTGGACGGTCCCCACAACGGCAGTGCCTACCGAAGACGCTGTATTGCAGATTGTCTCCGGCCCATTTACGAATAGATCAGCCAAATTCATCCTCCGTGGTGTTCGTGTTTTACAGCCGATCGCGGGCGATATGTGGGATGTGGGTTCGCAGCATGATCTGAGTTGGCAGCGGGCGGGAATGAATCAGGATGCACTGGGCACGATCTCGCTGTCGCTGGATGGGGGGAGCACCTATGTTCAGAATATTGTAACGAATCTTGCCCTGATTAGTGTGCCCTTCCAGAGTTGGGATATAGATCCGGAACTGACGCCGACAACCAATGCCGTGATCCGACTTCACATCGACAGCTCCGGAACCCCTGCTGATGTGGGCATGGAATTTTACTCGGATGCCTTTACGCTGAGAGGCATTAAGATTCTTGCGCCGCTTCAGGGCGTTACCGTCCTGCTGGGGGTTACGAACCGAATTGAGTTTGTAGCCGCTGGTGTTGGGGACAAGGCGACGATTCTCTATTCGCCGGATGGCGGAGCGCATTACGATACAGAACCGATTGTTGTGGATCTTCCGATTGCCGTAGGAACCACTGCCTATGACTGGGGAGTCGAGTTTGATCGTACGCCCTCGACCAATGCAGTCGTTAAGATCGTGGGTAACAACGTGGTTGCAGGAAGTAGTGCACATAGCAAGACATCTGGAGCGTTCACGTTGGGTGGAATCCGCGTCGATCGTCCGATTCAGTTTGATATTTGGGCGGTGGGTGAAATGAACCTGATTTCCTATATCTCGGTCGGTACGCTTGGGCTGGCAGATTTGCATCTGGTCTATGAAGATGGGCATGAGGAGCCGGTAAATAATGGAAATCCTTTGTCAGGGTCCACGGATGGTAGTGTAACCACGCTCTCAACTTGGACACTTCCGGATGCAGCGGCACGCGGTCTGCCTGCCGTGAGCAATGTGGTGCTGCGGGTTCGAGATCGAGATCCTTCGGGCATCACGGGCTATTCCGATTCCTTTAAGATTGTCCGCCAAGCCCGTATCGAAATTGTGGCGCCGCTGGAGGGGGACTACCTTAAAGTGGGTGAAGAAGCAGAAATCACATGGGTTAGGGGTGGGTACATGGAGGCTACTGATTTCAAAGTCTTCTATTCGCGCAATAACTTTGTGACGATGGATGAGATTATCAGCCGTGACCCAACCTATAATCCAACCAATAATACGTTCGTCAAGGTTTGGCCGGTCCCGGATAAGCTTGGGCCAGTCCAGATTCTGGTGACGAACACGGTCGCTGCGAGGAGCAGCGTGTTTGATTATTCCGGCACCTTTGACATTGTAGGGGATTTGAATTTGGTATATCCCAATGGTAATGCCAGTGATGAGCCCATTTATGCCAAGTCGAAGA
>Ga0307929_1002606_pt1 | contig 11365 bp, 1 predicted proteins | sample AceLakmetage1330_FD_203160 | JGI IMG/M metagenome (GOLD analysis project Ga0307929, IMG submission 203160) | Saline water microbial communities from Ace Lake, Antarctica - #1330 | ecosystem: Environmental > Aquatic > Non-marine Saline and Alkaline > Saline | place: Antarctica: Ace Lake...
ACTTACGATGACCGTTTACGGCGCGGGCAACTGCGCGGTAGAAACCGATGAGATGGTATTAAGCATTTGGCAGTCGGCCACAGCCTATGCAGGCCGTGACACTACGATTTGCGTGAATGCGCCCTACTATGTTGACGATGCCCATGCTACGAACTACAGTTCGGTAAGCTGGAGTGAGAACGGAGCGGGCTACCTGCTCAACGACAATACCCTTGCCCCGACTTATGTACCAGATAACAACGAAACAGGCACGGTGATGCTGGTACTGACCAGCACCCCGATAGGCAGCTGTCCGGTATCCCGCGACACGGTTTACATTGCTTATGCACCTTGCGCCATCTATGCCGAAAACGACACCACCAACGGCAATGTACCGGGCAGCGATGCAGTAGTAAACATTCTGGCCAACGACACCCTTTTCGATGGGACAGTTGTAAATCCTGGAAATGTAATAGTAGATATTGATCCGGGCACCCCGGGTACACAAACCACCCTTGTAGTCGATGGCCAGGGCACCTGGACTTATGATACCACTACAGGCGATTTGACCTTTGATCCTGAAGCCGGTTTCACGGGCGATCCTGATTCGATCACCTATGAACTCACCGACAACACTAGCGGCTTAACAGATACGGCTACTGTAGAAGTAGGCTATAACGAAGTTCCTCCTTTGGCAGTTAACGATGTAAGCACTGGAAATATCCAGGGACAAAGCACGACCCTAGACATTTTGGCCAACGATGAGTTGAGCGATGGCAGCCAGGCCGACAGCAGCAACACGAGCGTAGCGTTGATAGACCCTGCCACGGGCAATCCGACAATAACGGAGAATGTGGTAGTAGTTCCAGGCGAAGGCACGTGGACTTACGATCCGACAAACGGAGAACTTACCTTTGATCCTGAACCCGGTTTCACCGGCGACCCGACAGCACTGAATTATGTGTTGACGGAAACCAGCACCGGATTAAGCGCCGCAGCCACCGTTACGATCGACTACGATGCAGCGAGTCCTATTGCTACCAACGATGAGAGCACAGGCAACCTGCCCAATACGTCGACTACGATAGACATTCTGGCCAACGACACGCTGAGCGATGGTACGCCGGCAACGCCGGAACTCACCAGCGTTGATTTGGATCCTGCACCCGGCATACAGGATACTTTGATAGTATCTGGCGAAGGCATTTGGGTTTATGATACCCTTACGGGCAATCTTACCTTTACACCGGAAGCCGGCTTCACGGGCAATCCCGGGGATATTACCTATACCTTGATAGAAGATGCCACAGACGAGAGCGACACCGCCCAGGTGAATATCGAATACGACATCTGCGCCACGAGCGTCTATGCCGGATCCGATGTTACGGTATGCGAAGGCGATCTTCCATTCATATTAAGCACAGCAACAGCAGAGACCTATACGAGTTTGGCATGGAGCACCGATGGCACGGGTACCTTTACAGATTCTACGACCACAACGCCTACCTATTATCCATCATCTTCAGACATCGAAGACGTACAGGTACGCTTGACGATGACCGTTTACGGTGCGGGCAACTGCGCGGTAGAAACCGATGAGATGGTATTAAGCATTTGGCAGTCAGCCACCGCCTATGCAGGCCGCGACACGACGATTTGCGTTAACGCGCCCTACTATGTTGACGATGCCCATGCTACGAACTACAGTTCGGTAATCTGGAGTGAGAACGGCGCGGGCTATCTGCTCAACGACAATACCCTTGCACCGACCTATGTACCTGAAAACAACGAAACAGGGACAGTGATGCTTGTACTGACAAGCACACCGATAGGCAGCTGTCCGGTATCCCGCGACACGGTTTACATTGCTTATGCGCCTTGCGCTATCTATGCCGAAAACGACAGCACCAACGGCAATGTACCGGGCACAGACGCAGTAGTAAACATTCTGGCCAACGACACCCTTTTCGATGGGACAGTTGTAAATCCTGGAAATGTAATAGTAGATATTGATCCGGGCACCCCGGGTACACAAACCACCCTTGTAGTCGATGGCCAGGGCACCTGGACTTATGATACCACTACAGGCGATTTGACCTTTGATCCTGAAGCCGGTTTCACGGGCGATCCTGATTCGATCACCTATGAACTCACCGACAACACTAGCGGCTTAACAGATACGGCTACTGTAGAAGTAGGCTATAACGAAGTTCCTCCTTTGGCAGTTAACGATGTAAGCACTGGAAATATCCAGGGACAAAGCACGACCCTAGACATTTTGGCCAACGATGAGTTGAGCGATGGCAGCCAGGCCGACAGCAGCAACACGAGCGTAGCGTTGATAGACCCTGCCACGGGCAATCCGACAATAACGGAGAATGTGGTAGTAGTTCCAGGCGAAGGCACGTGGACTTACGATCCGACAAACGGAGAACTTACCTTTGATCCTGAACCCGGTTTCACCGGCGACCCGACAGCACTGAATTATGTGTTGACGGAAACCAGCACCGGATTAAGCGCCGCAGCCACCGTTACTATCGACTACAATGCAGCGAGCCCCATTGCTACTAATGATGAGAGCACAGGCAACCTGCCCAATACACCGACCACGATAGACATTCTGGCCAACGACACGCTGAGCGATGGTACTCCGGCAAGCCCGGCACTCACCAGCGTAGATTTGGATCCAGCACCAGGGATACAGGATACCTTGATAGTATCTGGCGAAGGCATCTGGGTTTATGATACCCTTACGGGCAATCTTACCTTTACACCGGAAGGTGGCTTCACGGGCAATCCTTCAGATATTACCTATACCTTGATAGAGGATGCCACAGATGAGAGTGACACCGCTCAGGTGAACATCGAATACGACATCTGCGCAACAGATGTCTTTGCCGGGGCTGATGCCACGGTATGCGAAGGTGATCTGCCTTATGTTCTTTCAGATGCCACGGCTAAGACCTTCACAGGTGTTGAATGGAGCACCGATGGTACGGGCACGTTTGCCGATGGCGACACCACAGTAGCCACCTACTATCCCAGTGCCGACGACATCGAAGATGTACAGGTACGCCTGACGATGACCGTTTACGGCGCGGGCAACTGCGCGGTAGTGATCGATGAGAAGGTACTCACCATTTGGAAACTGCCAGTAGTGGATGCCGGATCGGATAAGACGATCTGTGAAGGCCAAAGTTTGAGTATTGTCGAAGCTACGGCCTCTGGCTACAATTCATTGGCATGGTCAACGGATGGAACAGGGACATTTAATGATTCTACCCTGCTCAATCCAACCTATTATCCAGGTGCTGCTGATAATGCCGATGGTAATGTGGTGCTTTCGCTTGATGCAAGCGGAAACGCTCCTTGTCCGATACAGGGCTCATCACTGCTGGTAACCATCAATGGTGCGCCAACGGTTGATGCTGGTGCTAATGCTACGATTTGTAGCACAAGCAGCTCTTATACTGTGAATGGTCAGGCTACGAACTACAGCAATCTGTTGTGGTTAAGCACGGGTTCTGGTACCTTCGACAATCCAAATGCGATGGTAACCAAATACAATCCCAGTACTGCGGATATTGCTGATGGGCAGGTGATGCTTTGGCTTACTGCTTATGGCAATTCGCCTTGTTTAAATATCAGCGATATCATGGTATTGTCGATTTGGCAACCTGCTCTTGTAGATGCCGGGCCTGATGCTACTATCTGCGAGGATGAAACCTATAATCTGTGCTGTGCCACGGCTGAAAATTACGGGCAAATATTCTGGCTGACTTCCGGAACGGGAACATTTGATAATCCGCTGGACTTGCATCCGGAGTATTTCCCATCAACGGCTGACAAAGCCAGCGGTTCGGTTACACTCACCCTGAATGCAGTTTCAAACGATCCATGCAGCGACATTAGCGATTCGCGTAAGCTGTTCTTTACACCGATTGTTATTGCTAATGCAGGCTCCGATCAAAGTTTTAACGCTTCAGTTCCTGTTTTCATGGATGCAAATGATCCTGCACCGGGAACAGGCTTGTGGACGCAGACCGAAGGCCCGAACATAGCAAATATCATCAACCCAACAGATCCGAATACTGAGATTAATGGATTGGTCAGTGGCGTTTATGTATTCAGATGGACGATCGAGAACCCGCCTTGTGGAAGCAATTGGGATGAGATGCTGATCTCGGTAGGACAAATGGCTGATTTAGCTATAACTAAAACCGCAAGTCCTGAGCCGGTAACAGCTGGTCAAAATCTGACCTACACCATCCAGGTTACCAATAATGGGCCAGATATGGCTGTCAATGTTAGTGTTGAGGATGTGTTGCCGATCGGCCTGTCGCTGATTAGTGCAAGCCCGTCCACAGGCAGCTGGACTTCACCGGTATGGACAGTTGGCCCGCTGGCTGTTACGGCTACTGAAACTTTGACTATTGTGGCCAATGTAAATAGTTCCTACAGCGGTTTGCTTACTAATGTGGCAACGGTGGACAGCGATACGCCGGATCCTGATCCGGATAACAATGCTGACACTGCTTACTCAACGGTAAGCCCACATGCTGATCTCGCCATTGTCAAAACCAGCCCGGGTAATGCTATTGCCGGAGATACTTTAATCTATGGTATCGAAGTGGTGAATAATGGACCGAGTGATGCCGAAAATGTAAGTATTGCTGATAACCTGCCAATCGAAATTCTCGATGGTGAATATTCGACCGATGGTGGCGTGGTTTGGAATAGCTGGATAAGTCCGCTAAATATTGACAACCTTGCTAATGGTGCTAATTATACCTTTAGTATTCGCGGTGTGGTACATCCTTCTGCAACAGGTATTATTACCAATACCGCAACGGTGGATAGTGATACTCCGGATTTGAATCCTAATAACAATAGTTCCACTGTGAATGACACCCTGGGTGCTGTTGCAGACCTTTGTATTTTGAAAACCGGACCAGCTCTGGCTACTCCTGGCGAGAAGATCGTTTACTCGATGTATATCTGTCCGGGTACAAGCGATGCCCTGGATGTTGTGGTCGAGGATGTTATTCCTGCTGAATTATCCAATCCTGAATATTCGCTGGATGGCGGAGTAAGCTGGAATATCTGGACTGGTACCTTAAATGTAGGGACAGTTTATGCCGGAGTTCCTTATGAGTTTCTGCTGCGTGCTACGGTAAATACGGAGGTAACTACCGATATTTACAATGTGGCCACCGTAAGTTCATCTACACCCGATCCTAACCCCGATGATAACACCGATGATGAAACTACTCCGGTTCTGCCTCTGGCTGATCTGAGTATCAACAAAACCGGTTCTGTTGAGGTGGTTGCTGATAGCAGTATTCATTATACCATCAGTGTTGAGAACTTTGGTCCCGGTGTGGCAGAAGATGTGGAATTGTGGGATGTGATGCCGGCCGGAGTGCTCGGTGCCGAATTCCTGCCACAGGATAGTACTAACTGGAATGTTTGGGTCAATCCATACAACCTTGGAAATCTTGCTGTGGGCGAAAGCTTCACCATGCAGATCAGAGGATTTGTTGATGGCGATTATCCACAGTGGGGTATCATTACCAATATCGCTTCGGTAAGTTCATCTACCCTGGATACCATACCTGATAATAATATCGATAGCACCTCTACGGAAATTATTACACCGCCGATAGCTGTTGATGATTCCTCCACAGGTAACTATCCGGGTACGGATGCCATTATTGCTATTTTGAGTAATGATTCGCTGGGCGATTTAACCACTCCGAACTTTGCCGATGTTGTAGTAGATATCGATCCGAATACTCCGGGTGTGCAAACCACTTTGATTGTTGATGATGAAGGAACATGGACTTACGATCCTGCAAACGGGAATCTCACATTTAGCCCCGAAGCCGGATTCCTGGATGATCCATCACCCATTACCTACACAATTACTGAAACGGCTACCGGATTAATATCCAACATTGCCAATGTGTATGTAACTTATCTCTGTTTCGAGATTAATATCCAGGCCTTCCTCGAAGGGCCCTTTGATGAGAATACCGGAATGATGCAGAACTTCATCAACACGGCAGGATTGTTACCCGGCGAGAAACCCTTGCCACCGGTTACACCCACACCAGCAGGTCATCCTTATGGTTTGGCTCCGTGGAACTACACGGCTATTTCGGGAACCAAATATGGCGATCCCTCGGTTAATCCGGATGCTGTGGAACCCTACCCCGCAGATGTTGTGGATTGGGTGCTGGTTTCGGTAAGGCAAGGCGATTCACTCAAGTCGAGCGAGATATTCCGTTGCGTGGCACTCATGTACACCGATGGGCAAATTGTGCTCGAATGTCCTTGTTTCAAAACCAGCGGCACGGATAAGTATTACATCCTTGTTGAGCATCGCAACCATGTGCCAATAATGAGTGAAGTGGTTCATTTGAACGGCGGAACCGAACTGGCCTACGATTTCAGATATAGCGATTCATGGAAATTGGGAACACCCATTCCTCAGGAGGTTGGACAAAAACAATTTGGAGCTTACTGGGTTATGTACGGTGCCAACGGCGACCAGCAGATGAACACCTCCAGTCCCTTCGACATCAACAGCATCGACTTCGATGTTTGGACTGACGACAACGGGAAGGTGTTCCAATACGTTCCCGGCGACTATGACTTGAATCTCGACTGCAACTCATTGGATGATGAATTGTGGATGAATAATAATGGTAGAATAAACTTTATACCTCGGTAAAAATTTAAAATTTCATTGTAATGAAAACCAGAATAATTTTCATAATTATTGCCAGTTTTTGGTTGGGCTTAAATGCCCAGAACGTCAGTGTGGACATTCAAAAATCGGATGGCAATTGCTTGCTCAACGGTAGCTGCGAAGATAACCTTTTGTGTTTCGACCTGATGGTGGATGTCGATGAGCCCAACTGGGAGCTTCGATCGTACAACATTTGGATAGCTTATCCTGCGCCACCATTGTTGAGCTACAACAGCGATAATTCGTGTGTCTTACAAAATGGCGGCGACACTGATAATAACCCGAACGGACAATACCGATTGGGTGGTATTAACGGCGCGTTTTCGCTGTTGGCAGGGGGGCAAAATATTGTTCACTCCTTTTGCCTGGAATACACGGACGGGAATCTGATTCTGGATTCATTAATCGGGGTGGGGGGAACCGCCATGGTGTATGGCTTCCCCTTCGAATCTACCCTTACCATGACCAATACCGTGAGTGGCGAAACACTCGGTTTGAGTATTTCATCAGTCCATACCACCAGCGTCCAACTCGACAACAAGCATATCCTTGATGGTGCAGGCGGATGGAGTGGTGTTTCTACCTGGCTGGTCCCCGGCGAAACCGATATCGAGTATATCATGTCGCCAGTCATCAACGATTTGGAACTTATGTACAATCTTACCGAAGGCATTTATTCGCCCGGTAATAATATTAATACCATCAACAACTGGAATTACAAATCCGGCTATATCATCAAACTCTCCGATGCCGCTTCGCTGAATATTTGCGGAAGCAAACCAGAGAGTCGTACGATAAACCTGATGGCTGGCTGGAATGTAGTTCCTGTGTTGAGTAATGAAAATGTACCCATAGAATCGGTTTTCGATGCTATCGGCGATAATCTGGTGATAGCAAAGCAAATTGCCGGTTATCAGGTGTATTATCCTGAATTTGGAATTAACTCGCTAAGTACACTCGAACCAGGCAAAGCCTATTTTGTAAGGGTGCTCGAAACTTGTGTGATTGAATTTCCTGACCAGACAGTCAAGCAAACTACTGCTAACCAGGAATATTATTTTGATTTGATCTCTCCCTGGAAAACCATTCACAAAACACCCGAATCGCATGTATTTTGCTTTAGTGCAGATGTGCTCCAAAAGTTTCATACCGGAGACCTTATCGGAGCCTTCGATCAAAATGGTACCTGTACCGGAATGATGGAGGTGCTCGACAAGCAGCAGGCAATTGTGGTTTCGGTATTTGGCGATGACCAAACAACGCAAACAAAAGATGGAATGGCTTCATCAGAGCCTGTTTCTTTTGCTGTGTTCCAGTCGTCCACAGGTATGGTTTTCAATCTTGATTTAAATTATACCGAGCAATCGCCCAATCAGGGAAATTTTGCAGGCAATGGAATTTCGATTGTAAAAAACGCCTTAATCAGTGCTACCGGTATCGAGACAGCAAATTATCTGTCGGGAGTGCAACTGCGTGTTTTTCCCAATCCTACCTCGGGCGAAACCAACATTAAGCTCGAAGGCGATGTGCATATCGATGGTAAAATATTGATCAGCGATTCGCGTGGCAGGCTTGTTTATGAGACGGATCACCTGCATCATGGTGGGACTTCTTTTCAGGAATTCGACTTTACCAACTATACTTCAGGCGTTTATTATTTACGTCTGCGCTCGGAGAACTATCTCAACATTCAGAAAATTATCGTGAAATAATTATAATACAGAAATATACGCTTTATGAAAAAAGGAATTTTACTCTTCGTGGCATTAACAATGTTTTACTTTGTTGCAGATGCACAATCAGTTTTTGTTGACATTCAGGAATCCGATGGTGGCTGTGGTCTCCAAACGGATTGTGAGTCCAACATTGCCTGTTTCGACCTCGTTGTTACGGTCGATCAAGCCGATTGGGAATTGGCTTCTTATAATGTGTGGACACAATATCCTGCGCCACCGCTTATGAGCCACAGGTACGACAATGCCTGCCTGACCCAAAATGGCGGGGATACCGATGATAATATTAACGGACAATACCGGGTAGCCGGGATTAATGGCATCGATTTGCTTGTCCCTAATACACCTACGGTTTTTCATACAATATGCTATGATTATGCCGACGAAGGTATTATTACCGATTCGGTGATTGCCTCCGGGGGAACGCTTAATATATACGGGACTCCATTTTTCTCCACCATGACATTGTCGCATACCATTACTGGTGTTACGGCTGGTTTAACGATTCCTCAGCAATATTTTCTGGATTTGAACAGTTCAACGCTAAGTTGCCTTGCTCCCGATGTTTTAATCGAAAAAGCAATGATTGCCAATGCTGATAATGATGGTTCGGGAAGTATTACCGTTGGCGATGTGCTTACCTATCGCGTTAAAGCTACCAATGCCGGTAATATTGCGCTGAACAATGTTTTGGTGAGCGATCCCAAACTCATCCCTTCAAGTACCTTATGTAACCTTTTGCCGGCAGGAGATTCGTGTATTTTAATAGGTACCTATACGGTGCAGCAGGCTGATGTGAATGCCGGCGAGATTATTAATACCGCAAGTGTAGTATCGGATGAAGTGGGTCCCTTCGAGGTAGTAATTACTACCCCGGTACCTAACAATCCGGAAACTTCCATCGTAAAGACCCTCCTTACCGATATTTCGGGTGGTGTAAAAGCTGGTGATGTGCTCAATTATTCGGTCGTTGTTACCAATACGGGTGATATGACCCTGACCAATGTTGTGGTTGCCGACCCCAAACTTACGCCCAATTCGATAAGTTGTGGTTTAGTCCTTCCCGGAGCTTCTTGCACACTTTCAGGTTTTTATGCGGTGAAGCTGTCGGATATGAATAATGGTGAAATTATCAATATTGCCACCGGAAACTCCAATCAAACACCGGAAGTTATCGATACCTTAATCACTACCCTGCCGCAAACTCCGAATCTCACAATCGAAAAAATCCTTATCTCCGATACAACCGGAGGTATTCAGGTGGGTGAAGCTTTGATTTATTATATCGAAATTGTTAATACCGGAAACATTACTCTCCATAATGTTACTATTAGCGACCCTACACTTACGCCTAACACCAAAATCTGTCCAGCGGTTGCTCCTAACGGGATTTGTATTTTAACGGGCACATACACCGTGAAGCAAAGCGACATGGATGCCGGGCAAGTGGTGAATAATGCCACAGGAAGTTCTAACGAAACACCGCCGGAACCAGTGCAGGTAATTACACCCATTACGCAAAATCCGGAAACCACCACCGTAAAAACTTTGCTTACTGATATTTCGGGTGGCGTTGCCGAGGGCGATATTTTGGAATATCAGATTGTGGTAACCAATTCCGGTAATATTACCTTGCATAATGTGAGTGTGAGCGATCCGGTACTTACGCCCGATCTTGCTACTTGCGACAGCCTTGTTCCTGGCGCAGCATGTACTTTAACAGGAACCTACACCCTAAGTCAGGACGATGTAGATGACGCGGAATTTGAAAATACCGGTACCGGCGATTCGGATGAAACCGATCCCGATCCTGACATACTCATTACACCATTGCCACAAAATCCTGAGCTGCTGGTTGAAAAATCTACGCCCGACAGCACGTATTTTGAGATAGGCCAAATCATTAATTATACTATCGAAGTTACCAATACAGGCAATGTTACTATAAGCAACATTTCCCTATCCGATCCGGAAGCCGATGCGGCATCCATCACATGTACTGCTACAGAACTCCTACCAGGCGAATCTCTGACCTGCACGGCTATTCATACCGTCGATCAGGATGATATGTTTGCTGGTGAAGTTATCAATGTTGCTAATGCCAACGGTGATGATCCGCTGGGTAATTCGCTATCTCAACCGAGTAATACAGTTGTGGTAAGCATCCAGATTATCCTTGCCAACGATGATACCGGCATACCTGTCAATGGTATGGATGGTGGCGAAGCCGTCCCTAATGTTTTGGCTAACGACTTGCTTTCAGGTCTGCCTGTTGATTCGGCTGATATTACCCTTACCGAAACCGTACCTGACCCGACTGGTTCACTAATCCTGAATCCTGACGGTAGTGTTGACGTAGCACCGGGAACTCCGGCAGGCATTTACACGCTGACCTATCAGATATGTGAGAACTTGAATATGTCTAATTGCGATGATGCCTTAGTCATGGTTACGGTGGTAGCAGCTCCGATTGTCGCAGTAGCCGACAGTGCATCGGGTATCAACGGTTACAGCGGTCAGGATGACGTATTGAATATCTTTGATAACGACCTGCTCAACGGCAATCCTGTTGATCTGGCTGATATTACTCTTTTCGAAATCCTACCTGATCCAAACGGATACCTGACGTTAAATAATGATGGCGGCGTTGATTTAGCACCAGGAACCGCGGCAGGCATTTATACGCTGACCTACCAGATATGTGAGAACCTAAACCTGATGAACTGCGACGAAGCATTAGTCAAGGTTACGGTGGTAGCAGCTCCGATTGTAGCAGTCGCCGATAGTGCAGCGGGCATCAACGGTTACACCGGGCAGGATGACGTATTAAATATCTTTGACAACGATCTGCTCAACGGCGATCCTGTTGATCCGGCTGAGCTTACGCTCTTCGAAACTG
>Ga0307929_1002607_pt1 | contig 11360 bp, 10 predicted proteins | sample AceLakmetage1330_FD_203160 | JGI IMG/M metagenome (GOLD analysis project Ga0307929, IMG submission 203160) | Saline water microbial communities from Ace Lake, Antarctica - #1330 | ecosystem: Environmental > Aquatic > Non-marine Saline and Alkaline > Saline | place: Antarctica: Ace Lake...
TAATGCTGCCTCCGGCAGGATCGGCGAGTGCAGAGGAGTGCGATTAGGATCGGCGACGCTGACTTTCATGTCCGAAGCCCCTCCCGCAACTCGAAGATTTCCTAATTTGGAACCGCTGATCCCAAACACAGAGTGCCCACGATGCCAGCCAGTCCAGCCAGCACCACCGGCCCGGCCCGGTACATCCACCATCGGCTGCGACAACTCGCCAGCCCCACCAGGGCCTGTGTCAGACTGAGCAGAAAGAAGAGCATCCCCTGCACACTAGCGGAAAGCTCTAACACAGCAACAGCACGGGCAGGGAAAACGGCCCGGATCACAGACAGAACAAGGACACCCACTCCGCCGCCCAACCAACCCAGCCAGACCAGATCCGGCATCCGCGCATAGTTGATGACCTGCTGCCCCTCGGTCGTGGTAGCGGCAACCGCATCCGCAGGCGCTGCCGCCGGATGTTCGCGCAGGTGCTTCAGAAAAGCAATCAGCCCGGCGGTCATGAGGGACAGCATCGCACTGAACAGAAAAGCCAACTTCCAGCCACCGGTCTCGCCACCGCCCTCCCCTGTAGTTCCGCACTCAAGCAGAAAACCGGCCACAAACGGCCCCACGGCAAAGCCCATGCTCCAAGCAAAGGTGTACATTCCGGTTGAATAGGCCACCGACGAGGCCTGCGCAGCATCGACGGCTTTCATGAAGACCTGGAAGGCAGGGAAGAAGAGCGCAGTCGCAACCCCCGCGCATGCCATCAGCACGTAGATCCCCGCCATAGAGGGAAACAAGAGGTGCAGCACACTCAAGCCAGCCATAGCGAAGCAAGACATCAGGATCAGCCGGGGCGAATTGGCCACCGTGAGCACCTTCCCCACCAGCAGGCAACTAATCAGGTACATCAGGCCCCACACGGTCACCACACCCGCCACGACGACAGCGCTCGATTGCATGTGCGCGAGACGGACCACATCAACAAAGAAGAACTGTGCCACCACCATATCCATGATGGCAGGCGCAAGATAGATCAGGAGTCGACGTTTTCGCACAGGGGGCCTCGCTTCAGGAAGAGATGCAGGACACAGGAAGTATCACAAGCCATCCCCACGATGTCAAAACCATAGAGACCGACATTTCCAGATTCAGCAAAAAATGTTTTCCTGTTGCGTTCGGGGGGGGGTAGACTACTCTTCAATCAGTGGTAGTGCCACGGTGGACCTACCTGAGTCGTTATTATTGTACAACGCGTCGAAATAGTGACGCTGAGGCCCCCATCTAATGAAGACCTGCATTTGCTCTATTGTCGATCACGGTGCCATTGGTGACGGCAAGGAACGCCTAGTTATCTTTGAAGACGGTGAACTGCTGCGCAGCATTGAAGATCCCGAGTTTCATGCACATTATGAAAGAAAAGGATGAAATCATAATCTGCGCACCTAAGGCGACTGTATCAAAGGAGTCACCCCGAAACCGTGGTGTCTTCTCCGCCCTCTTGGCGCTGCTTGTATGCAACGCTCTTTTCGCGGAAGAACCCTATTTCAAGACGAATGTAGATGGAGCTGTATGATGGATAAGTGGTTTAGTTTACAAAATGGAAGTGATATTCGTGGCGTCGCTATTGACGGTGTTGAGAATCAACCCGTCACATTCACTGAAGCCATCGCCCGTACAATTGGATTTGCGTTTGCCCAATGGCTTTCCGAGCGTTCAGAAAAGCATAATCTTAAGGTTGCCGTTGGACATGACTCGCGTCTTTCGTCTGAACTCATTAAGACTGCCGTCTTCCAGGGACTGGAGAAAGCTGGCTGTAGCGTATTTGATTGCGGGCTTGCATCAACACCCGCAATGTTCATGTCCACCGTATTTGAGAATCACGCCTATGATGGATCCATCATGCTTACCGCGAGCCATCTCCCCTTTAATCGCAACGGCATGAAGTTCTTCATTTCCAAGGGCGGTCTTGAGAAGCTGGACATTAACCGCATTTTGTCGCTCGCTGCTGAAACCGGCGAATTTGAAGGCCTTCCGCTTTCGACCGTTTCCCCCTCCCTATTAATGGATGACTACGCCAACTATCTCGTTAATGTCATCCGAACAGGGACAAGCTTGGATCAACCTTTAGAAGGCCTCAACATTGTTGTGGATGCCGGCAACGGTGCGGGTGGCTTCTTCGTCGACAAAGTCCTCCATCCGCTTGGAGCGGATACCACAGGGAGTCAGTTCCTCGAGCCTGATGGAACCTTTCCTAACCACATCCCCAACCCCGAAGACGATGATGCCATGGCTGCAATTATTGCTGCTGTACGCAACAACCATGCAGACTTTGGAATCATCTTTGATACCGATGTCGATCGTGCCGGAGCCGTCGATAAAAACGGAAAGCCCATCAACCGAAATCGTTTCATTGCACTGATGGCGGCCATAATATTGGGAGAGCATCCTGGGTCCACAATTGTAACCGACTCTGTGACATCAAGCGGACTTAAGGGATGGATCGAAGAGCATCTCGGCGGCGTCCACCATCGTTTCCAGCGTGGCTACCGTAATGTAATAAACGAAGCCATTCGTCTTAATGCCGACGGCGACGAGGCATGGCTCGCCATGGAAACCTCAGGACATGGCGCGCTCAAAGAGAACTACTTCCTGGACGATGGAGCCTACCAGATTGCAAAAATTCTAATCAAAATAGCCCAGCTCAAACGCACGAATACGGGTACGATAGAGTCCCTCATTGCAGATCTTCCAGAACCTACTGAAGCCAAAGAGTTCCGCCCCTGCATAACGGTTGAAAACTTCTCGGTCTATGCAGATAGCGTACTCGCCGCGTTTACAACCTTTGTGCAAAATACTGAGGGTTGGTCTCTCACACCACATAACCACGAAGGAGTTCACGTCACCTGCGATGTTGGAGCAGGCAATGGCTGGGCCCTTCTACGAAAATCCCTACACGACCCAAAGATGCCGCTGAACATCGAAAGCGATGAAGCGGGTGGCACCGCCTTTATTACAAAACGGATTCAGACATTTCTGGCATCATTTGATGGACTCGATGTACCCGACATGACCTAGCAGCACGGTTCTACAGTGAAAGCGGCATAGGGCCCGGCGACGTTTCATCCAGTGCACCAGAAGCCAGCAGCGCATCCAACTGCGTCATCAAACGCGCTTTATCTCGGGGCAAACGCCCTTCAAGGGGCACAATGTTTGACGTGTGATTTGCGCGAAATACAGTGCTGTTGATCTCTAGTTTATCCAGAAGATCGCGCAACTCCTGAACCGCGCCATACTCTGTAAGTTGCTGAAAACGCCCTGCACGAACATCCTCATATAACTCGGTACCTGGAACAGGAATCACACGCAACGTCGACAACAGACGGGGCTGCATCCGATTCATTGCTGAAGCGCTATTCGCCGCATGCTCCGCAGAGCCCGCCACACCCCCAAGGCCTAAAAGCAGCATCACCGACATGCGAAGCCCAGCGGCTTGCGCCCGCACGCACGCGTCGACCATACCGGCAGCAGTCTCTCCTTTGCAGCAAGCCTTAAGCACCTCCTCATCACCACTCTCCATCCCCATGTAGAGCGTATGCAACTTGAGACGGCGCAACGCGCACAATTCTGCATCTGATTTTGAAGCAATCGAGCTTCCATTTGCATAGAGACTCACACGCGCCAATTGCGGGAAGCTCTCATTTAAGAAGACCAAAATCTGCTGCAACTCAGAAAATGGCCTTCGCATGACATCGCCATCAGCGAGAAAAATACGTTTTGCGGACCGATATCGCCCAGATTCCGCCTTAACAATATTCTGTATTTCATCCATGGGACGACGATGAAAAGGAACATCGCGGTACATACGGCAAAACGTACACCGATTATAGGGGCACCCCTGATCTATCTGAAGAATGACACTATTAGCTTCAGCGGGAGGGCGATAGAGCGGATTATTCATAATGATCTCAGATGACGCAAACTTTCAGACGAAACAGATGACGGGGCACAACGGCGTGTTACCCAAATGGAGATTCCTCGACTTCGCTCGGAATGACAGTTTCAAGACACTTAAATTCCACAAAGAAATGTCATGCTGAGCTTGCCAAAGCATCTCAGAGAAATGTCATGCTGAGCTTGCCGAAGCATCTCAGAGAAATGTCATGCTGAGCTTGCCGAAGCATCTCGCCGCAGGCGCCTTTTGATTTGAGCAACACACAGTAAATATATACCAGATTTGGAACTTGAACTCAAATCACGATCCATGCACACTCGCCCCCATATTTGGAATGCATAAAGGCATCTCGGAATGTGGTTAAAATCCGCAACGGTCCCGCCGCTGTAATCGGGGATCGGGGAACCATGACTCAACGTCAACCACTGTGGCGAGCAATTTGCATCGTCACGGGAAGGGGGTACCCCGGCTAGATCCGAAAGTCAGAAGACCTGCCTTTTATATGCAAGAATTAGAAGTCTAATGGTAAAGGACTCCTACCTATGCTCTGCGCACAGGTAGGAGTCTTTTTTTGGTACTGTCAAAAGTTTAACGTCAGGAAAACGACCCAGTAGGCACACATCTCCGAGGTGTAGCCCCCACGGCCTTTGGCCGGGCCGCACTGTGGCGCTGTGCGCAGAGTGCATCTCGGAGAGTTGCACATACTAAAGATTAGAATTTTTAACACGGAAACGCTTAGGAAACACACGATGACAACACTAGAGAACACACTGAAGACAATCCTCCCCACAACCGACATTCTTGATGGCAAAATTCAAGCTCATCTTGACGATCTTACGAAACCCAAAGGTAGCCTGGGCACCTTAGAAGACATTGCAGCTGCATATTGTAAAGCCCGCGGCACCGTCGCCCCTGCGCTCCCTCGCAAACGTATCTATTGCTTTGGTGGCGATCATGGCGTCGTCGCTGAAGGCATCTCCGCTTTTCCTGCCACTGTCACCCCCCAAATGGTCATGAACATGCTTCATGGTGGTGCTGCTATCAATGTGCTGGCTAAGCACGCCGAAAGCGATCTGGTGATTGTAGACATGGGAGTTAACGATCCTCTTGAAGATGCGCCAGAAAACTTGTGTCGTCGCAAGATCCGCTCGGGAACAGACAACATGGCCACGGGCCCCGCGATGACAGAAACGGATGCACGTAAAGCCTTGGAAGTGGGAATCGAACTCGCAGCGGAAGCCGCAGCGGATGGCATCACGCTACTCGGAACAGGCGACATGGGAATCGGCAACACAACACCATCAACGGCTCTCTATTGCGCACTCCTCGACTGCACCCCGCAGGATATCACCGACCGAGGCACCGGACTTGATGATGAAGGCGTACAGCATAAAGCCGCGGTCATCACCAAGGCGCTTGAGATCAATGCCGATCGCATAACCACCCCCCTCTCTACACTTGCCGCCGTCGGTGGGTTTGAAATTGCTGGAATTGCTGGACTCATCCTCGGCGGTGCCGCACATCGCATCCCCATTATTGTGGATGGTTTCATATCAACAGCAGGTGCAACAGTGGCGATTGCATTGTGCCCTGGAGTAAAGGACTACCTCCTCTTCAGTCACATGTCCCAGGAACAGGGACATGCACACATCCTCTCGAAGCTTGATGTCGCGCCTATTCTCAACCTGGGGCTACGTCTTGGAGAAGGCACTGGCGCCGCCCTTGCAATGGGTATTGTCGATGCTGCTCTCAAGATATATAATGAAATGGCAACATTTAGTGGTACCGGAATCAGTGAGAAGGATTAATCTAAAAAGAACAGTTGAACTACCAAATATAGGATTAAATATGAACGCCGTACTACCAAAGACGCTTGTCACCGCACTGCGAACCCTGACCATTCTTCCCATTCCAGGAGAGGATAGCGATAGCCCTAAAAATGCGCTTCCGTGGTTTCCCCTGGTTGGGGCCATTCTCGGCATTCTGATATGGGTTCCTCTTATCGGGCTTCAGCACCTTTGGAACTGGCCAGCAGGACTCGCAATCATCGCGATCGTGCTCAGCATTGTATTGACCCGCGGACTTCACCTCGATGGTCTTGCAGACTGGGCAGACGCCTTCTGGGGCGGATGGGATCGGGAGCGAAGACTAGCAATCATGAAGGATTCAGCACTCGGCACTTTCGGGACCGTTGCACTTGTCGTTATTCTTCTAGCCAAGTGGTGCAGCATTGCAGCACTTGTTGAAAACGGCAGTATGCACTGGATCATTCTGGGACTCATTATCTCTCGTGCCATACAAGTCGACCTTGCCGTCACCCACCCCTACGCTCGCGCCGAGGGCGGCACGGGGGATGCTTTTATATCACAGGCCGACCAACAGCAATGGAGCCCGGCATTCTGGTCAGCAGTAGTCCTTGTGCTTCTGTTTGGCGGCTTTAGCTGGCGTCCCCTGCTAGCACTTGCACTTGCGGCACTTGTGGGACGCGTTTTCGGAAAATGGAGCCAAGCCAAGGTGGGCGGCATGACCGGCGACCTCCTGGGTGCAGCCAGCGAGCTCACCGAAACGCTAGTGCTCATGCTCGGTGCTGCGATGCTCTAAGGTGCATGCTCACACTACGACTCACAAGTATTTACCTAAGGGAAAAACGCATTCAAATGTTAAAATATTAAAAGCGGCGGCGCGAGGGTACACCACCTCCATTTTCAGAGACTAAGCAGTTCGATTAAGTGTATCCGACGAAGAGACGTGACTAAGGTATACGAATATGTGTTTTTCCGTTAGCTTCACTTCTTTTTTTGGTTGAACAATAGCATTCCAAAAACTTAAGCTGTAACCCATGTCATCTAAAACCAACAACAGTATACATGTCATCACAGCTGCGGGATTCTTGCTGATAACTCCAGCCATGGGAATCTCTGCCACGAATAACCCAACATCTGACATGTGCGCAGCCGGGGACGCCATCGCTCCTCAAACAACAACGCTTGCAGTGCATCTATGTACAATCTACTCCCAAATCAAAAGTGTAACGTGCGATATACGCAAGACGACAAAGGGAGGTAAACGTACCATTCGCATGCTCAGCCGTGTGCACTACCAGGAACCGAATCGTATCCATGTTGACAATGTATCCCCTGTAAAACGCACAATCATTGCCGACGGCGAACGCCTTTACTATCATGAAGCGGGAGTGAAGAAAGGCTTTTCAAAGCCGATCAGCGAGCTCTCAGCCACGTGGCTCGCGCCACTCCACAATATTCCCGGAACAGCAATCGAACACCTGCATCGCCTTCGCGACCTGACAGAGGTCCAACTCCCATCATCTCCAGAGGGGTACATCCGGCGAGGCTACCAGGCAAATGACGTCTACGTCGTTCTATCCGCTGATAGCGAAAACCGACTGCACAAGATTGAATTTTTTGCAAACAATGCCATGACAAAGAAAACCGGCGAATACATCTACACCCAATTCAAAGAAGTCATCAACGGATGCTGGATCCCCATGCATCACCACGCCACCCTCTTTCTACCAGCAGATGAGGTTGTCATTGAAACCCGCCGAATCAGCAATATTGCAGTCAACAGCGTCATTCCCCTCCATCTGTTCAATCATGATCTTTTCATGAAAAACGTGGAATTTATTGATTCATTCCAAGAGACCTATCAGTGATGCTGACAGAAAAAGAATGTGGAAATACGACTTGCAGGATTGATTCAATCACTGATACATTCGAAGCATCATAGGGCGGAAACTAACCGTAGAACAAGGAGACATGGGCATGAAGAAAACATTGGGAATGGCATTAGCGTTGACACTTGTGGTGGCTTTACTGACACCCATATCAGCACAGGCTTTGAATACAACACGTGATCCGGGTGGCGCTAAGGCATTCCTTGTCGGGTGCTGTTTCGGATTGCGGGTAGGTACAGAATGGAACGAAGGCGCTGACCTGCATTGGCGCGAATGGGCCATCATAATTCCATACGCTGGTTTTGTAATATCAATATGGAACGGTGTGGATTGCGCCAAGGGCGTCACCGCTCACCAATTTGCTGAAGAGAACGGGGCAAACTGGTATTGATCTTTGCTACTGTGATTAAACCATTTACAGACAGGGCTCTGAGCATTTTGCTCGGAGCCCTTTTGCTATTGCCAACTGGGGCGACGATTGCCGCAGGCTCCTCCCTTGCCCACGAACTGTTTGAGGAAGAGAACTGGAACGCATGTCGCGTTGAGTGCATGCGCAGTATCCAGAGCGAACCCAATGCCGAACTCCAACTCCTCCACACAATCTGCGGACTCCGTCTCGGACTCAATACAACAGACACTCTACATCAGCTCTGCGAAGACAATACAACGCCACCAGACATCAAATCACGGGCACAGTATGAGTTGGGAAGAGCATTTTGGATTGCGGGAGAAACCTCAAAAGCATTTGAGAATCTGAAACAAACATTTCTTACTGCTGAAGATATCAAACTTCACAAACGCGCCGGATGCACACTGGCCTTCGTCGTTAAGGAGCAATCGGCACTATTGAATACCGCACCCGGTCTACAATCACTGTTACTCACCAGCGAAAAGGAGTGGGATCATGCACTTCGGGTTGAATGTCAAAGACCCACCACAAAGAAAAGCAGCATCCTGACAGCGCCCGCTCGCGGGCTGATAACCGTCTATCAGACTCAAATTGGTCCGGCCATCGGCAACCGCTGCTCGCTGCATCCCTCGTGCTCACACTATGCCTCTGAAGCTTTACAGAAACATGGCCTGATTGGCCTTGGTGCAATCGGCGATCGTTTTATTCGAGAACCGAGCGTTGTCAGTGCCAAAGAACACCCAGTCATCATCAACGGACACGGCAAATATGCGGATCCCCTTTCCGACCATGACAAATGGATAAATCCATGAATTCAGATCAAACATCGCAACCCATGTTCCCCATTTCTCTACGCAACGTTCTACGCCGCTTCATTCCCTTGCTGTGTCTAGCACTGGCACCCTACGCATTTTCCGCCGAAACTCCGCCAGAACAGCGACTCGCAGCCGAACTTTGTAGCGAACTGCAATACCATAGCGCCGCAGTGGAATACCGTAGACTCGCTCTAAGGGCCACGTCCCCACTTCACAAAACAGGATACTATTGGGGGGCAGCATACGCCTATCTCCGCAACAACGATACTAAGTTAGCCCTCAAAATGTTGGACCTCGCGGAAGAAGAGAGCTCGGATTTTGAAAGTGAAAGTACACTGCTTCGGCTTGAGTGTGCCCTTATTATCGGGGATAGATCAGCGGCAACGTTCCATGCACAAAGCCTTTCCCAATCGAAATCGCTTCGCCTAAAGCACATTGCACAGTCGCGTGAAGCACACATTGCATTGCAAAATCATGATAGTGATCGCGCAATAGCGCTTCTTCCCTCTGCATCTGAGGCTGCTGCAGCTACACAGGTCTATGCTCGCGGGCATGACAAACGCCCTAGAACAGGAGGACTCCTTGGCATGATTCCGGGGTTGGGTTATGCCTATTCTGGTGAATATGCCAACGCCCTACGTTCCCTGATTCTAAATGCTCTTTTCATCTATGGCATGACCGACACAGCCGAGGATGATAACTGGGGAGCCTTCTCAATCATCACTTTTTTCGAAATTACATGGTATTCAGGCAGCATTTACGGAGGGTTTGATGCCGCACACCGCTACAATGATAGAAGACTAAATGCGTGCCTTCAGGTCATTAACAACCAATCCCGCTACGAACCAAACCTTCGCGCGCTCCCTGTGGTTGTCCTTAAATATCAGTTTTGATAGAGGCTCCACTGCGTGTTGCCAAAATCGAAAGAGCGCCTTCCTCCTTTGCACTTCGTGCTTGGCTCTTCGCTATGCTACACCCGCACAAGACGGCGGACATGTCGGCAAGATGCTTCGACAAGCTCAGCACGACAGTTCCTTAGGAAACCCGCCAACTCTGGGATATCATCCCGAGCGAAGTCGAAGAATCTCGATTTAGGAAACACGCCGTCTCAATATACCTCCTGCCAAACACAATGAAGGTTGACTTTAAAGCCCCACCCCGCCATGCTCCTTTGCCCTTATCACAACAACAAGACTGGACCCTATATGACTGATTTCGCGAGTCTCGGACTCGAAGATGATATCCTGAAGGCCATTGAAAGCCTCGGATTCAAAACACCCACCCCAGTTCAGGCCGAAGTCATTCCCCTTTTGATGAGTAGCACGCAAGATCTCGTTGCGCTGGCTCAAACAGGAACCGGAAAGACGGCTGCATTCGGACTCCCGCTCATTCAGCAAGTCAACTCTGACTCAAAGACCATTCAAGCGCTCATTCTATGCCCAACTCGCGAGTTGTGCCTCCAGATTTGCAAGGACTTAAAGCAGTACAGCAAACATATGCATGCCGTTCGCACCGTGGCGGTCTACGGTGGAGCCCCCATCTACAACCAGCTCCGCGCCCTCGAAAATGGCGTTCATATTGTCGTCGCCACGCCTGGCCGAATGCACGACATTCTGCGCCGCGACAAAGCCGACTTCTCTGGATGCCGATGGACCGTACTCGACGAGGCCGACGAAATGCTTAACATGGGGTTTGCGGAAGACCTAAAAGCAATCCTCAGTCATGTATCAGAGCAATCCCAAACGCTCCTTTTCTCTGCAACCATGCCTAAGCAAATTTCCACAATTACGGGCAACTACATGAAGGATGCCAAAGAGATCACCATCGGCACACGTAACGTCGGTGCTGAAAACGTGCATCACGAGTGCTATATGGTGCATGCACGCGACCGGTATCTCTCGTTAAAACGTGTCGTCGACTTCTACCCAGACATGTACGGCTTGGTATTCTGCCGAACACGGATCGAAACGCAGGAGATAGCGGCAAAACTCATCAAAGATGGTTATAGCGCAGATGCAATCCATGGTGATCTATCTCAGCAGCAGCGGGATCGCGTCATGAAATCTTTCCGCGATCGCAGCATTCAGATGCTGGTGGCCACGGATGTGGCAGCGCGCGGCTTAGACATCAATGACCTTACCCATGTGATCAACTACCAGCTCCCAGACGACCTGGAGAGTTATACACACCGCAGTGGACGGACAGGGCGTGCCGGCAAAGATGGTATTTCGGTTGTTCTCATTCACATGCGGGAAAAGACAAAAATTCGCATCATTGAACAGCGGTTGGGGAAACGCTTTGAATACAAAAGAGTACCCACGGGGCGGCAAGTATGCGAAGCACAGCTCTATCACCTAATCGCTCGCGCCAAAGACGTTGCCGTTGATGACAGCCAGATTGACCCCTACCTTCCCGAAATTAATAAGATGCTCGATGGCATCACCATGGAAGGTCTCATCAAACGCTTCGTATCTCTCGAATTCAACCGATCTTCCTGCATTTTATCGA
>Ga0307929_1002608_pt1 | contig 11356 bp, 9 predicted proteins | sample AceLakmetage1330_FD_203160 | JGI IMG/M metagenome (GOLD analysis project Ga0307929, IMG submission 203160) | Saline water microbial communities from Ace Lake, Antarctica - #1330 | ecosystem: Environmental > Aquatic > Non-marine Saline and Alkaline > Saline | place: Antarctica: Ace Lake...
TTGCTTCTGCTTTACTTCTGGGGTCAATAGGAGCTTTTCCTCCATTAGGGGATGCCACCGTAATTTCTACTCCCTTATCAAGTAAGTTGTAATACGGAGCTGCAAACTCTTCTACCCAAAATCCCGTTTTTTCTCCGGTGTTTCCCAATTCGGCGTGAGAGGTTAATACAAATAAAACCTTTTTCTGATCTGTATCTTGCTGCTTGCTGTTTTTTGCATCCTGGTTGCAAGCAGTTAAAATACTAAGCGTCAAAACCAATACTAATATATATGATAATTTCATTTCTGTTTTATTTTTTTAAAGTTTCACTACCATTTTCCCCTTGTTCTTTCCGTCAAAAAGATCGATGAAGGCTTGCGGAATATTTTCAAATCCTTTAATGATAGTTTCAGTATATGTTAATTTATCCTGGATTAACCATTCTGTTAATTGTTTGATTCCTTCAGAATGTTTGTCTGCAAAATCGGTGACCACAAAACCTTGCATAGAAGAACTTTTCTTTATCAGAAATGGTTGTACACTAATGCTTTTGGGCGGTTTGGTATTGTTATATACAGAAATGGCTCCACAGTTAACTGTTCTTGAGAATTTATTGATGTTAAAGAGTACAGCTTCAGAGATTTCACCGCCAACGTTATCAAAATATACATCGACACCGTCGGGACATGATTCGGCTATGGCCTTGGTCATATTTTCGGAAGTATTGTAATTGATTGCTTTATCAAAACCAAATTTAGATTCGAGCATTTTAACCTTTTCATCGGTACCGGCAATACCGACTACCCGTAATCCAAGTATCTTGCCAATTTGGCCTACTATGCTTCCTACAGCTCCTGCTGCGCCAGATACAATAAGTGTCTCACCTTTTTTAGGTTTTCCGATTTCTGTTAGTCCCAGGTAGGCGGTAAGCCCTGTCATACCTAAAATTCCAAGATATGCAGAAAGCGGTGCTTTATCTGGATCTACCTTCATAAGTTCATTGCCTTTTGCTACCTGTGTTTCTTTCCACTGCAACATGCCTAAAGTGTGATCCCCTTTACTAAAGTTGGTGTGCTTTGATTCTAATACTTCGGCAATAATTCCGGATGCAATTGGCTTATTGAGCTCAAATGGCGGAACGTAGGAGGGAGCATCGCTCATTCTACCTCTTAAATAGTGTCTGCAAGAAAACTATTGTTTTTCAGTCTCTGATAAGAAAACGTCAAAGATAAGACTTTCGATGTTTCTGAAACCAAGGAGTCCGCCAGCCGGCGGATCGACTGTTTTAGAAACGAGAATAACGCAATATTTGGCGTTTTCTTGCAGAGACTAATTAGATATCACCCATTAAAAATAATAGTAAACCAATTATTTGATTCAAAATAAAACGAAATAATTTAAAATAACGGCTACGTATATGGTTTGTGGCGATTTTCGGAGCACCAATTTTTCAATTTACGATAAAGTTCATTTAATGCTAAAAGGCTCATGTTTTGCACTTTACCCGCCATAAACTATATACGATGTTAACTGCTTTTTTTTTATTGTTTTCCACAACATTTTTTGTATTTCTTCCCACTACCACAAGGGCAAGGTTCATTTCTTCCAACTTTCTTTTCTATTTTTATGGGTTCATTACTTGAATCATAATATGAATCGTTTGAATCCTTGAAATCCTTTTTTTGTGAGAATAAATCTTCTAATAGAGATAATTCAGAATTATTATCATCGCTTTTACCACCATTAATAATAAATTCAGATAACTCTCCTATTTTATTCAATTCTTCAGATATTTCACTTCTTAATCTTGTAAATTTCTGATGTTTAAACAATAGACTTTTTTTGAAAATCTTTTCTTCTTCGTTAAATTCAATGCTTGAAATACTATCAGGTTTCTCCCAAACGTGAACGAAGTTAGAATTCCACAAGCTGCTTGTATATTGACCAATAACCTTACCTTTTAAAACTCTTGATACATCTATAAGCTTATCAAAGGTTTTTTGGTCAATAATTTCGATTGACTTTAAGAATTCGTAAATGTAAACACTACCCCAAAGCACGGCAATCATTTCCGACTTATTATCAATAAACATATCTCCTGATAACATTGAAAGATATTTCTCAAACTCATTGGTATGTATTAAGAAATAATCGTTAGGCTTACATTGCTTATTATTATTGCTTTCTTCCCAAAACTCTAATAATTTATCCCATAACCTGCCACTTAATATAAAAGAAAATTTACGGTTACGCATATATTTTAAAAAATACATCTCAAGAGTTATCACATAATTCTTCCTGTCGTGTATAAATAAATTCACCGAATTTCCTTCGGGAACCAACCTAGAAACCCCTGTCTCAACTGCTAGTAAAAACTTCTCATTAAAGTCAAAATTATACTCGTCAAGTTTTTCTAAAAATTCATCTTTGCTAAATCCCTCGCTATCAGTATTTTTCTGACAGAACTCCTCCAATGTAATATAAAACTTACCTAATGCTAAATCATAGCCAGCACCTCCCATTAATTTATCTGAGGTATTTACTCTTTCATAGTTTTGTATTATTGCTTTATTTAAAATGTTGGCGTATCCATAGAAAAGTAATTTCTTAAAGCAAATTAAATATTGGTCAAAATCCTGAATAGGATTCTTTATGAAGTTAGAGAATGCTATATCAACCTTAATCGACTCATTCTGGAAACAATAAAAGTCAATTAGAAAATCATCAAAATATTGAAAATTTTCTTCATAGAGTTTTGGTTGTTTGTCCTGAAGTAGCTCTGTAAATTTAAGCACCTTGTCAAATTCCTTTGCCGTTTCATGATGTCCTCTTGTTTCGAGTATTACTTCGCCAACATCATAATTTTCAACAAATTCGTTGGGCAATTCGTTTGAAAAAAAATCATATGTAATATCAAATATCTCTAAAATATCTTCATTTATATATTTGTTCCAAAATTCTACTGCTGTCATTATCAAAATGTTTTTATTTATATCTTTAGGTTTATAGTACGCGCAAAATAGCAGTTAACTACTTGCTAATCGCAACTGTATTGCATTTATTTCCACTATATCTATTCCTTTGCTTTTTGTAAAGTGCTGATATAGTAATATATGAAAATTTGATTGCATTTTGTTATTCGTTTATTTAGTTAAGTTGATGTAAACTTAATGTAAATTTATGAATTCAACAAATCTCCATGGCTTTTCATCTTTTTTAGGGCATTATTGCTTACATGCGTGTAAAATTAGTTGTTTTATTCTGTTTATGCCCCAGCTTTCCACTTAACCTCCTGCAATACCGTTTTTTATTTGTGTGTTAAGGGGCCTTCTATTAATTCTTTTCTTTCAAGAAACAAATTTTTCTGAATAGCCATAGCTATTTATAAAATTTTTAACGCAGTCAAATTTTATTGCATTATCCCGATAGTGCTTCAAAAAATTTCATTGTCTATGAAAAACGATGAAAATCTTGATGCGAAAGAATTATTAGAAGTCCCCTTAAGCATTCGCCTGCCTAGCCTGCATTATTCATCGCAAAATTAAGCGTATTTGCATCGTCTAAACCCTTGAAATATAAAAATATGACTGTGGGTTTAGATGATTCAAATTTGCACAAAAGGGAATTCCATGAATAATGCAGGCTAATACTTTTTTTGTTGGTAGGCAAGTAATTATGTGTAAACCTGTCAGACGATTTATCCCGAAAGATAGCATGTTTTTTATTCTCCAATAATTTTCACTAGTACCCGTTTTTGGCGTTTTCCGTCAAATTCGCCGTAAAAAATTCGTTCCCAGGGACCAAAATCCAATTTGCCGTCAGTAATGGCAACTACAACTTCACGACCCATAATGGTACGTTTCAAATGTGCATCTCCATTGTCTTCGTAGGTGTTGTGCCGATATTGGCTGTGTGGGTTTTCGGGAGCCAGTTTTTCTAACCAATCCTCAAAATCCTGATGTAAACCTGATTCGTCATCATTAATAAAAACGCTGGCTGTAATGTGCATTGCGTTCACCAGACATAAACCTTCCTGTATTCCTGATTTTTCCAGTTCTTGTTGAACCGCAGGTGTAATATTTATCAACATTCGGCGTTCGGGAATATCAAACCATAATTCTTTTCTGTGTGATTTCATGCGTCAATTTTTAATGCGTTGATTAAACCTTCAATTTGTTGCTCCAAGTGTTTCCGTTTTTCCGGATAATCTGCCGGATTGTTCATTTTGGTACGCACAGAGAAGTAAAACTTGATTTTAGGCTCTGTTCCGCTGGGGCGGATGGAAATTTTGCTGCCATCTTCCAGTATGAATTGCAGGACATTGGATTTAGGTAAAGTTAAACTATATCTTAAATCACTGATTTTGTCAACAGCCTGTTGCTTTTCAAAATCATGAATCATTAAAATGCGCTTTCCGTTAAAACTTTCCGGCGTATTATAGCGGAAATTTTCCATCATTTTATCGATGGCTTCGACACCGGCTTTTCCTTCTTTTTTTATCGAAATTAAATGCTCATGAAAGCATGAATACTCGGTGTAAATATCCATCAATACATCCCAAAGTGTTTTGTTGTTTTCTTTTGCCCATGCAGCCGCTTCGGCTATGATGGCACATGAAATAATGGCATCTTTATCGCGCACAAAATCACCGACAAGGTATCCGTAGGATTCTTCTCCGCCACCGATAAATTGCTTTTGTCCTTCGAGTTCACGAATTTTTGCTGCTATATATTTGAATCCCGTTAGGGTATCAAAACTCTCTACGTCAAAACTGTCTGCAATTTCTCCCAGCAATTCAGTCGTTACGATGGTTTTAACAATATATTCTTTTCCTTTAATTTTACCTGCTGCTTTCCATTTTGTGAGCAGATAATAGATGAGAATTGTGGCCGTTTGATTTCCGTTTAGCAATTGATACTCTCCGTCGCTTTTTCGAACAATGATACCAACACGATCTCCATCGGGGTCTGTTCCCATCACAAGTTCAGCATTTGTTTCCCGGGCTTTTTTCAGTGCCATTGTAAAGGATTCGGGTTCCTCCGGATTTGGAGAAATAACGGTAGGGAAATTGCCGTCGGGAATGTCTTGCTCCGGAATGTTTATGATGTTAGTAAAACCAAAAGCCCGCAGCGTTTCAGGACCAAGTTTTAGGCTTGTGCCATGAATCGGAGTGAAAATAATTGGCATATCGGCATGTTTTTTAATGGCTTTCGGCGATAAACTCAGATTTTTAATGCGATCAATATACTTTTTATCAATTTTAGTACCAATTTCATGAATTTTTTCCGGATTGGATTTAAATGAAATTTCTGCCGGAGATGTGATTTTTCGTACCTCATCAATAATGCCTTTGTCATGGGGCGCAATAATTTGTCCGCCATCTTCCCAATATACTTTATATCCATTGTATTCTTTGGGATTGTGAGATGCTGTAATGACAATCCCTGTGTCACATTTTAATTTGCGAATTGCAAATGATAGCTCGGGTGTCGGGCGTAAAGCATCAAAGAGAAAAACTTCGATATCATTAGCACTCAGAATTTCTGCTGCAGTACGGGCAAAAAAAGCAGAGTTGTTTCTGCAATCATAGGCTATTGCTGCTTTTTTGTTATCGAAGGGTTTTAGCTTATTCAAATAATTTGCCAATCCCTGAGTTGCCATTCCAATGGTGTATTTATTAATCCGATTGGGCCCAATTCCCATGATTCCGCGCATTCCGCCAGTACCGAATTCCATATCTTTGTAAAAGGATTCGATGAGCATGTTTTCATCGGAGTCTATCATTCTTTGAATTTCTGCTTTGCTTGCATCATCGATATTTGCGTCAAGCCAAAGATTGACTTTCTGCATGACTTCTTGCTTTAGTTTATCTTCCATTCTTATTTAATTTTTATTTTAGATAAAGATATAAAATCCGAGTCAAATTACGAAATAGAGTTGTTGTTTTCTGCAAATGATAAGACGATAAATACAGGTAAAATTGAAATTTCATTAATTAATCTGAAAAAACCATATTTGATTTGTAAGTCAGATGATAATTCCTACTTTTGTCGCAGAATTGATTTTTAACTAGTTGGAGTGAATCTCCCAAAAATGTTTTATTATGGATATTGATATCAAAGGAAAAGATTTTGTAAAAATTCATTATACCGGCTCACTTACTGACGGGTCTGTATTTGATTCATCATTACAGCGTGAACCACTCGCATTTATTTTGGATGTTGGCATGTTGATTCCAGGTTTGGAAACTGATGTAAAAGAAGCAACTATTGGTGATAAACGGAAAGCTGTTATTGAAGCTGAAAAGGCTTACGGTCCGCTGAACGAAGAGGCTGTTCAGGATGTGCCGAAAACTCAGTTTCCTGAAGATCTGAACCTAGAGCAAGGTATGCAATTACAGGCTCAGGGTCCTGAGGGTCCGATTCCAGTAATGGTGAAAGAAATTAAAGACGAATCTGTAATTGTGGATTTCAACCATCCATTAGCAGGTAAAGATTTGACATTCGAATATGAAGTGTTGGAAAAACGTCCTGCTACTGAGGATGATTTGAATGCAATTCTTGGTAAATAAGATTTTAACACAAAATGTAAAAGCCTGCTGCAATTGTAGTGGGCTTTTTTTTTGACTTCCGCACCTAATTCACGTAAAAGATAATCAGTAAAATAATGTAATAATTATTGTGATTTTCGCTGTCTCAGAGCTATTCTTGCAGGATGTTTGTCAGAAAAAAAAGCACGATTAGAAGTCCCCGTAATCTATCTGCAAGTTTCAACGCTTCGCATCTGCACAAAGGGAATCGTATGAATAATGCGGGTAAAACCTTTGGAATATAAAAACATGACTGTGGGTTTAGATGATTCAAATCTGCACAAAGGGAATGGCATAAATTTTCCGGGTTAAGCGCTGGAACGCATGTAGGAAAGCAAAGTTCTGAGTCAATAGATAGAGGCTAATTACAATAGATTTTTATCACCGAATATGCCTCTGTTTTGCCGAGTTCTCCGGCATTCCCCATATCCTCACATCCATATTTACTTTGTCCGGTAAAAATAAATGTTAGCCCTCTGTTAAAATAGGCTTCAGGGAATTTTTTGCGATGTTTTATCGCGTATCCAAAATCCTGAATTCCGGCTCGGTGATTTCCCATTAAACAATGTGTAATCGCTCGGTTGTAATAAGCAAAGGCGAAATTTTCATCCAGTTGGATTGCACGGTTAAAGGCTTCAATTGCTTTGACAAAGTCCGGATTAGTGTTTTCTAATTCCGACTCGGGTTCAAATTCAGAATCAATTCCGATGATTGTATTGTTTCTGTTATCCAGCTCGTTTAGAAATTGGCCGAGCAATAGGTAACTTGTTCCTTTGCTGAAATGTAAAAGCGGATTTTTATCGTTAATTTGTTCAGCTGTTTCGAAATCGTCCATGGCCTTGTTGAAATTATTTTGAATGCTGTAAAGACAGGCGCGTTGAATGAGTCCAATTTGATTGACTTGTTTGTTTAATTCTGTAGATAAGGAATCAATCATTTGCTGAATATAGTCGGGTCGGAGGGAGCTATATGCTTTCGTGAGGGCAAAAGTTGTCAGTTGATAATTCTCCGATTGATATCCATCAACAAAGGCTTTAGGGATTTTTACTGTCTTCGGAATGAAAATATATGCCGGTTCAGATTGAATGTCAGCATCTTGTACTTGTTCTGAGTCTCCTGAAAAATCAGAATTCAGACTCGTGAGTTTTTGTAGTGTTATTGATTGATCATATTTTAATTTATCCGATTTCAGCGCATTCATTTGACTGATAGATTCTGCCATGATTTGGTCTCTTTGGGCAGCTTCTTTATCTCCAAGCTTTAATCGAACCAAGCTTCGGTTACGATACGCATCGGCGTAGTCGGGAAAGCGTGAAATTGCTTTTGAATAATCTTGTTCTGCAGCTTTCCAGTTTTTTGATGCGGCATAAAGTCCGGCACGGTTGTAAAGCGTTAAAATATTATTCGGATTTTTTTTGAGTATCTCAGTGTAATCTGCAATCGCTTTTGGAACCTGTTCTAACTGGCTGTAAATAACGGCTCGTGTGAATCTGGCGCTGTGATTTTCAGGATTGGCTTTTAGAATTTTATTAATATCCATTAATGCAGCATCGTAGGCTTGATTGTTAAAGTGCAATAACGCTCTGCGGTACAACGCAAGTGCGTGACTCGAATCTACCGAAAGAACCTGATTGAAGCTAATCATAGCAGAATCAGGATTTTCCTTTTTTAGATAAGTTTGTCCTTTTTGCACGAGAGTGAAAAGATTGGACGGGTCGTTTTTTAGGACAAAATCAAAATCCTGCATGGCAGAATCAAATTGCGCTAATTCGGCGTAGGCAGCGCCTCTTACGGTGTAAACAGATATTTCATCTATGGAAAATTTAATGGCTTTGTTGCAATCGGCAATGGTTTTTTTGAATTGGTTTAAGTATAAATATGCTGTGGCTCTTTGGATGTAGATATAAGGGTCGTTTGGTGCGATTTCCAATGCTTTGTCAAAATCCCGAAACGCTGATTCGAAATTTTGCATGCGATTTTGCACGATTGCTCGATAAATGCGCGCATTTTTGTGATAGGGTGCTCGCTGGATACAAGCTGTGAAGTCTTTTTTAGCTCCAATATTATCGCCGATAAAATATTTGCTGATGCCACGATAAAACCAGGCATCGGGGATGTCATCGTCACGATCTAATGCATATGTGAGCAGTTTGATTGCTTCTGTGTAGTTTTTTTGTGCAAATTCATATCTGCCTTGCTCAAAATAATTCATGTTAAATTGTGCGTAAGCAACATTTGTCCAGCCCATTAGCAGTGAGAAGGAGAGCAACACCCCGATGATTTGTTCTTTTTTCAATGCGCTCGATTTGTTTTCAAACGCAAGATACAATCTTTTCTTGTGCTCCGATGAGAATATCTGTTTTATTGCAATGCTTTTCTGGCTTTTAGGATGTATTTTGCCGTGTCAAGCGGCGAAATTCCCCGATATGATCTTTTTACGCCAAGATTTTCGTCACAGGCTTGATAATGCGACAAGTTTGTGTGGATGGATGCTTTTCCGCCGGAACGTGATGCCAGTTTAACCGGATAATCGAGTGAGGATGCTAAAGGAAGCTTCCCTTTCAAAATAAATTTTCCGTTTTCAATCTCAGGAGCAGAAAAACCTCCCCGCATTTGTGTGATATCGCCGGCAATATTTCCCAATAAATTTTCCTCTCCAGTGATGCGGAAATCTAAAATGGGTTCTAGAAATGTTGTGTCGGTTTGTTGCAGCCCTTCCATAATTCCCATTGGTGTGGCGACAATGAAATCGCCGGGACGTGAATGCACCGGATGGTCTTCTCCTTCAATCAAAGTGATTTTTATGTCGGTGACTTCCCAGCCTTTAATGCCTTGTTTTAGTGCTTGTGGAATGGTTTTTTTTACTTCGTTTTGATATTTGAGATGCACATCATCCACAGAAATAACTGATTCATAAACCACTCCGCTGCCCTGAGGCATAGGTTCTATTTTGAATTTGAGAATTGCCCAGCATGGTTTTGGCATCCAGTATCGAACAAATCCTTCGCCGGAGGATGCTGGTGTTTCTTTGTAAATAAGCGTGGGATTTTCAAAATTTGCCGATATGCCAAAGCGGTTCTGCAAAACAGATTGCAGTATCTGAATTTGAATCCATCCCATGATTTTTATGTGGAGTTCTTGTTCGTCTTTCAACCACTCGAAATCCAAGGCGGGATCTTCAGTACTCAATTCTGCAAGGGCATTGGCAAGTGCCGGATAATCTTTTTCTGCCTTGGCTTTTGCTTGTGCCGTTAGGAGGGGGGAGTGCATAGTGAGTGCATCGGGCATATCAGGAGTGTTTTCTCCGATAATATCTCCCGGAATGGCATCCGGTAAGCCGCAAATACCGGCAATATCACCGCATGAAAAATCATTAACAGTCTGCTTAATTGCCCCCACTTTTTGGAATAGCTGATTGATTTTTAGTGTGTTTCCATGATGCAAAATCTTATCTCTGATGCTGAGTTTTCCCTGATACAGTCTGGTATGTGCTATGCGTCCGTGTTGAGGATGATGACTCACTTTAAAGACAATTCCTCCGGCTGATTTTCCCGTGTTTTCATGCTTGGCTTTGGGCAGATAGTTTTGAATGGCTGAAAGCAGGTCGTCTATGCCAAGACTGTATTTTGCCGCTCCGCATAAAACAGGAAAAATTTGCCTGTGATGTACTGCGTTTTTTAGTTTTTCTTGTAGGATATTAAAATTGGGAGTTTTTCCTTCTAAAAATGCGGAAAGTAATTCGTCATCGGTATCGGCAAGTTTTTCGATATTTTCATCGGATTGATTGCTTTTATTCCATATGGATAGAATGCCTGCATTATCTACTCCTTCATGCTCAAGCTCATGGAATGGCAGACATTGAATACCAAATTCTTTTTCCAGATTGTGAATGACAGATTCTGTATCTGCTCCTGCTCTGTCAATTTTATTGATGAAAAACAGACAGGGAATGTGCAGGGATTTTACGGCGTTCCAAATGCTGATGGTGTGAGCTTGTACACCTTCTACTGCCGATAAAATGATGACTGCACCGTCCAGAATACGAATGCTTCGCTCCAGTTCCGCAGAAAAATCAACATGTCCGGGGGTGTCCACCAAATTGATTTTGTGATTGTTCAGCACAATAGATGTTTGCGCAGCTTGCACCGAAATGCCACGGTCTTTTTCAACCTGCATGCTGTCGGTTACAGTGGTGCCTTTGTCCACAGCGCCGAGCTGTTTCGTGTGTTGGGTAAGAAACAGCAGATTTTCTGTAATGCTTGTTTTTCCTGCATCCACATGTGCAAGCAAACCGATATTTTGCAGCGACTGACTCATTCGTACAAAAATAGTAAAACTTAAGGGGCCTTCTATTAATTCTTTTCTTTCAAGAAACAAATTTAATGAATAAGATGCGGGGTGTGGCAAGGTTGCTTATTTATCACAGAAAACACTCAAAACTGTTTTATCGTATATAGCCTGCGAGAAGGATTTAGTTTAACCTGAGCCTGGCATGGATTTCCGAAATTGTCGGGATAAAGCTGGTGGGTCGCTCGGATTTCTAAAGATTGTGATTAGGCATTTATAAATCACGGCTTTATTTGTTCGAACAATCGAAGAAATACATATTTTGAGAATTGTGCTTTTAATTATTTTTTGAATGAACTATCAAATATTTTATCAATGGTTTGATAAATAAACCCGTCTTTTTCAGGCTCATGGAATTTTATTGTGGAGGTTGATTTTTCGTGTTTGTAGTCTTTTATCCATTCCGGATATTTTTCTGTAAGTTCTTGAATTGCGTTGAC
>Ga0307929_1002611_pt1 | contig 11333 bp, 10 predicted proteins | sample AceLakmetage1330_FD_203160 | JGI IMG/M metagenome (GOLD analysis project Ga0307929, IMG submission 203160) | Saline water microbial communities from Ace Lake, Antarctica - #1330 | ecosystem: Environmental > Aquatic > Non-marine Saline and Alkaline > Saline | place: Antarctica: Ace Lake...
AATTATTGATGTCCTCCAAAAAACGAACAGAAGAAATATGTCAGGCCATCATTAAAGCAAAGCTTAATATCAAATGGGATTGTAATGGTCGGCTCAACTATGCAGACACGGATATCCTTAAGCTAATGCGCCAGAGTGGTTGTGTTTTTATTAATTACGGGATTGAGTCATTTGATGACCAAATCCTTAAAAATATGAATAAAGCATTGACATGTAAACAGATCGTAAAGGGCATTGAAAACACATTGTCCGTGGGCATCAGTCCAGGGTTTAATATCATTTTTGGAAATATTGGCGAAAACAGGCGTACCTTACAACAGGGAGTGGAGTTTCTCCTTAAGTATGATGATGGGGCTCAAATGCGTACCATTAGACCGGTAACACCCTATCCTGGGTCTCCCCTCTACTATTATGCAATTGAGAAGGGCCTATTAAATGGTGTTGAAGATTTTTACACAATTAATCATACCAATTCTGATCTGCTATCTATTAATTTCACTGAACTTACAGATGATGGATTTTACGATGCCCTTACTGAGGCGAATATCGGTTTGTTAGATAATTACTTTAACAAGAAAAAAGACTCTATTGCCCAACAAACCAAAGATCTTTACTTGAAGAGAGATGCGACATTTCGAGGGTTTCGGCAATCGTAGTGGTTGGTTTTGTAGGTTGATTTTTATTCAGGTAATCAGAATTAAGTACACAATAAATTAATAAATTTGCCAGTATGGAAAAAATTAAAGTTATGGCAGTAAGTACAGGAAGAGCAGACTACGGTCTTCTTTACCCATTACTTAAAAACATTATTGCAGACGATATATTAGATCTGCAATTTATAGCAACAGGTACACATTTGTCCCCATTCCATGGGGAAACAATAAAATTAATTGAAGAAGACAAAGACATACCTGTAGCCGCTAAAGTCGAAATGGCCATGGAGAGTGACAAGGAGGATTCGATATGCATCTCAATTGCTACAGGTTTAAAAGGGTTTTCCAGACTTTTTAATGATCAGCCCCCTGATGTTTTGATTGTGTTAGGAGACAGATATGAACTTTGGGCAATCTGCATAGCGGCTGTAATTCATAAAATACCTATTGCTCACATTCATGGAGGGGAAGCAACATTTGGATTGATAGATGACCCAATACGTCATTCTGTAACGAAAATGTCAGCCCTTCATTTTGCCTCGATTGACTTGTATGCCAAAAGAATCATTCAAATGGGTGAAAAACCTGAAAGAGTTTATGTTGTGGGTGCCATTGGACTTGATAACATAAAGAATATTCCAGTAATGCCCCGTCAAGAACTGTCTGATTATGCTCAAGTTGATTTTAGTGAAAAAATAGCATTGATGACATTTCATCCTGTAACGTTAGATTCCTATGGAAGTGCAGAGCAGCAAATACAAGTAGTTCTGAATGCCCTCCTGAAAACTGATTTAATTGTGTTAATGACCATGCCTAATTCAGACACATCAGGAAATGTGATTTATTTAAAAATTAGAGAGTATGCCCAACAATACCCAAAAAAATTTAGACTGGTAAATAATTTAGGTCAAAAAGCTTATATCAGTGCAATGAAGTATGCAAAATTAATGATAGGGAATTCATCAAGTGGAATTATCGAAAGTGCATCTTTTAAGTTACCGGTTGTAAATATTGGGGACAGACAGTCTGGCCGATATAAACCTGGTAATGTTATTGATTGTGCTTGTATGCCGCAAAAAATAACAGAAGCAATTCATCATGCACTTTCAGATAAATTTAAAGCATCAATTGAGAGTCTGGAATCTCCTTATGGGGATGGACATACTGCTGCACGCATTGTGAATGTACTTAAAGGAATCGATTTTACAAATAAAACACCATTGATAAAGAAAGGGTTTTATGATTTGAAGCGGGAATTGTCACAAATTAACGTACAGAGGGTGAAATGAGAATTGTATTTATTGGTACAGTTGAGTTCAGTTACCATTGTCTTCTTGAAATATTAAATAATCAAGGAAATGTTGTAGGTATTGTCACTTCAAAGAACAAAAAAAATAACAGTGACTATCGTGATTTGTCCCCAATAGCAGACAATAACAATATTCCTATACACTATTGTAAAAATATAAATGATCAGAAATCTATTCTCTGGGTTAGAGAAATGGAACCGGATATAGTTTTTTGTTGGGGGTGGTCTCAACTTGTTAAGTCAGAGTTATTGTCTTTAGCACCGATGGGGGTCGTTGGAGTTCATCCTGCTCTTTTACCATACAATAGGGGAAGGCATCCTCTCATATGGGCATTAGTCTTGGGATTAAAAGAGAGTGGTTTAACTTTTTTCTTTATGGATGAGGGGGCAGATTCAGGACCGATACTTTCCCAAAAGAAGTTTGGAATCACCAATAAAGATACAGCACAAACTCTCTATTCAAAACTAAAAGAATTATCAACAATACAAGTTGCTGAGTTTTTGCCAACCCTCATTGCTGGTAATTATGACACAATAGTTCAAGATTCCGACAAAGCAAATTATTGGCGTAAGCGATCCGTTGGAGATGGTATGATCGATTGGCGTATGAGTGAAGATGCCATCTTAAAGCTAATACGAGCGTTAACAAAACCATATCCAGGAGCTCAGTGTAATTATCAAAATTCAGTTATAACGGTGTGGGGAGCAAGGGCATGTACAAAGAGGCTACCACCAAATATTGAGCCAGGCAAAATTGTTAAAGTTTCAAATGAGGGAAATCCTGTTGTTAAGTGCTTTGACGGTGCAGTGGAAATTATGAATTTTGAATCAGATGTCCAGTTCATTGAAGGAGAATATCTTATATGAATGTATTGGTTATCTCGGTACATCCAGACGATGAAACATTGGGGTGTGGAGGGACACTTCTTAAACACAAGAATTCGAATGATGATGTGTCCTGGTTAATACTAACAGAGGCTTCAGAAAATCTGGGATATTCCAAAGAGTTTCTTACAAAGAGAGTCGAGCAAATTAACGATGTATCGCGTGCATATAGATTTAAGCGAACATTCAATCTGGGATTTCCAACAACCAAACTCCACACCGTAGATTTTAGTGAAATCATCACTAATATTTCTTCAGTTATACAAAAAGTTAGACCGAAAATTATTTATATGGTGAATCGTTCTGACATCCATACAGACCATCAAGTTGCTGCAAAAGCTATTATGAGTAGCACCAAGAGTTTCAGGAATCCGTTTATAAAACGTATTTTAATGTATGAATGTTTATCTGAGACAGAAATGGCACCACCGCTGCCTGAAAATACTTTTGTTGCTCATGTTTATTCGGATATCAGTGATTATATAGATAGAAAAATTGAAATTATGGGTAAATATGAGTCTGAAATACAAGATCCCCCATTACCACGGAGTATTGAAAATATCCGAGCATTAGCTAGATTTCGTGGTGCAACCGTTTCGGTACAATATGCAGAGGCATTTATGCTTTTAAGAGAAGTATTCTGAAAGAACTCATCGGAAAATAATTCCATTAGTGAAGAGATATTGCAAATGGCAAAAAATTAAACGAAAATCGTTACTATTCACAGATAATACAATGGGTAAAACACACTTTTAATCTGACTAAGTTTATCCTTGGTTTTGGGTCCACTTTAAGGGAAATGCTGGAGAGAATATGGAATCATGGTGGAAAACATGGGTTGATGTCAATGCATTGTCAATGGGAAGGAGAGTTGTCCTTTATGGAAGATCTGAGGATTGGATTCCGAAGGCGTTAAAAAAAATCTCCCAAGCTCCCGACTATATAGTTGATCGGAACCCCATTTATATTGATACTACCTATAATGATATTAATGTTGTTTTACCTGATCGACTCCTTGCTGACAAGAAGGGTGAAATATATATTGTCATAACATCAGGTGTCTATGAAGGAATCATAACTTTTCTCGTTGAGAATGGTTTTGAAGCAGGAAGGGATTTTTGTTGTTGCCCTGAATATTATGATTTCTACTTACTGGAAGAGATTAGGAATTATGAGAAATCAGTATTTGTCTCTTGCTCCGACTATCATGACAGAACAATGACTCGATACAGTAGGGCTGGTGGCGGGATTTTTCACTATGCGATTGGCCCTAACACAATTGACCTTCTGGTGAAAGGATCATTTAGGCAAATAGTTGAAACAAAAGACTATATTTATGCCGTTGAGTTTGTGGAGTGTAAACTTTATATTTTTGATAAAAAATTTACAGTACTTGAAAAGAGACCGCTGGATGAGGCGAACTTTTGTGGGGTTGATTATGATCCTGTTCGCAATCTTATTATCCTTGTCAGTGCCAGAAGTGATACTATATCCTTGTATAATGCTTCCGATTTCAAATTGGTAGATCGGGTTTCATTTTCTGATAAAAACCACAGAGATGGCATTACAAGTCAACATCATCTTAATGATGTTTGTATCGATGGAGATTATATCTATGTGTCCTATTTTTCTCTCTCCGGAAATTGGAAATTAAACATTCAGGATGGGGGGATCAGCGAATTCCATATTGATAGGCTTGGAAGTGGTGGGAACGTTGTCGTTAGTGGACTTTGGAAACCCCATAGTCCAAAAATAATTAATGGCGAATTGTGTTATCTGGACTCAATGAGGGGAAAGTTGCATACAGGAAATCAGTTTTCTTCCGGTGAATTCCATGGCTTTGTTCGTGGTTTAACATTTGATGGTCGTTTTTATTACATTGGACAAAGCGAAGATATGTATATAAGTAAGCGTTTTAAAGTGTCAAATAACATTATGCTCAATGCTGGATTCTATCTTTTTGATATGGAAACCAAAGCAAGTAGGTTTTACCCTATGCTGGATAACATGAATATACATGATCTATTAGTTTTGGAGGATGATTGAAATGGACAAGGTAGACGTAATGAGCAAATATTCTCTTCCAAAGGAAGTGGTGTTTTGCAAGAAATGTGTTATGTCAAATCAAAGGCCAAGGATTGTTTTGGATGACGAGGGCATTTGCAACGCCTGTCGTTATTGGGAAAGAAAGGATAGGGTAATAGACTGGGATCTACGAGAAAAGCAACTTGTCGATTTATGTAATCGATTTAGACGAAGTGATGGCCGTTATGATGTTATTGTCCCTTCAAGTGGGGGAAAAGATAGTGTTTTAGTTGCTCATAAATTAAAATACGAATATGGAATGAACCCATTAACAGTAACGTGGGCACCGCATGTGTACACGGAGATAGGGTGGGCAAACTTTCAGGCATTAATCGATTCAGGATTAGACAATGTGCTAGGAACGGTAAATGGCATCGTACATCGTAAATTAACAGCTTTATGTACCATAGAAATGGGAGAACCCTTTCAACCGTTTATTTATGGTCAGGCAACTTTTCCTTTACGGATGGCAATGGCCTATGATGTCGCCTTGATAATGGATGGGGAAAATGGAGAGGCAGAGTATGGGGGAGACCCGACTTCTGAAGAAAAATCTGGTTTTACCATAAAGGATGCTGACGATTATTGGTTCTCTGGCTATGCCTTGGATTATTGGTTAGAAAAAGGCTTCAAAAAAAATGACCTTGTTATGTATATGCCCCCTGGAAAGGAGGAAATGAATACATGTAATATTCAACGCCATTTTTTTAGTTATTATAAAGACTGGCGGCCTCAAGATCATTTCTATTATGCCGTAGAGCATACAGGATTTAAACCTAATCCTCACGGACGGTCTGAAGGTACCTATTCTAAATATGCCAGCTTAGATGATAAAATAGATCCTTTTCACCACTATTTTTCATTGTTGAAATTTGGCTATGCAAGGGCCACCGGAGATGCGGCACATGAAATAAGAGAAGGGTTGATAGAACGTGAAGAGGCCGTGTCACTTGTTCATAGGTATGATACTGAATTTCCACAAATTAACTTTAAATTGTTTCTTGAGTATTGTGACTTTTCCGAGGAATATTTCTGGGAAATATGTGAAAAATGGCGAAATATGAACCTATGGCAACAGCGCGACGGGGAGTGGCAGTTGAAGTGTCAAGTCAAATAATTGTTATAGTGTCGTATGGTTAGGAATTTATGGTTAGTTCTATTTTGAAAATAGCAGGTGCCATGTTCAATACAAAATCCTTGCAAATGTGTGGGTATCACCAATGACAAGAACTATGATAGACAGGCTCAGAGAGGTTCACTTCGAAGAACGTCCTAAGCTCCTTGAGCAGCAGTACACCAAGAATACTACCTTTCTGAAACGTCGTTTTCCCGATATTCATAGGCTTTTCCGTGGTGTTAGCTGTCCATATCGTATTGATCTTACAGAAACGTTCTTAAACCTGGTTCACGTACCAACCGAAACACTTGCTCATCCTGAGATTGGTTTGGATGTCTTTGCTGAGGTCCTTGGAGATTGGGTACATGATACCTGGGTGGATCTGTTCAATTTTAATGTTGTGTCGCCTGAGCAGTATCCCATACACCATCTGCCTTTGAAAGCAATGCATCGCAGTTTGATGACATCCTTTCCTGAATATCCAATCGCTTTTGCTCAGAGAAAAATTAATCTTAAAGAGTTACCAGATGACAGACGTTTCTCACCACCAGTCATCTTTTTGGGTGTTTTTCACGGACTTCATATTGATTACTTTTTATCACGTACCGAGGTTGATTCTCTCCTTTTAGTGGAGCCTGAACCTGAACGTTTTGAGGTATCCTGTTATTTTCTTGATTATGAGGAACTATACAATCGCTATGATAGACTTATGATCTCAATAGGTGATGATACCAATGCCTCCCCCATAAGAAACTTTTTCTCCACATTCAGGGTTACTCCGCAGCTGTGGACAAGGATACTTCCCGGCTATGCATGTGAGGCCAATAAGATCTTTGTCGAAGCCTTTAAAATGCATCAGACCACCTTGAGTAGCGTGATATTTCCCATTGATCATGATTTGCTGGGTGTTCAGCATGCCTTTCAAAACCTAAGGGCTGGCCTGCCACTTCTTAGTAAAATGCCTAAACTCAGTCGACAATCAAAGGTTGTTATTATAGCCACAGGGCCTTCACTTGATGACGATATAAAGTGGCTCAAAAAAAATAGAAACAAGGTGCTTGTTTTTGCAGTGAGCAGTGCCGTGAAACCTCTGTTAGACCATGGTATTCGTCCCGATATCCAGTTCAATCTTGAAACAGAACAGACGGCTTTTTCTTTGATGAATGTTGGAATGGTGCTCGATATACCCTGTCTTGCAAACCTCAACGCCAATCAACAGATAGTAGATTTTTTTCCAGACAATATTTATCTCTGTGCCTCCAGTGATAGGCCCTGCCATGTAGATGTTAAATGTACGTTGCCCGCGATGCAACCTTCCACCACTAACTTTGCTTTTGCCTTTGCATGTGCTTGTTGCCCCCAGGAGATTTATTTGTTGGGTTGTGACTTCGGCTATGTTCATATAGGCGAGCATCATTCCAGGAGTTCTATCTATAAGAAAGATGAGGAACAGATTAGAACGGATACTTCTGGGTTTAGAGAGATGAAACAGGTGCTTGTTCATGCTAACTTCGGTCGAGATAAGGTAATCCAGTCGAATCCTTTCCTATCCCAAGCACGCCTTGCCATGGAATTCCAAATCGGAACCCTAAACCATAAAATTAAAGTTTTCAATTGTTCCAATGGAGCAAAAATTGTTGGAGCCAAATCCAAAAAGACTTGTAAGGTGAAGCTCGATTTTTATAAAGAGAGGAACAGGGATTTAAAGAAAATTTTATCGAGCTTTTCTCCGGCTCAAGAGGATGTTAACTATAGCGCATTTGAGCATGATGGAGCGAAAGTACTTTCTATCTTGCAGGATGATTTATGTGATGGGGTTATTCTTGAGATCTTTGACTGGAGAGGATTCTCTGAGGTAATAGATCAGGTTTTATCGAAAAGTATTAAAAAGGTTCAGGAGAATAAAAATGGTGACAGGGACTTGCGGATGGAAATTTACTCCCGTTATCTTCTTGATCTCCTGGCAATTTGGTATTCAACCATGGTCTTTTTTGATGATCAGAAGAGGGCAGCAGAAGTTTATAGTTTGGGGCTTGCGCTATTCACTACAAAAGTGAAGGAACTGTCATGGGTGGAAGGGTTTGAATCTTTCGAGGAACTTAAAGAAAGAATTCCCGCCCATAACCGTTCAGAGGGGATCAGCTGGAAAAACTTTTTGGAATCCTTCGAAAAACTTGTCCCAAAAGCTATTCGAGACATTCATCACTCAAACAGTACTGTCGATCGAGAGTTATACAAGCAACTCCTGGTAGATCTGGTCTCTTCCTGGTACTCGAGGATGATTTTTACAGAAAAGAAAGGTCCTGATGTCACCTTATGTAAGAAGGGTTTGGGAAATATTAGACAGATGCTGACTCAGTGGGTTGACGTAGAAGGCCGAATCTCTGAGGAAGAGATGAGTAAGCTGTTGTTACTTCTAAAAGCGTCGCTTCAGGAGAGCGCCTGATGGGGGGTCCATACTGGAATATCCCTTGAGACCGGTGAGGCCTCTACCGACTTTTTTTAATTCCTCAGCTAGCATGGCTTTCTGGGTATGTGCCTTCATGGAAATGGTGTCAAATAAATCCACAACTTGCTGAATCAGTACCTGACACTCTTTAATTTTCTCCCAGTCTATTTTGTCGTGATCAGCTCCTTTGAGGGCCTGAAGCATGAGCTCATCCTGACGCCGTAGTTTCTTTTGCTGGGTCTGGAGTTTTTGGCTCTCTTCCAGAACTTCTTCAGGCTGGATGGACCCAAGGTTCTGGGGGAATTTCTGGGCATTTCTCAGTAAGCTTTTGTAACTTTCCAGATAGAAGTCAAGCATAGTATTTGCATCCATGATATCTCTAGGCTGTGGCTTCTCGTTGCGACCCACTACCTGTCTCCTGATTCTCGGTGGTATTTATCTCAATAGCTTCAGCCCAGGTGTTGCGTAAATCCTGGAGCATGTCAACGACGATATCAAGGGGCTCGGTGGTATTTTTGAGGTTAGCCTGTGACAATTCGTTGATGATGTAGTTATAGAGGGCATCGAGGTCAGAAGCAATCTTCCCGCCGACTTTATGATCAAGGGAAGTAGAGAATTCTGATATAATGGCCATGGTTTTACCGATATATCGTCCTTTTATGTCCATATCCTTATCAATAATGCCCTGTTTTGCCTGTTTGGCAAAACGGATGGCTCCATCGTAGAGCATCAGCAGGATTTGTTCCCTGGAAGCTGTAGCAATCTGGTTTTGTTGATATTGGTTTGCGTAGCCATTCATATTAATTTCTTTTCCACAAGTTTTCGAGCCCTGAAAGTGCCTGAGTCAAATAATCTGACTGTGCATTCATACTGCTGACCAGTAATTCCATAGCATTGAATTGACTACGCATGGTTTCTTCACGTTTAGCAAGCCTCATTTCCATCTGTTCAATTCGATCGTCAAGGCGACTAAGGCCACTTGTGATGTTAGTTTCTCGACCGGCAAGCATCCCATCGGTTGAACTAGTCTGGCTCTCAAGATATTCCTGAAAGGTGACTGCAATTCCGTCATCCCCATTGGGGCCGCTGAGGAGCGAAACCACCGAGTCTATATCACTGTCAATGGCAGCGGAAAGGGTGGTGTCGTTTACTTTAATAGTACCATCTTTCTGGGTTTCCAGGCCAAGTTGTGATATGGAACTAAACGATCCACCGTTGGAGAATTGCGTTGTAAGCCAATCCTGAAGGTGTCGCTTCATGGCATTTATACCTGAGTCTCCGGCAAGTACACCACCATCAGTGTCACCAATGGTTGACTGGCTACTGATAAATGAAATAACATCATTATAACCGGTGGCAAAGGCGTTAATTTTTCCTTTAATGGAACTGTTGTCCAGTTCTACTGAAACCTTGGTGGAAACCGAGGCATCAGCCTTTACAAGATTGAGCGTAACTCCGGGGATAGCTTCTTCTATGGTATTTGAAGAATTATAAATATCCAGACCATCCACCTTGATATGGGCCTGGGTGGCGGCTTGTGATTCGGTGAAGGTTCCAAGGCCTACGGTGTCGTCACTGATGGTGAATTCCTGTCCCACTGTATCACCGCTCATTGTGAGCCTGTAGGGATTTGTGGGATCACCGTCATTGACGATGGATGCGCTGACTCCTATGTCTGCGTCATTTATTGCCTGCATAATGCCATCAAGGGAATTATTTACGCCACTTGTTATTGCGATGGTGTGGTCCGTACCATCCACATTAATAGTAATGGTGCCCGCACCAAATGTTTCATCTGTCTTTGAGGCAAACCCGGTGTCACTGTAGTCCTTTTCTACCTGGGCAAGAGCAATAACGTCTACCTGATAGTTTGTGTCAAGGGAAGCGGTATCGTCTACAGATGCAGTGAAGTAGTCAGTGGAATCGGAAGTAACCCTGCGCTGCTGGAGCTGATCCTTATCACCAAGAGTGCCAATGGATGAGGCAAAGGATTTAAGTCTCGCATCCAATTCAGTAAAGGCAGAGAGGCGATTATTCATCCAGGTCTTGTCCGCCTCAAGACGCACCAGTGGTGCCCTTTCTGCGTTCATGAGCTGCTCTATAATACTGTTGGTGTCAAGTCCGGTTGCTAAACCACCAAATGAAATAGCCATAATCCTGCCTCCCAGGACAAATCTGTCCTGTTCGTGTCAAATACTGTTGTTGTTACTTTACGAGGTTGGGAGCTGTTAGCTGACAGTGTCCACTATGTTGCCACGTAAATCCTTTAGATTTGCCATGATATCAATAAGATTCTCAGAAGGAATCTGCCTGATAATCTCATTGGTTTCCTGGTCAACAACCTTTACGATCATCTGATTATTTTCACTCTCAAAGCGAACAGAGTAGAGACCTTCTTCGGTGAGAGCTTTTATCTGACTAATCATCTCTTCCGGAGCAACTTTTTTGGTATCTTCTGAACTGCCACCAGATGTTTCGTTGGCAACAGTTTTCCGGTCAGTTTCGACCTTCTCAGGTGCAAGTGCATTTCGTGCCGTTGTCATAGAACCAGCAACTGCTTCAATAGTCATGTTTTACCTCCATGTAATTCACACTCTTAAAACAAATAGATACATATTAACAGTAAGGCTGTGGGCCGCGAATAACACCACGGCCCACAGGGTAAGGTTATTACAACTTATCCAAGCAGTGAAAGTGCAAGTTGCGGCACTTGATTAGCCTGGGCCAGGATAGAAACACCAGCCTGTTGCAGGATATTATTCTTGGTCATGGCAGAAGTCTCCTGGGCGATATCCGCATCAAGAATCCGTGACCGGGCAGCAGAGATGTTCTCTG
>Ga0307929_1002614_pt1 | contig 11318 bp, 12 predicted proteins | sample AceLakmetage1330_FD_203160 | JGI IMG/M metagenome (GOLD analysis project Ga0307929, IMG submission 203160) | Saline water microbial communities from Ace Lake, Antarctica - #1330 | ecosystem: Environmental > Aquatic > Non-marine Saline and Alkaline > Saline | place: Antarctica: Ace Lake...
AAAATAAATTAGTTGACTCTTATTTATTTTTTAGTACCAAATCGGGCTTAAAATGTCCCGCATTTTTTTAATCAGAATTTTTTTTGGGTGTTCCCCTGTCTAAGTGGGCGAAGTTAGGACCAAGCCCAAAATACTTTCCAAAAATAAAATCGATCTGGTTCTTCTGGACGTAATGATGCCTGGGATGTCCGGCTTTGAAGTGCTGAAGAAAATACGCGCCGATAAAAAGACACGGCTGATTCCGGTAGTTATGATCACAGTGCTTAAAGAGACCCAAGACAGGATAAAAGCCCTTGAGGAAGGATGTGATGATTTTATCTCCAAGCCTTTTGACAGGCATGAGCTTTTAGCCAGGGTAAAATCGCTTCTAAGAATAAAATTTCTGTATGACGAAGTAGCAGAAGCCCGCGAATACGCTGAGAGCATAATCAACACCGTACGTGAACCCTTAATCGTTTTGAATCAGGACCTCAGGGTGGTCACCGTCAGCCCTTCATTCTATGACTTCTTCAAGGTAAAACTTGAAGAGACCGTAGGAAAGCTTATTTATGACCTGGGCAATAAACAGTGGGATATCCCAAGACTGCGGGAACTGCTGGAACAGGCCCTGCCTGAAACTTCCGTATACAATGATTTTGAGGTGGAGCATGATTTTGAAACCATCGGCCCCAAGATCATGCACCTCAATGCCCGGAGAATCTACCGGGAGGCAAACCACACAGAACTGATCCTGCTGGCCATTGAGGATGTGACCGTACGTGAATACCACAAGAGGCATCTGGAAAAAATCGTTGACACACGCACATCCGAGCTTGTCCTGGCACGGCAGGAGGCGGAGAAAAGAAAGCAGACGGCTGAAACCGCCCTTGCTGAAATAAAAAAGCTCAAAGAGTTGTTGGAAGAGGAAAGGGCCTACCTGAAAGAAGAAATCAGACTGGAACACAACCATGAAAATATCATCGGTAAAAGCGATGTTTTAAAATATGTACTTTATAAAGTAGAGCAGATTGCCTCGGGCGACACCACGGTATTGATCCTGGGAGAGACGGGGACCGGAAAGGAACTCGTGGCCCGGGCTGTTCACGGCTTCAGCAAACGTAAAAACCGGGCACTGGTAAAGGTAAACTGCGCAGCATTGCCGTCAAACCTGATTGAAAGCGAATTGTTCGGCCATGAAAAAGGGGCGTTTACAGGGTCCAATTCCAGGCAATTGGGCCGGTTTGAGGTTGCAGATGGCGCAACGCTTTTTCTGGATGAAATCGGGGAGCTTCCGCTGGAATTGCAGTCAAAGCTGCTCCGCGTTATTCAGGACGGTGAGTTTGAACGACTGGGCAGTTCCCGAACGATCAAGGTGAACGCACGGATTATTGCGGCCACAAACCGGAATCTTGAAGAGGAAGTCCAAAAGGGCCGATTCCGGGATGATCTCTGGTACAGGCTCAATGTATTCCCCATTACCATGCCGCCCTTAAGGGACCGGGCAGAGGATATCCCGTTGTTGGTGGATTTTTATGTCAAAAAAATTGCCAAACGAATGGGAAAGGTTACAGGGATTGTTCCCCAAAGCGTAATGAATGCCCTTCAGAATTATCATTGGCCTGGAAATGTCCGGGAGCTGGAAAATGTTCTTGAGCGCGCAGTGATCAACTCGTCCGGCCCAAAGCTGCACCTGGCGGACGATCTGAACAAACCCCTTGCCTATTTGGCCAAAAATCAGAAAACACTGGAAGCGGTTGAGCGCGATTATATTACCCGTATCCTTGAACAGACCCGTTGGCAGGTCAGCGGAAAAAACAGCGCAGCCCAAATTCTCGGACTCAACCGCAGCACCTTGCGCGCCCGCATGCGAAAACTGAGTATCAACAAACCATAGAGCCGCTTGCAGAAATAAAAATATTTATACTTGTTTGCCGCATGTAGACATCATATTCCAATGCGAAGCTATATATGGTGTTGTCTCGTGATAGAAAGTTATTTCTGAAAAAATCTCCATAAAAAAAGGAGTCATATATGACCTTTGGTCATATGTGACCCTGATCCCCGGCTTTTTCATCCCTCCTTCAATCTTCTTTTTATAATAAATTATCCCATTAATTCAATATGATATATTCCATGAAAGATCAGGGAACATCTTTGGCATGAAGGTTGCTTTTTACTTCTATGGAATGCGGTATCTGCTATGGCCCCAAAAAACGGGAAACGCTCGAAACTCTTTAAAAGGAAATTGCCATGATTGTTGTTAGAATTATCCTGGATGTACTTGCGGAAAAAAAGTTGGAGCTCTCCCAGACGCTTCTTTCGCTGATCGAACCCGTGGAAAGGGAAACCGGTTGTAAAAATTGTGCAGTTTTTTGTGATATCCACGACGGGAACCGATTTTGTCTGATCGAGGAGTGGGAAACTCGTGAAGACATGGAACGGCATATTAACTCCCATCGATTCGGGGTATTGCTGGGAACCAAGATCCTTTTGCGAAAACCGCTGAACATCAGAATTTATACAGTTTCCCATCTCCAGGGAATGGAGGCCATTGAAGCGATCAGAATTAAGGGCCTCGGAGATAAATAATTACGCCAATCTTGCTTGCCATTCCGTTCATCCCCTGCGTTGAATCAATGGGTACATAGGTTCACAAAACCTCTGTTTTTATCCCATCTTTGTTGGGGTTGATGAAAAAGGGATGGTCCTGATGGATGCTATTGCCTGGATCGGTAAATGCAGCTTTGTCACCAAGGCGGAATATTTAGGGGTATGTGAGGTGTGAATTGGAAGGAAGAATCATTGTTATTACTTCTGGTAAGGGTGGGGTGGGGAAAACCACGGCCACGGCTTCCATTGGAGCAGCCCTTGCACTGGAGGGGAAACGGGTGGCCATCATTGACATGGACATCGGCCTTAGAAACCTGGATGTGGTCATGGGGCTTGAAAACAGGATCGTATTTAACATTGTGGATGTGGTCAAAGGGAAGTGCAAGCTCAGCCAGACCTCCATCAGGGATCGGCGTATTGAAGATTTGTTTTTAATCCCTGCATCCCAGAGTGACAATAAAGATGTGCTTACCCCGGCCGGTATGGAACGGGTGGGAAAAATGCTTAAGAAAGAGTTTGATTATGTCTTGATGGATAGCCCTGCGGGCATTGAACGGGGGTTTGAAAATTCCGTTGCCAGTGCCGATGAAGCCGTTGTGATCTGCACTCCGGATGTATCGTCGGTGAGGGATGCCGATCGCGTTATCGGGTTGCTCTATGCCCGCTCCATCACCCCCAAGCTTGTGGTGAACCGCATTGTGCCGGAAATGGTGGCCAATGGGGACATGCTGAGCCACGAAGATGTTATTGATGTGCTTTCTGTGCCCTTGGTGGGCCTGGTTCCCATGGATCAGCAGGTGATTATCTCCAGTAATGTCGGGCTCCCACTGGTTATGCAGAATGATTCCACAGCCGGACAGGCATTTCGCCGTATCGCCCGACGTTTAAATGGTGAGTCTGATCTTCCCATTCAGGTGCCGACCCATAAAACGGGCATGTGGGGCATGCTAACCCGTAAATTTGGTAAAAAATAGTGAGGGTGATTCCATGTTCAATGCGTTATTTAAACGATTTACGGGTCATGCGCCCAGCAGACAAATCAGTATGATAGGGACCTAACCCGGTGAGCTGGAAAATATGCACAAAAATTGCTTAATTAAAATAAAGAATTCTATGGAAAACGAAGACGGTTATTATGATGATGTGACCCTAATGAAAGGAGAAAAGATGATGAAAAGAGTATGGATTCTTGTCTATATTGGATGTTTTTTAATCGTTCCTGGTTTGGTGGCTGGGGCTCAATTGAATGATGTCCCGCAAAGCATTTTTGGAGGCGGAAGAGAGGGCATTCATCTCGAAGAACTCAAAGTCCTTCAATTGGAAGTCTCGCCGGATCCGGTTCGTAATGGTGAGCGCGTTACTTTCCAGGCAACCATTTCGAACAGCTCCCGGTATTCCGGCAGAGTTGCCCTGTCCGTCGCGGATAAGGACCAGATCATCAGTCAGACAATTGAGGCGACCCTGAGGCCGGGCGATAATCTGATTGAATTCCCTGGAATGACCTATCGGTTCACCCGTTCAGACCATTGCCTTACCATTATGATCCACAGCGAACGATCCAAGGCAGCTATCAGCGGGGTAAAGGATTTCTGTGCTAATAAAACAAAGAGGGGATGGACGCTAAACGATGAAAAGGATGGACAAAGGTCCGATGGACGACTGTCCGTCGAAGATCTCAAAATTTATCCGGATCCTGTCTCCCCTGGCCAGGAAATCAGATTTACGGTGAGGCTCAAAAATGACGGGCGGCACATGCGTGGAGATATTCAGATAAGGGACCGTGATCAGGTTGTGGCGCAGCTTGAAAATGCAGTCATCCCCTCTGGGGTGTCGGAATTCAAATTTCCCCGCGGTCGGTATTCCTTTCAACGTATGGATACCTGTTTCACGGTGACGGTGGACATTGAACGGAGACGTCATCCAATTTATGCATCAAACGAGTTTTGCGCGAAACCTGTGGGCTGGACACTGGAACGGAAACACGGGGAGAGGCCTGGGGGAAAAAGAAAAAAGTAGAAAAAGTCAGAAAAATAGTGATCATCACCTATTTACGAAGCAGGCAAGATCTTAAAGAATGCCGAAATAGCCAAGAGTGAAGCCCAAACGAGCCATTTGGCTTACATGGCTGAGAAGCAGACAGCCATTGCGGTAGCAATAGCAGAACAAAAGCTTGTAGAAATTGAACGAAAGAAACTTGCCAAAGATACGGACAAGCTTCTTCTCGAACAAAGAGAACAGAAGACGCGCGAAGCACAAGTAGAGACTAAAAAGGCTCAACAAATAGCAGAAGCAAGAAGACTTGAAGCGGAAGCAAGAACAGTTGAAGCGGAAGCTGCCACGGCTAAGGCGACTATGTTAGCGCAAGAGCTTTCTGATCTCAAAGCCAAAAAAACAGACCGTGGATTTGTGCTGACTCTTGGGGATGTTCTCTTTGCTACCGGCATATATTCCATGAAAGATCAGGGGATATCCTTGGCATGAAGGTTGCTTTTTACTTCTATGGAATGCGGTATTTACTATGGCTCCGAAAAACGGGAAACGCTCGTAACTCTCTAAAAGGAAATTGCCATGATCGTTGTTAGAATTATCCTGGATGTACTTGCGGAGAAAAAGTTGGAGCTCTCCCAGACGCTTCTTTCGCTGATCAAACCCGTGGAAAGGGAAACCGGCTGTAAAAGTTATGCGGTTTTTTGTGATATCCACGGCGGAAACCGATTTTGTCTGATCGAGGAATGGGAAACCCGTGAAGACATGGAGCGGCATATAAACTCCCATCGATTCGGGGTATTGCTGGGAACCAAGATCCTTTTACGAAAACCGCTGAACTTGACTATGCATGCCATCGGAGATTTGATTCAATATGAACGATAACAGTGAAAAATTCAAAGCCCGCAATCAGTTCCCGATGATTTTATCTGGCGCCTTTTTAATCATTCTTTTGTTGACTTGCGCATGCGACAATTCAGAGCAAAGGAAATACAAACCTGAGTACGGAGAGATGCCCCCCGGGGGAATATCTGTTTATGTCATCGGCGTCCATCCCTTGCACAATCCGCAGCGACTCCATGAAATATTTGGACCGCTCGCTGAACTTTTGACCGAAAAGGTCGACAAGGCATCTTTCAAAATTGAAGCTTCTCGCAATTACGAGGCCTTTGATCGAAAGTTATACGCTGCCAAATTCGAATTCGCCCTTCCTAATCCATACCAAACAGTCCTTTCACTTGAACATGGTTATCAAGTTTTCGGGAAAATGGGTGATGATGAAAATTTTCGGGGAATCATATTGACCAGAAAGGACGCTAATATCCGAACTGTTGCCGATTTGAAGAAACAGACCGTGACGTTCCCAGCCCCTACTGCCCTTGCTGCCACCATGATGCCTCAGTATTTCCTGCAAACGCACGGAATTGACATTAATAAGGATATCAATATCAACTATGTAGGCTCCCAGGAATCTTCAATTATGAACGTATTTTTCAAAAACGCTGCGGCAGGCGCTACATGGCCGCCCCCCTGGTATGCCTTGTCAAAGGAGAGACCTATTTTGCAGGAAGAACTGGAAGTGAAATGGCAGACAGATTCACTGCCGAATAACGGATTTGTCGCCAGGAATGATGTTCCCGACAGAATCGTTAGGCAGGTGGCGGCCGTTTTATTCAGTCTGCATGAAACGGATTCCGGACGAAGTATTCTCGACCGCATGGAGTTGTCTCAATTTGAACCGGCTACAGATGAAACATACAGACCCGTCGTTGATTTTATAAAAAAATTTGATGAGGAAGTCAGACCTATCAAGCACTGAGGGTGACATGAAAAAAATTGCAGCTTGGACAACAAAATTTTGGACCCGCTCCATTCAACGCCAGTTGATGTTGGGTATCGCACTCGTTCACGCCGTTTTGATGAGCATTTTCGTTATAGACCTGATTTCAAGGCAACGGCAGTTCTTGCATACGCAAAGCGGTGAACAGACGGAAGCGCTGGCGAGAACCTTGGCTGCAAACAGCGTGTCATGGGTCCTTGCCGACGATGTAATGGGCCTTGAGGAAGTGCTGCGGTCCATAAAAAACTATCCCGACATCGAGTATGCCATGATACTCTCAAAACGGGGAAAAGTCCTTGCACACACAGACAATACACGGGTCGGCTTCTACATAAAAGACCCAGTCAGCTTAAGCCTTCTAAATGGGGACGTGTCGGTGAGACCCCTTGTACATAATGTCGATATGTTCGATATCGCAGTTCCCATTGAAAGCCATAAAAAACATATTGGATGGTCGCGGGTGGCCGTCTCTCGTAAAAGCCTTACGACCGGCTTAAGAAAAATTCTACTGGACGGAATTGGCTACACGCTCCTGGCAATATTGGTCGGATCAGTTTTCGCTTTTATTATGGCACGGGGAATTACATCCGGAATCAGGCAATTGTTGAATGTGATACGTCGGGTTGAGAACGGCGACATTGATATTCGCATCAACAGTAAACGCTCGGATGAACTGGGTCTACTTGCCGTATCGTTTGACAAGATGATCGAAAAGCTCCACCAATCTATACTGGACTTAGAAAATTCCCGCAAAACAGCCATGGCGGAAAGAGATAGGGCAGAGAAATATCTGAACACCGCCTTGATCGCCTTTCTGTGCCTGAACAAAAACGGCGTAGTCGAGTTGGCAAATCCATGTTGCCGAGACATACTCAATTACAGGGAAAATGAAATTATTGGAAAAAACTGGTTTGAAACGTTTATTCCGGAAGACGAACTTGACAAAATACGAGAACGGTTCGAGGCAACTCTTCACAAGAAGAAGTTAAATGAATCATCTTTCGAATGCAGCGTTTTAACATCAGCGGGTAAAATTCGTATTATCGAATGGCGGGACACACTTCTTTACGATAGGGACAACCAGGTAGCGTGTGTGTTATGGTCAGGCCTTGATATTACTGAAAAAAAACAAAATGAAGCGAAACTTGAAAAATATCGAAAACATCTGGAGGTCTTGGTAAAGGAACGTACTAAGGAACTCGAGAACGCTCTGGATAACATCAAAACCTTGAAAGGCATTGTTCCCATCTGCTCCCACTGCAAGAAGATACGCGATGATAAAGGCTATTGGAACCAGCTTGAAGCTTACATGGCAGAACACTCCGAGGCAGACTTTAGCCACAGTATCTGCCCTGAATGTGCTGAAAAATATTATCCGGATATGGATCTTTATGGTGATGGTAAATGATTGACAATGGACCTCCCCACAACAAGCGACAGGGTCTTTGACGACCCCCAGCTTCACTGGTAGAGGATATGGTCGATAAAAAGAAGATTAAAATGTCGCTTGAAATAGCCGAAGATCTGCCGAATATCGAGGCCGATGACCTCAAGGTAAAAGAGATACTTTACAACCTGCTTTCAAATGCCGTTAAATTTACCCCCGAGGGGGGGGGGGGAAATTGGCATGCGGGCAAAGAAAGCCGATTCCGAGATAGAAATAGTGGTCTGGGATACGGGAATCGGTATCGCGTCTAAAAACATGAATAAAATATTTGAAGGGTTTTTTCGTGTCGACACCCCATATTCCCGGCTGACTGAGGGGACAGGACTTGGTTTACCTCTCTCTAAAAATCTGGTTGAGCTGCACAACGGGACGTTTTCTGTAGAATCAGAAGGATTAAATAGAGGCACCAAAAGCGGAGATGAGACTGTCCTTGTGGCGGAAGACGACGTTTCCCTGAGAAAATTGATGACGATAGTACTTGAGTCTTTCGGCTACAGTGTGATTACCGCGGTTGACGGTGAAGATGCCATCGCAAAATTCATGGAAAACCGGAAACGGATCAGCATAGTTATCCTTGATATGATCATGCCGAAAAAAAACGGGAAAGAAGTCGGTGAAGCGATCAGAGAAGTGAGTCCCGGGATAAAAATACTCTTTGCCAGTGGATATACCATGGATATTATCAAAGGCAAAGAATTGGCAGCGGACGGTTCTGACTTTATCCACAAGCCATTCACGCCGAAAGATCTTTTGTCAAAGGTGAGGGAGATTCTGGACAGATGAAACAGAGTGAGCGTTCTAAAAACAAGCAGTTGAAACGGGAGGAAGACGGAACCGTTACTGACGTCCTGTCTTCGGCGCGCGACATTACCGAGCAGACGAAAGAGTATGAGCGGCTTCAACAGACTGAAAAACGCTGGTTAGCGATCACGGAATCGACTCAGGATGCCATTTTGATGATGGTTGAATCAGGTGAAAGGAAAGATCAAGAAGGCAGTTGGAAAGACCGTCGGAAATCCCAATGCACACTTGAACATTAAGAATAAGAGGGATAATCCTACAACATGATACCACCGACAGCAATATAATTGCTGTGATGATGAGTATTGATTTCTCGAAGACCAAAAGCGATTTGTGCATGACGTACGAAGAGCACAAGAAACAGATCAACACCACCGTGGCAGCAGGTACTGAAGAAGAAAAACTTGAAAGTTGAAACTCTCATAATTTCAGGCTTTTGGACGGAGTTATTTATAAGAGGAAAGGAGAATTAAAATGGAAGAAAAGACAAAGGATTTTTGGCGTATCATTCTGTCTGTGATAATCCCGCCAGTAGGGGTATTTTTGCAGGTAGGTTTCGGTCTGCATTTCTGGATCAATATCATACTGACATTATTCGGCTATATTCCGGGTTTGATTCATGCTGTCTGGATTATTACAAAAAAATAGAAAAAATAAAAACCTTCGGTTTCGGAGACAATAAACTGCTTATTCATTTGGGTGCAGTTCGTCTCATTAAAATGTCTAAAACAACTTGAAAGGGGAAATATTTGAAAACAAGTATAGGTTAAGGTGGTTTAAATGGGTCAAATATGAATTGTCGGTTTAATTTAACTTTTTTGTCTAATGTGTAAAATTATTTTTAAAATACTATTCTCCTGGCAAAAGATGATAAGCCTGTGGCAGAGTTTTTTTTACTGTGATATGTTCTTTCCCAATGGATTAATGTTGACTTTAAAATGATTTATTAGAAAATGAAACTTCCGGGCACCCTCAGCAGCCCCCCCGGGGGGGCAATAGGAACTGGCCAATTGGGCCGTCTACGGTTCCGGGTCGGGATCATTGCCCCTCGGGGGGGCGGCATGATAGCTTTTTCAATATTCGTTGTGTCCGCTAGGACATGTAGGTTATAAATGAGGAGAAAGACAGCAAATGACAGATATCACCCCAGCATATGGATGGAACGCTTCAATGGAGATTTCCCTCTACGATAAGATCCGGCAGGATATGAAGCGTGCCATGATCAATAAAGAGACAGATGTCCGGGATACCATGCGCCTTATCATGGGTTCCTTTCCCAACCTCACCGTTTCCATGACCCTGGAAAGTGGGAAAAAGACCACCCGGGTGAAAAAGCCCGAGGAGATCACCGATGATGAAATTCTGAACATCATCCGGAAATTTGCCAAATCCGAAAAGACGGTGCTTGAGATCAAAAAAGAGGCCACCTCGGATTATCTGGAGCTGCTAAACACCTATCTGCCCCAGATGGCAACTCCCGCTGAAATTAAGCAGTGGATGCATGACAACGTTGATCTTTCCAAGTTCAAAAGCCCCATGCAGGCCATGGGAACTGTCATGAAACATTTTGGTAAGCAGGCCGATGGGAATCAGGTCAAAACGGTACTCAAGGATATGGGGAATTCCTGAGTCTGTTTACCTGAATAATAGGTGAGGTTAGAAGCGACATAATCGAATGTTAAAAAATATTAATGACGTCACATCAAATTCTGACAAAAGTGCTGTAAATAGCATTGACTTTTATTAGAAAATAAAACTTCCGGGCACCCTCAGCAGAGCCCCCCCCGAGGGGCAATAGGAACCGGCCAATTGGGCCGTCTACGGTTCCAGGCCGGGTCCATTGCCCGTCGGGGGGGGGGCGGCATGATAGCATTTTCAATATTCGTTGTGTTCAGCAGGACATGGGTGTTATATTAAAAAAATGGGGATTGGTTCTAACATCGGCCACTCTGGGGAGGGGTCAGGGTTGTGTTATTGGCCCCCCAATTATGATGACTGGCCGAAGTTAGAACCTACCCCAAAAGACGTTCAAGTATTTATTTCATAGTAAGGCGAGTTTTTAAATTATTAATGATAAATAGTATCATAAGGAGAAAAAGATGAAAAAAACATTTTTTACTGTTACGCTGATTTTCATGTTTCTGATGACAGGGTTGGTTCAGGTGTCAGCTGAAACCCTTGAACTGCTAACCTGGAAAGGGTATGCACCCAAGGTTTTGGTGGAGCAGTTTGAAAAAGAAACCGGTATCACTGTCAAGGCCACTTTTACCAACAATGAAGAGATGATTGCCAAACTACGGGCCACACGGGGGGCAGGGTTTGACCTGGCCCAACCCAGCCAGGACAGAATCTCGTCGGTGCAGGCAAAGTACAAGATTTATCAGCCCCTGGATTATACAAAAATAAACAGCACCCAGATTATCCCCTCCATGCTTAATGCCGTGAAAAAAAATACCCTGGTGGACGGCAAAAGCCATGCGGTTCCATTTTGTTGGGGAACCTCTGGCATGATTGTCAATAAAAAATATGCTCCCCAGGCCACGGATTACAATGCCCTTTTTGACAAACAATACGCTGGCAGGATCAGTTACCGTTTAAAACGGCCCACCTTGATTGCCACAGCCTTTTCCATTGGAGATGATCCCTTTGCAAAAT
>Ga0307929_1002615_pt1 | contig 11318 bp, 12 predicted proteins | sample AceLakmetage1330_FD_203160 | JGI IMG/M metagenome (GOLD analysis project Ga0307929, IMG submission 203160) | Saline water microbial communities from Ace Lake, Antarctica - #1330 | ecosystem: Environmental > Aquatic > Non-marine Saline and Alkaline > Saline | place: Antarctica: Ace Lake...
TGATTTCACGGCTTCAATCACCTCTTTTGTGGTGACTAACGCGTGTTTTTCTAGGTTGGCGGCATAGGGCATCGGGACGTCTTTGCCGGTGCAGTTGAGCACTGGCGCGTCGAGATAATCAAAGGCCTGGGTCATGATCGTGGCACTGAGGTGATTGCCGATTGAACACACCGGCCAACCTTCTTCGACGGTGACGCAGCGGTTGGTTTTGCGCACGCTGGCCAGCACGGTGTCATAGTCGATCGGGCGCAGCGATCTGAGGTCGATCACCTCGGCCAAAATGCCCTCTTTGGCCAGTTCGTCGGCGGCCTCCAGTGCGTATTGCATGCCGATGCCGAAGCTGACGATTGTGACGTCGTCACCGGTGCGCCAGATTCGCGCTTTGCCGAGTGGGACGGTGTAATCGTCAAGATCGGGCACTTCAAAAGAGCGGCCATAGAGGATCTCGTTTTCAAGGACGAGGACAGGGTTTGGATCGCGGATCGCGGATTTCAGCAGGCCTTTGGCGTCGGCGGCGGAATAGGGCTGCACGACCTTGAGGCCGGGAACTTGCGCATACCAGGCGGCGTAATCCTGGCTGTGTTGGGCCCCGACCCGTGCGGCGGCCCCATTTGCGCCGCGAAAGACGATGGGACAGCCCATTTGACCGCCCGACATATAAAGGGTTTTGGCGGCCGAGTTGATGATGTGGTCGATCGCCTGCATGGCGAAGTTGAAGGTCATAAACTCGACAATCGGGCGCAATCCGGCGAAGGCGGCGCCGACGGCGATGCCGGTGAAACCGTGTTCCGTGATCGGTGTGTCGATCACGCGTTTATCGCCGAATTCATCCAGCATGCCTTGAGAGATTTTGTAGGCACCTTGATATTCGGCGACCTCTTCACCCATCAGAAACACGTCTTGATCGACGCGCATTTCTTCGGACATCGCTTCGCGCAGGGCTTCGCGGACGGTGAGAGTTTTCATCTTTGTGCCGGGGGGGAAATCGGCTTCAGGCGGGGGCGGGGCAGGCGAAATTGGCTGGGCAGCGACCTTGGCCGGTGCTGCGGCGCTTTGTGGTGCTGGCGGGGCCTTGTCTGGTGCGGCAGCGGGGGAGGAAGCGGGTGTCGCTGAGGCGTCGTCGCCGTCTTCCAGCAGAACCGCGATGGCGGTGTTAACCTTGACGCCTTCAGTACCAGCGGCGATCAGCAATTTGCCGATCACGCCTTCATCGACTGCCTCAAATTCCATCGTCGCCTTATCAGTTTCAATCTCGGCCAGGATGTCGCCGCTTTGAACGTTATCGCCTTCTTCGACCAGCCATTTGGCCAATGTGCCTTCTTCCATCGTGGGGGACAGTGCGGGCATGAGAATATTGATTGCCATTTTAGTTTTCTCCCTCGGCAGGGGTAATCATTCCAACGATGTTGCCTTGGCCGTCTTCGACATAGGCGCATCGTCCAATTCCGGGATAATCTTGGGGCGGCAACGCCTCGGCCCCGCCATTGGACAGCGCCCAGGCATAGCGTTTGTCGCAATCGTCGACTTCAAAGGTCATCGTGCCGCCGCGCACTGCAGTGCCGGCGAGATGCGCCTGATCGGGGCGCTTCAGAACGCCGATTGTGCAGCCTTTGCCCATGCCAATATCGCGGCCTTCAGCAAGATGATATTGCATGTCTTCGGCGCCATCCATTGCATGGAAAGTCCAGTCAAACAGGCCGCCATAGTAGCTTTTGGCGTTATCGACGTCTTTCACATAAATCTCAAAATGCGGCATTATCCGGCCTCGGCATAGATGTCGGTCCACAATTCGGCAAGCTCCGGTTCCGGGCTGTCTTGGGCGAATTGTGCGCTTTCGTTGACGATGGCTTTGATGTCCTTGTCGACCGCTTTCAGCTCATCTTCGGTGGCGTGTTTGCCTTGAACCAGCAAATCACGCACATGGTCGATCGGGTCTTTTTCCGATCGGACTTTCTGGACCTCTTCACGGCTGCGGTATTTGGCCGGGTCTGACATCGAGTGGCCGCGGTAGCGGTAGGTTTTCATTTCCAGAATGTAAGGGCCTTCGCCTGCGCGGCAATGGGCGACGGCTTTTTCACCGGCTGCTTTGACAGCCAGAACATCCATGCCGTCAACCGCTTCGCCGGGGATACCAAAAGCCTGGCCGCGGGTGAAAATATCCGGGGTTGAGGTTGAGCGGCGCATCGCGGTGCCCATTGCGTATTGGTTGTTTTCAATCACGAATACGACCGGCAATTTCCAGAGGCTGGCCATATTGAAAGTTTCATAGACCTGACCCTGGTTGGCCGATCCGTCGCCGAAATAGGCGAAGCTGACATGGTCGTTGCCGCGATATCGGTTGGCAAATCCAAGGCCAGCCCCAAGGGGCACCTGTGCGCCGACAATGCCGTGGCCGCCATAGAAGTTCTTTTCGGCGGAAAACATGTGCATCGAGCCGCCTTTGCCCTTGGAATATCCGCCAGCGCGCCCGGTCAATTCGGCCATGACGCCTTTTGGATCCATGCCGCACGCCAACATATGGCCGTGATCACGGTAAGATGTGATGCGTTGATCTCCGTCCTTGGCGGTGGCTTCCAGCCCGACGACGACGGCTTCCTGACCGATGTAAAGATGGCAGAACCCGCCGATCAGCCCCATTCCGTAAAGCTGCCCGGCCTTTTCTTCGAATCGCCGGATCAGCAGCATCTCGCGGTAAAACGTGAGCAGTTCTTCTTTGGAAGTATTGGATTTATTGATCGGTTTCTTGGCGGCCATTGACCAGAATCTCCCGTTGGTGAAAAAGTAGTTTAATGCTAAACTATCTATTACACGATCCGTTTTGAAAATGCAAAAAAAAATCCCCTTGCGGGGATTGTTGCCGGAATTCTTCTGGGTTTTGGAGGATCAGCGGATCACAATTTCATCGCCACGGGCGAGGCCCAGCACCTTTCGGGCCTGCTCGTCCAGCAGGTCAAGATCAAGGTAATGATCCGACATGCGACGCGTTTTGTTTTCCATCCTGGCGACATCAAGTTTCAAGGCAGCAAGTTGGCGGGACAAGTCGTGTTCCTGGGCTTCGATTTGAATGCGCCGAAATAGACCATATTCCCCCTGGACCGCCGCAAAAGTGAAATACGCAGCGAGGGAAAACGTCGTGACAAAAAATGCCACTGCACTGACTGGTATTTTATTGCGCTTGGGATCCATAAGACTGCCTTGGGTTTGACCGCTCTGACGGCGATCTTCCTGCGAATCATCGCACAATGTGATTCGATTGTGAATCCCTAATGATTCGTTTTGCGACAATTTGACGAAAAACCTTAACGCCAGAACGCCACAACCTCGATCAACTGGGTCAGGCGACGGGTCAGTTGCAGCGGTAAATTCCAGTGAAGTACCAGCGCATCAAGCACCAGCAACGCCACAATCGCCAGGCCCAGAAACAATGCAGTCTTGTTGTCCATGTGATCCCCGGCAAGCTGGCACTGGGCCGTTGATATATTGTTTTAAAGGGAACGGCGACAGTGAATTGGGAATTCGCAAGGCCGGGGCAGGGGTTACGTGACGGTCATGGGCGGGATTTGGGGGAAGCAATTTCGCAAGATAGTCGCTAAAATGAATTGCAAAGCAAGAATGCGATTCGACGAAACTTAAGACCGACAGCAGGATCATGGACGAAATAGAACAACATCAGGCCCGGATTTTCGCCGCGCTGGACAAGATCTCGCGCATCGTTGCAGAGTCTGAAGACCGTGAGGGCGACGGGGATCGTCTGCGTGAACGCGACGCGGCCCTGATCGAAGACCTGGAAGCCACGCTGGCGGATGAGCAAGCCGATTTGGCAGCCGAACGCGCGACGATTACGGCGTTGAAGCAAAAGCTGAAGGTGGCAGAACAGGCCCTTGAAGCAGCGAAGGCCAGCAGTGAAGCGGCTGACGCTGACAAGGCTGAGGCTATGCGCGCGGCTGAAGCGCGGCACGCGTCGTTGGAAAGCCGCCTTTCGGAAGTTGAAGCGGCACTTGCAATGGCGACGCAGAAATCAGCGACCAGTGAGGATGAGCGCAAGGCGGCCTTGGCGACTAGGGCAACCCTTGAAGGCAAGCTGCAAGTGGTCGAACAGGCGCGCGATGCAGCAGACGCCGCCCGGAACGAGGCTGAAATTGCACGCGATGAAGCCGAAAGCGCACGCGAACTGGCGGAGCAATCGCTGGAAGATCAGGCCGCTAGGGTAGCTGAAATCGGGCAGGAAGCCCTGACGGCGCTTGAGGCCAAAATCGCCCGATTGAACGAACGGATTGAGACCCAGGACTTGCAGTTCAAGCGTTTGAAAGACGCCAACACTCAGTTGCGGGAAAGCAACGGCGTGCTGCGGGACCGCAACAGTGCGATGCTGCCGGATGCAGAGGCGATCAATCAGTCAATGCAGGCAGAACTTGAATCACTGCGCTCGACCCGGGTTGCGGATGTGACCGAGATGGACACGATCCTGGAAGAACTGAAACCGCTGGTAGAAGGGAAAATCCATGCCTGAAGTGGAAATCCATATCGGTGGCCGTGTGTTCCAGGTGGCCTGCCAGGAGGGTGAGGAGCGGTTTTTGCAATCCGCCGCCAGCCTGTTGGACAATGAAGCGCAGTCGCTGGCAGACGCGCTTGGCCGGGTGCCGGAAAGCCGGATGTTGTTGATGGCGGGCCTGATGCTGGCCGATAAAACCGCCGGGCTTGAGGAAGAACTGCGCGCCGTTGAACGCAAGCTGGCCGAACAAAACCGCAATGCCGAAGGGCGGCCTGCAACGCCGACCCTGACCCCAACCTTGGTGCCGACCCCCGCGGCTGTGCCGGAAAAGATCGAGGTGCGGGTTGAAGTGCCGGTGATCCCGAAAGAGGTGATCGCGGCGTTCGCACAGATCGCCGACCGGGCCGAAGGCGTTGCCAGTCAGGTTGAAGACGCGGCAGTCAGTTGATCCGACGCAAAGGTTGCATTTTCAGCGTGGTAAAACCGCCGTCGCTTCGATCTCGACCTTGGCCTGATCTTCGATCAATCCAGCGACTTGCACCATCGCCATCGCCGGGAAATGCCGACCCATCCGGGTGCGGTAAACGGCGCCCATGTCTTTCAGGCGCGCCAGATATTCCTGTTTGTCGGTGATATACCAAGTCATCCGCACGATATGTTCCGGGCCGCCGTCGGCCTCGGCCAACACTTCCAGGATATTCGCCAGGGTCTGATCGACCTGGCCGACGAAATCATCGGTTTCAAACTTCTGCTGCCCATTCCAGCCGATATGTCCGCCCAGAAACACCAGCCGCCCCTCGGCCAACACGCCATTGGCGTATCCGATGGCGGGTTTCCAGTTGCTTGGATGTAGCAATTCATGGGCATATTTCCGTGTCATATCAACCTCCTATCAGGTGTTTTTCATCCTGTCACGGACGGCGTCTGGCCAGGGGGTGGATTTTCCGCTGGCCATATCGACTTGCACCAAAGTCGTGTCAGCGGTGAGACGCGCGGCGCCTTCGCAAGCGCTGGTAATCTGGAAATTGACACTGCTTTTTCCGATGCGAACGGCGGTCAGGGTGAAGGTCAGCAGGTCTTCCAGAAAGCTGGGGGCGTGAAATTCAACCGTGATTTTTGCGGTCGGCACACCGCGACGATCAGTGAAATGCATCGGTTTGAAACTGTAGCCGATATGGGTGCGAAAATACTCTTCAATCACCGAATTGATCATCTCAAAATAGCGTGGATAGAACACGATGCCTGCCGGGTCGCAATGCTGGAATTCGACCAAACGCGTGGTTTGCCAGCTCATAAATCTGTCCTGACATGCCAGAGTTCAGGGAACAGTTCAACCGACAGCATCCGGCTGAGGTAGTTGACCCCGCTGGTGCCACCGGTGCCGCGCTTAAAGCCGATGATGCGTTCAACTGTGGTCAGATGATTGAACCGCCAGCGGCGAAAATAGTCTTCAAAATCAACAAGTTTCTCGGCCAACTCATAAAGTTCCCAGTGAGTTTCAGGGGCTTGGTAAACCTGTTTCCAGGCGGCTTGAACCCCCTCATCTGGGCTGTGGGTTTGGCTGATATCGCGCTCAAGAACCTGCGCCGGGATGGTGATGCCGCGTCGGCTTAGCAGGCGTAGCGCCTCGTCGTAAAGGCTGGGGCGGGTCAGTTCGGCTTGCAGTAACGCCAGCAATTCCGGGCGGTGTTCATGCGGTTTTAACATCGCGTGATTGCGGTTGCCGATAGTGTATTCGATCAGCCGATATTGATGCGACTGAAAGCCGGAGGACTGGCCAAGTGCATCGCGAAATCGGGTGTATTCGCTGGGGGTCATCGTGCGCAAAACGTCCCAGGCGGAATTCAACTGTTCAAATATCCGCGCCACCCGCGACAACATTTTGAACGCGGGTTGCAGATTGTCGGATTTCAGCGCGTCGCGTGCGGCGGCAACTTCATGCAGGGCCAGTTTCATCCACAATTCCGACGTCTGGTGCTGGATGATGAAAAGCATTTCGTCATGCGCATCGCTACGTAAAGTTTGCGCTGTAAGTATCTGATCTATATGCAAGTAATCGCCATAGGACATGCGCCCGTCAAATGACATGACGGCACCGTCTTTTTCCGGATCCAGGCTCATGTAACGCGGCCTTTGACTTTGTATTCCGGCTGATCCCACAGATCATTTGTGATCACATCTTCCAGAATGCCTACTGCCGCCATGACATCGGCCACGTCAATATAAAGCGGGGTGAAGCCAAAACGCATGATGTCAGGGGCACGGAAATCGCCGATCACGCCGCGCGCGATCAGGGCCTGAATGGCAGCAAACCCTTCCTTGAAATGGAACGAAACCTGACTGCCGCGCTGCTTTCCGGCGCGTGGGCCGGCCAGCGTCAGGGCAGGGCAGCGGGCCTCAACCTCGGCAATGAAAAGGTCGCACAGGGCGATGGATGTCGCCCGCACGTCCTGCATGTCGGCCATGTCCCAGATATCAAGTGCGGCCTCCAGCGACTTCAGCGCGATCACCGGCGGGGTGCCAACGCGCATCCGTTCGATGCCCGAACCGGGTCGGTAGTCCAGATCAAAGGCAAACGGCGCTTCATGGCCCAACCAACCCGACAGGGCCGGGCGCACCTTGTCCGAATGGCGTGGTGCGACATAAATGAAAGCTGGCGCGCCGGGACCACCGTTAAGGTATTTGTAACTGCACCCGACCGCGAAATCGGCGTTGCATCCTGCCAGATCGACCGGGGTCGCGCCCGCCGTATGGGCCAGATCCCAGACCGTGACCACGCCCGCTGCATGGGCCTTGGCGGTCAGCGCCTTCATGTCATGCAGTCGCCCACTGCGGTAATCAACCTCGGTCAGCATTAAAACCGCGACCTCATCGGTGATGTTGTCAGCCACGTCTTCTGGGGCAACCACCCGCAATTCATAGCCGCGATCCAGCGATTTCAACAGACCCTGCGCCATGTAAAGATCGGACGGGAAATTGCCGCTGTCTGACAGCACAACCTTGCGATCCGGCACCATTTCCAGCGCGGCCGCCAGCGCCTGATAAACCTTGATCGACAGCGTGTCGCCCATCACCACATGGCCGGGCTCCGCCCCGATCAGCCGCCCGATCCGATCGCCAACTTCGGTCGCTAGGGCCATCCATCCGGCCTGGTTCCAGCCGGTGATCAACAACTTCCCCCATTCGTCAACCATCATCGAACTGACGCGGTCGGGGGCCGCCAATGGCAACGGGCCAAGTGAGTTGCCATCAAGGTAAATCATCCCCTTGGGCAGATGGAACATGGTCTTGGTTTTTGCGAAATCTGTCATGGTGTTACGAGCTTTCCTTCAGCCGGAACCGCTGGACCTTGCCGGTCTGGGTTTTGGGCAATTCCTTGATAAATCTGATCGAACGCGGGTATTTGTAGGGCGCGATCACCGCCTTCACATGGTCCTGCAACTGCTTGATGGTTTCAGCGGTTTCCGGCACGCCGACTTCCAGCACGATATGGGCCTCAACGATCATACCGCGGGCGTCATCTGGGGCGCCGACGACGCCGCATTCAACCACAAATTCATGCGACAGCAGGGCCGCCTCAACCTCCGGTCCGGCGATGTTGTACCCGGCGGACACGATCATATCGTCGTTTCGTGCGGCGAAGTGGAAATAGCCGTCCGCGTCACGCAGGAAGGTGTCGCCGGTGATGTTCCAGCCATCGCGTACATAGTCCTTTTGCCGGTCGTCATTCAGATACCGACAGCCGGTCGGGCCGCGCACCGCCAGACGACCGGGCGTCCCATCAGGCAACGCGTTCATGTCGTCGTCAACGATCTTGGCCTCATAGCCCGTGACCGGTTTGCCGGTGCAGGCGGGCTTGCTGTCGCCAAAGCGGTTGGTGATGAAAATGTGCAACATTTCGGTCGCGCCAATGCCGTCCAGCATGGGCTTGCCGGTCTTTTTCAGCCATTCGTCATAAACCGGCGCGGGCAGGGTTTCGCCCGCCGAAACCGCGCAGCGCAGGCTGGACAGATCGGCCCCTTCATCCATCGCCCGCATCATCACACGGTAAGCAGTGGGGGCGGTGAAACAAATGGTCGCCTTATAGGTTTCGATAATCTCGATCATATTGGGCGGGCTTGCTGTTTCCAGCAGCGTTGCGGTCGCGCCAAACCGCAGCGGAAACACCGCCAGACCGCCAAGGCCAAAGGTGAAAGCCAGCGGTGGGGAGCCGACGAAAACATCCTCTGGCGTCACGCCCAAAACTTCGCGCGCATAGCCGTCCGCGATGATCAGCAGGTCGCGGTGAAAATGCATTGTTGCCTTCGGTTTGCCCGTGGTGCCCGAGGTAAACCCAAGCAGTGCCACATCATCGCGCCCGGTACGTACGGCTGCGAATTTCACAGATTTTGACAAGGCCATGCGGTCAAGTTCCGCGTCATGATTGGCGGTGCCGTCAAAAGAAACGATTATTTTCAGGTACTTGCTGTCCTTGCCGCAGGCGACGATTTCATCCATCATCCGGCTGTCACAAAGGGCAAATTCAACCTCGGCAATGTCCACAATCTGGCTAAGTTCCCCGGCCCGCAGCATCGGCATGGTGTTGATCACCACCGCCCCGGCCTTGGTCGCGGCCAGCCAGCAAGCGACCATCGCCGGGTTGTTGGCACTGCGGATCAAGACCCGGTTGCCCGGCTTCACGCCATAATCCTCAACCAGCGCATGCGCCAGTTTGTTGGTCCAGTCTGACAGTTCCTTATAGGTGCGCTGCCGGCCATTGCCGATCAGCGCCGTGTGGTCGCCAAAGCCTTTGTCGACCATTGCATCAGTCAGGGCGACGCCGACATTCATGTGTTCGGGATAGGGGAAATCCTCCAGCAGGAAATCCGGCAACTGATCCGCAAAGGGCAGATTGTCCCGCGTGAACGTGTCCACATGCGCACTTGGTCCGAGGGTCATGCCATAGCTCCCAAAACTTGTCGCGCGATCACGACTTTTTGCACATCCGAAGCACCTTCATAGATCCGCAAAGCACGGATTTCGCGGTAAAGGCTTTCCACGATCTCGCCCTTGCGCACCCCGTCGCCACCATGAATTTGCACTGCTTTATCAATGACTTCCTGGGCCTTGTCGGTGGCATATAGCTTTGCCATTGCGGCCTCGCGGCTGACGCGCGGCGCGCCCATATCCTTGGTCCAGGCGGCGCGGTAGATCAGCAAAGCGGCGGCATCAATATCCACCGCCATTTCGGCAATATGCCCCTGCACCATCTGCAAATCCGCCAAGGGTGCGCCCTGAACTTGCCGCGTGGTGGCGCGTTTCAGGGTCTCGTCCAGCGCGCGGCGGGCAAAGCCAAGGGCGGCAGCGCCGACGGTGGATCGAAACACATCCAGAACCGACATCGCGATGCGAAACCCCTGGCCCGAGGCGCCGATCAGGGCGCTGTGGGGCAGGGCCATTTCGGTAAATTTCAGCCGCGCCAGCGGATGCGGCGCGATGGTTTCCAGACGCTCGACGATATCAAGGCCGGGCGTGTCGGCGGGCACTAAAAACGCCGACAATCCCCGCGCGCCGGGGGCATCATCGGTGCGGGTAAAGACGATATAGACGTCGGCGATGCCGCCGTTTGATATCCAGGTTTTTTCGCCGTTCAGAACGTAATAGTCGCCAACCTTCACCGCCGTTGTGGCGATATTGGCCACGTCCGAACCGCTGGCCGGTTCCGTCAGCGCGAAGGCTGACAACGCCTCTCCATTGCGGGTTTTTTCCAGCCATTCGCGCTGTGTTTCGCTGCCAAACAGCGACACCGCCCCCATGCCAAGCCCTTGCATTGCAAAGGAAAAGTCCGCCAGCCCGTCATGGCGCGCCAAAGTCTCGCGGATCAAACACAGGCTGCGCACATCCAACGCCTCGCCTTCGCCGGCACCGGAATGGCGCAGGAAACCGGCCTTGCCGAGATCGGCCACCAGCGCCTTGCAGGCGGCATCAGTGTCACAGTGATCAACCGGCAAATGGGCTGCGCACCAGTTTTCAAGCGCCGCTGACAACGCGCGGTGGCGGTCCTCAAAAAACGGCCATGTCAGGAAAGTTCTATCAGACATCAATTCCCCTCAAACACTGGTTTTTCCTTCGCAACAAACGCCTTATAAGCGCGCACGAAATCTTCGGTCTGCATGCAGATCGCCTGGGCCTGGGCCTCAGCCTCGATCGCCTGATCGGGCGTCATGTTCCATTCATGCGCCAGCTGCGTCTTGGTGATGCAATTGGCAAATGTCGGTCCGGCAGCGATCTTATGCGCCAGTTTCAAGGCCGCAGCCTCCAGCGCCTCGACCGGATGCAGTGCGTTGTAATAGCCCCAGGCCAACCCCTCATCCGCCGACATCGACCGGCCCAGATACAGTAATTCCGATGCCCGCCCCTGGCCGATAATCCGGGGCAGGATCGCGCAGGCCCCCATGTCACATCCCGCAAGCCCGACACGGTTGAACAGAAACGCGGTCTTGGCTGCAGGGGTCGCCAGACGCAAATCGCTGGCCATCGTAATGATCGCCCCGGCCCCAACAGCCACGCCATCCACTGCCGAGATGATCGGCTTGCCGCAGTTCAGCATCGCCTTGACCAGATCGCCGGTCATGCGGGTGAATTTCAACAAATCCACCATATCCATCGCCACCAGCGGGCCGATTATGTCATGCACATCGCCGCCGGAGCAGAAATTTCCGCCATTGGGCGCGAACACCACCGCATGCACATCATCGGCATAAACCAGATCGCGGAAGGTGTCACGCAACTCGGCATAGCTGTCAAAGGTCAGCGGGTTTTTGCGGTCTGGATTGTCCAGACGGAT
>Ga0307929_1002616_pt1 | contig 11317 bp, 10 predicted proteins | sample AceLakmetage1330_FD_203160 | JGI IMG/M metagenome (GOLD analysis project Ga0307929, IMG submission 203160) | Saline water microbial communities from Ace Lake, Antarctica - #1330 | ecosystem: Environmental > Aquatic > Non-marine Saline and Alkaline > Saline | place: Antarctica: Ace Lake...
GCTCTTCGCCCTTTGCTCTCTGCTCTTCGCCCTCTGCTCTCTGCTCTTCGCCCTTTGCTCTCTGCCCTCTGCCCTAAGCTCTGCGCTCTAAGCCCTCCCCTCTTCAATTTTCCCACTTTTCCATCTTTCCACTTCCTTCCGAAGTAAAATAATTTACATTTGCACAAAATTTAAAACTATGCTAAAAATTGGTGTTTTGGGTGCCGGACATCTCGGCAAAATTCATATTAAATGTATCAAAGAAATTGAGCAATTCGATCTGGTAGGATTTTATGATCCCAATGACGAAACCGCTACAAAAGTTGAAAAGGAATTTGGGCTGAAAAGGTTCAACTCGCTCAACGATATAATCGATGCGGTAGATGTGGTGGACATTGTTACACCAACGGTTTCGCATTTCGAATGTGCTTCGCAGTCGTTAAAAAAATCGAAGCATGTGTTTATCGAAAAACCAATTGTTACCACGCCGGATGAGGCACGTGAGTTAATAAAAATTGCCGACGAAGCAAGTGTGAAAGTTCAAGTAGGGCACGTGGAGCGTTTCAACCCTGCGTTTCTGGCTGCACAATCCTACATCGACAATCCGATGTTTATCGAGACCCACCGTTTGGCATTGTTCAATCCACGTGGTACTGATGTCCCGGTTATCCTCGATTTGATGATCCATGACATCGACATTGTTTTGAGTGTGGTAAAGTCGAATGTAAAAAAGATCAGCGCAAGTGGGGTTAAAATTGTTAGCGATACTCCTGATATTGCCAATGCCCGCATCGAATTCGATAATGGTTGCGTAGCTAACCTTACTGCCAGCCGAATCTCGTTGAAGAACATGAGAAAATCAAGGTTCTTCCAGCGTGATGCTTACATTTCAGTCGATTTTCTTGATAAAGAGATCGAGATTGTTAGAATGAAAGACATCGATACTGAGCCCGACGATCCCTTTGCAATGGTCCTTGACCTGGGCGAAGGCAAAGGCAAGAAAGAGATCATGATGGATAAACCAAAAATCGAACCCATCAATGCCATCAAAACCGAATTGGAAAAATTCGCTGAAGCTATTCAAACCAATGTTACACCGGCAGTAACTATCAACGATGGTTACATGGCACTTGATGTGGCCTATAAGATTTTGGGTAAAATTTCACACTAAAACATCCTGTTCGATAATCGTTGTTTCCGTGGAAGAAAAATAACTTTTTAAACAGAATTGCAAAATACCGAAAAAGCAATATAAAATCCGTATTTTCGTTTCCATTTTCTAATTCTGACAAGGATTTGCGCATGGCAAAAGTGTTTTTTAAACTGGTTTTTGTTTCCATCATTATTCTGGTAAGTGTTTCTTCCTGCAAGCAGGACGATCTCAAACCGGGTATCCCTGCATTTGTTCAGGTTGATACCATGACTTTCAATACTGTGTATGTCGATCAGGGAACGTCCATGCAGAAGATTAGCGATGTCTGGGTGTATGCCGACGATGAGAGTATTGGTGCTTTCGAAATGCCATCATCCGTTCCGATACTTAAAAGCGGGAATGGAAAACTGAGACTTGAGGCGGGCATCAAACTCAACGGTATATCTTCAACCCGTTTACCCAATCCCTTTTTCGAACCAATTATTATCGAAGATTTCAACTATGTACCCGACAGTGTAAGCTTTGCTAATTTTGGGACCACATATTGGGAAACTGTTGTATTTGTTTGGAAGGAGGATTTTGAGGGGAATAATATTTCTATCGACACAACGTCGAAAAGTAATGCAACCATGGTGTTTACCGAACCTGGATCTCCGGAAACATTTGAAGGTGACCATTCAGGAAAGATTGTTCTTAACTCCGAAATGGATTACTACGAAGGTGCTTCATACCAGGCATTCGATTTGCCTACTGATGGGAGCCCCGTTTTTTTAGAGATGCATTACAAATGCAATAATATTTTAGTTGTGGGTATTTTTGCCCAGGACGCCTCCCAAATCATCCAGGATCCGGTGATTTACATCAACCCCCGGGATAATTGGAACAAAATTTATATCAACCTCACCAGCAAACTCCAGAGCTACGACAATGCTTTGGATTTTAAGATTTTCTTCGGGGCAATTTACGATTCACCGGATGAGGAGGCTGTAATTTTGATAGACAATATTAAGCTAATGTACCGATAGGATACCCTATGAACAGACAATTACAACGAGCTAAATACATTTTTGCCGACTGGACAGCATCAATTATTAGCTGGACTTTGTTTTTTATGTACCGAAAGTATTACATCTCACTTGAGCCCTTTTCGTGGGCTGAGGTTTTTGGAGATGTAAATTTCTATTACGGCATCCTTGTCGTTCCTTTTTTCTGGCTTATATTATATGTAATTGCCGGTTATTATCGCAAGGTATTCAGGAAATCCAGAATAAGGGAATTGTCTCAAATTTTTTCCACCACCTTCATTGGTGTCACCATCATCTTTTTTACGCTCATTCTTGATGATATGGTGGTTTCATACCGTTCCTACCTGCAATCTTTCCTGATGTTGTTTTCGCTGCAATTTGTAATAACTTCTATTTTTCACCTTACCATAACCACACGGACAGTTAAAAAGATCCATCGAAAGAAAATTGGGTTTAATACCATTGTTGTTGGCAGTCGCGACAATGCAGTGAAAATATTTCTCGACCTTGATAAAGAATTTCCATCAGCCGGTAATAAATTTGTCGGCTTTGTAAATGCCAAATTATACGACAAATACAAACTTGCTGATTATCTTCCACATTTGGGTAATTATAAAGATTTGCCCAGGTTGATCAGGGAACTTAAGGTTGAAGAAGTAATTATTGCCGTCGAACGTCAGGAACAAAAACTTGTTGAAAATATCATCGCTGAAATTGAAGATACCGAAGTAATGATCAAGATCATCCCATTAATGCAGGATTACCTGATGGGCTCGGTTAAAACTACCGCAATATTTGGGGAACCCTTGATTCAGATTTCACCTGATTTAATGCCAGCATGGCAGGTTTCACTCAAAAGGCTGATTGATATTGTTGCCTCACTATTTGCCATTTTGTTGCTGCTACCGGTTTACTTATTCCTGATAATTGGTGTAAAAAGATCTTCAAAAGGACCCATATTCTATTTTCAGGATAGAATTGGTTTGCATGGCGAGCCATTTAAAATACCTAAGTTCCGCTCGATGGTTGTTGGCGCCGAAAAGGGAACGCCACAATTATCCTCAGACAGCGATAGCAGGATAACCAGGTTTGGTTTGATGATGCGTAAACTTCGCCTTGACGAAACACCGCAGTTTTTTACGGTCCTTAAAGGCGAAATGTCGCTGGTTGGCCCTCGCCCTGAGCGCCAGTATTTTATCGGTCAGATTATGAAAAAGGCACCTCATTATCGATTGCTCCATCGTGTTAAACCCGGCATCACCTCATGGGGGCAGGTAAAATACGGATACGCCTCAAATGTTGATGAGATGGTACAACGCCTGAAATACGATATCCTCTATGTTGAAAATATGTCGCTGGCAATGGATTTTAAAATTATGGCCTATACTATTCTTATCGTCCTGCAGGGAAGTGGGAAGTAGAGAGGGGAATGGAGTGCTGGAGTAGTGGAGTGGTGACGGAGAGACGGAGAGAAGGAGAAAAGGAGAGACGGAGAGAAGGAGAGAAGGAGAGACGGAGAGAAGGAGAGAAGGAGATGAGGTGATATATGAAGTCAGATTTTTGATTTTTGATAATGAGAAATACTTCAAATCGAAAAGGTGTATTTTTTTTGATTCTAATAATCTTCCTGCTTTTTCAGGTTATCAATCCTTTGGTAGCACAGGAAAACCCACTTCCTTTTAAATCCGGGGAAAAACTTCACTATAAAGTTTCGTACAACTGGGAATTTGTTTGGGTGGATGCTGGTAAGGTTGTTTTTGAAGTTGACAGCACACAATACAATGATTTGCCGGTCTATCAGTTTAAAAGCTTTGGGCGTTCATTAACTACCTACGACTGGATTTTTAAGGTACGAGATCATTTTCAATCTGTGGCTGACGCTATAAGTTTATGTCCCTATTACTTTGAAAGGAATACGCATGAAGGCGGCTACAAAGTCCACAACAATTTCGAATTTGATTATCCAAACAAACAGGTCATCTCACAAACCGAAAACGCTCAACACCCTGCTTCCATCGACACACTTGCACTTGATGATTTCGTAATGGATGTGCAAACAGCAGTTTATTATGCGCGTTCACTCGATTATAATGCCATGCAAGTAGGTCAGAAAATTCCAATGAGGATGATAATGGATGGTGAAATATTTAATTTGCATGGGCGATATTTGGGAATTGAAATTATTGAGAATTACGACCGGCAGATATACCGCTGCCATAAATTTTCGGTGCTTTTGGTTGAAGGCACCATTTTTAGTGGTGGCGAGGATTTATTTGTCTGGCTCACCGACGACCGTAACCATATCCCCATTTTGGTAGAAGCCAAAATTATGGTTGGCTCCGTTAAAGCATATTTTACCAAAGGTGAAAATATATTCCATCCAATGGAATCGTTGGTTGAGTGATTGGTGATCAGTAAATGGTGATCGGTGATTGGTGATCGGTAAATGGTAATCGGTGATTGGTGATCGGAAATCTGTAATCGGCGAAAGCCAAACGGAAAAAAAGCTCAAACCTTTGAAGAAGCTAACAAATTGGGAAAACTGTCTTTTCATGAAATAGGTTTACACGAAGTTTATAAAACGCCAAACATCAAACCAATGCCAATAAGTTAAGAAAAAGATGTTAATTTATGATTGTCATTAACGATTTTTGATTTCGAATGTCCCTGACTATCACCTAACAAAAAATCAAAAATCAGCATTCGTTAATCATCAATCGGAAATAAGACGCTTAACTAATTGACATTGAAAGTCAAACGCCAAACTTTAAACTAGCACCCTCCTTCAACAGCTGATGATTTCTTTTTTCTTGTTGGGATTACCATCTCCGGCGCATCCCCGCTTTGGCCAATGTTTGGATTTGCCCCCAGGGTTTCCATAATTGTCATGTAATCATATTTTGCTTCTTCAACGAGGTAGGGCGGAGTGTCAGGCATATCATATGGATCAATAGGATTTGTATAATAATTCCAACCTCCGAGCATCACCTTCAGGTTATTATATCCCAACTGTTTCAGGACTATCCATGGGCCGTTTGCTTCGCTCTGCGTTTCTGCTATCAATATCACAGTTAACGAATCTTCCACGAATTTATCGAATGCTTTCAGGCTTTCTTTTTCAAGAATCACATTTGATGGGATGTTAATGGAGCCGGTAACATTTCCTTTAACAAAATCATAAGAGCTGCGAAGATCAACAAAGGCGTATCCGGGCTCTTCAAAATCAGCAAAATATTCAACATCTTCAGGATAGATTTCTGCATCAGCATCCAACAAAGCATCAAGTGTTTCTTGGGGGCTTAGCTGATATTGGATGTCGGGTCTTCTGATGGTAACTAATCCAATAATTATTATTGCGATAAAAACTACTGAAGCAATTGATAAGCGTTTCGTTCTGTTATTTTCTTTCATAATCCTATTTCATTATTTGCTGTTCAACCCATACAGGGTTGTTGTAACTTACATTTTTTATCAATCCTACAATACCAAAACCCTTACTGGGTTTATTAATGCCTTAAATACCTTAACTCCAAATGCCGAAAAACAAGAAATCTGTGATTTCATAGTTTTTCGAGCATCCTCGAAAAGTTACGAAAATTGAAAATTTTCTACTTTTCGGGACTTCTTCCTAGCACCCGCCTTCAACGGCAGATGATTTCTTTTTGCGGGTAAATTCAATGCCTTCGACTGGTGCTGCAGTTTCGATATCTGCACCGCCTCCGGTAAAATATTGTCTGGCACCCAACCTGAACTGGTAGAGATCGATGGCTTCCTGTGGCTCACTTTCAACTGGTGCTTTGGGCTGAATAATCGTTTCGAACCAGCAATTTACCCCACCCTTCAAAACATAAAGGTTTTTATATTCCATACGATGTGCAATTACCCACGCCTGATTGGCCTGTATATCTCCGTTTGAGTAGAAGATAAAATCCTTGCCATACGCATCTAGCATTTGAATGTATTCTTCGAGCAACATATCGGGGAGTGGCATATTCTCAGCTCCCGGCAATGCAAAATCCATAAAATCATAAGGATCCCTAACATCAATAAGTTGCACAGATGGATCGCCATTGATGATCCTCTCGGCGAGTTCATCAACACTTACATAACGTGTATTTTCATTAATATCATTAAGGAGGGCTTTGGGTTGTAATTCCATCACATAAGGCTTGCCCTGGAAATAAAACAGGCCTGCACCCAATAACACAAGTACAAGAGCTAAGACGACATAAGTTTTGTTCATCTTGAAATATTTTTAGTAATCAACTTTTTTTACTTTGTTCTGGATTTGTGTAGCTGCTACAAACATACCAAGGGCAACAACAATCAGTATCATTATGAAAGCCGCTGGTGTTAACCCAAGCGAATCAAAAACCATGGCATTGCCCATGAAACCTGATTTGTAAAACGCTTCGTAAAGCGGATAAAATTCAGCATATATAAAAACGCCAAGCATTAGCGCGAACGAATAAGCTATGGCATCAATTTTACCGATGGCAACCCCGGTGTAACAAGTTCCCGGACAATATCCACCCATAATAAAACCAAGGCCCATCACTATTCCGCCAACTATTGCCGGGCCAACATACATGGGGTTAATGTAAACTAAAGAAGCATCTATCCAACCCATAAAATGAAAGTAGTAAAGGCCGATGGCTGCTGTTATTGCTGCTGTAAAGAAAACTTTTAGTACGGTAAAATCGTAGCCATAAAATACTCCTGCAAGCTTTCTTGAGGATGAAAATCCTGATGACTCAAGGATAAACCCGAATGCAATGCCAATAATTATTGCAATAACATTGTTCCATGCAGGGTCTATAATATCTAAAGGAATTAGTGGTCCCATCATAACTATAAATTTTTAAATCCAGAATTTTCTGAAAAAGTAAGCAAATACGTATCCTGATCCAAATATGGCCATCATCGAAACGAATCCGGCAAGCGATAGTGTGGCCATTCCTGTTAATGCTGCGCCACTGGTACATCCGCGCGCCATCTGCGATCCAAATCCAAAAGCAATACCTCCCAAAATAGCCATTATAATCCGGGTCCTTGAAGTAATTTTTGGTGAGTGTTCAACTTTAAACTTTAGCCTGCTCGATAAGGCTCCCGATAAGAGTGCCCCAGCAAGGATGCCTATTACTTCAAATACCAACCATTGGTTCATCGGGTTCTTGTCGTCGCTAATGAATTTGCTGTAGTAGGTGGCGTTTTCGGCATGGGCAGGGGCAACTTTATCCACTATTGCAACAGTAGCACTTTTTGCAGCACCACTGGCTCCAAGTCCTCTTCCGGTAATGTAAAACGTGGCCAACAATAGCAGCCCCAGCATTACACCCCCAAAGTAAGGATTCCAGTATTTCTTTGATTTATCTGTCATGGTTATTGTTTATAAATTTGTTTTTCAATAGTTTGAAAATATTGTATTATCATTCAGGGATTCAAGGATTCAAAAATTCAAAGATTCAATCATTCAGTCATTCTCTCTTTCTATCATTTTATCATTGGATCATTCTATCATTTCATCATTGTTCCCTAATAAAGATACCTTGTAATCTGTCCTGCCTCAACCATGATAAACCTGAAGACCAAACCGCCCATAAGGATCAGGAAAGCAGGAATCGCGATTGGGACTTTGTAACCACGTAGTTCTAGAATTTCAAGAGCCGCTGGGAAAATCAAGCCCAGGATGATAACAAATACCCAGAATGATACGGTAAATTCTCCGCCAAGGAATAAATCGATGGCTTCTATCATTGCCTGCGAACCTGCCAGCGAACCCATGATCATGTGGGTGATAAAAAACAATTCGATAACGATGAGCAGGAGGTCAATTCTACTGAGTACTTTTCGTTCGTAATGACTCTTCGACATCCACATTATTACAGCCACACCCGTTGACATTCCTGAAACCAAAAACAAGGGGCCAAGTATCGCATTGTTCCACAAGGGTCGGGCATTAAAGGCACTCAATAGAATACCGGTATAAATACCCAGGATGATAGCCAGGATCATAAGAACCCATGCCATAGGTTTGCGGTTTTTAATTGCCAACGCTTCGGCATCCTTCAGCCATTGGAATTTCCAGTTCCAGCTTGGGATGAGTTCTCGCAGGTAGCTGGCAACCCATACCATCGATAATGGTGTGATAAACATCAGTACCCAGGCACCCCACGACATCGGGGATTCAAGCCTGATTGTTGTGTATAAACGCCAGAAAAAGAGTTGGTGTTTCAGGTCGAGAAATAGTGCAAATAAGCCCAGGACTAAAGCCCCGGGAACAAGAAATGGTGCCCACTTTACAGTAGTTGGCATTTCCTTTTCTTTTCCTAAAATGGTGTAGAGACTCGCGAAAAAGAGGATGCCGGCGGCAAGGCCACCCAAAAAAAGGTAGATGGGGATTTGCCAGTGCCAGATATTAAGAAAAGGGTCGATATATGGAATGTCACGTCCGCTGATAAATATTTCTTCTTTCATAATTTGCTGTGATTGTGGTTAAACCAGATAAAAGATTTGAGGTTTAGTGCCTGCTTCGGGAGCCAGAGCTTTGTATTTCCTGTTTTTTAGGGCGTTTGATATTTCGCTGTTTGGGTCATCAAGATCGCCAAAATACATGCACTTGGTTGGGCAAACCGATACACAGGCAGGAAGTTCTCCTTTTGTAACCCGGTGGTGGCAGAAAGTACATTTGTCAACCCAGCCTTCGGGGTGTGAGTAACGGGCATCGTAAGGACATGATTCGATACAAGCCCCGCAGCCAATACATTTGTCGTGGGTTACCAAAACGATCCCACCTTCAACAATGTGACTTGCTCCGGTAGGGCAGCAACGCACACAGGGTGAATTATCACAATGGTTGCAACGCTCGGAGCGAAGCTCGATCTCAACATTGGGATAACTCCCATCAACGGTTTCGGTAATCCAGTCGCGGCAATATCCCAGCGGGACATTGTTCTCGGTCTGGCAGGCTACCACACAATCACTACATCCGACACATTTTTTTGTGTCTATCGCCATGGCATATCTCATGATGTAACCTCCTCTTTAGGCTTTTCTGTTAAAAATGTTACAAAGTTTCCGCGCATCCCGGTCCCTCCCATAATTGGATCAACCTTCACATTGGTGATCATATCCGAATCGCTTGCTCCTTTCCCGTAGGCGCGGCTTAATTTGCGGTCGCTATGGCCGAAACCATGGACCATATAAATAGAATCCCATCTGATCCGTTCGGTAACCCTTACTTTGATTGGGAACTCCGAAACTACTCCGTCCTGGTTTTTGATCCAGATATATTGGTCGTTTTTAAGATCCCACAGTTTGGCTACTTTCGGATTAATCCAAATGTTGTTTTCCTTTTTTAAATCGTGCAGGTTCGGATTGTTGGCGGTACGGCTAAATGTATGCATTGGTGCACGGCCATAAATCAATCGGTAATAACCGGCAGGTGGTTCAGCATGCGCTGTATAAACCGGCATGGGGTCAAAACCTGCATCTGCCAGTTCGGTGGAATAGAATTCTATTTTTCCTGAATTGGTGTTAAAATCATAGTCTTCACCTTTCGACAAATAAAGAGGTCCTGATTTACGCGGGAACTTTTTAACACCTATTTTTTTCATTTCATCGAGGGATGAGCCAACCTGCTGCAATTGCCAATCAAGCACCTCCTCAAAGTCTTTATAATTGAAATATTCATCCAGCCCCAGCTTGTGCCCCAGTTCCTTTGCCATCCACCAGGCCGGTTTGGTATCGCCTAATGGTTCGGTTGCAGGCATCCTAAGTGCGAGGTAAGGTTCGCGGTTAGGAGAAGTCCTGATGTCATCATATCTTTCAAGATAGGTGCATTCGGGAAGAACAACATCAGCATATCCTGTTATTTCCATTGGCATGGTATCCACCACAGCAATAAACTCAACCGAATCCATCGCCTTTTGCAGGGATTCCTTTTGAGGCATGGTAAGCGGCAGGTTAGTACCGGCAACCATCCATGCTTTGATGACATGTTTCTTTTCAGGAGCAGGAATTGAGGCATCTATCAATCCATTGGCAATAGACAATCCGGCCAAAGGATATTTTCCATCTAAAGTATCACGCCACGACCATGCTGGCTTTGGATAATGAGGATGAGGAAAATGTGGCAATGATTTGCTTTCCTTGAAGTAGAAACCTCCGCGGCGTCCCCATGATCCGAGCAATCCATTGAGTATCGCCATCGCTCTTGCACGTTGTGTATCGTCACCATACCAGGTTACGTGGCGTCCGGGGTGAATGATTACCGAAGGTGCTGCATCTGCCATTTCACGGGCAGTTTTACGGATAACATCAGGTTTGATAGTTGTGATGCCATATGCCCATTCAGGTGTCATGTTTTTAACGTGGGCCTTTAGCTGATCAAAACCAAAGGTGTATTTTTCTACGTAATCGCGATCGTAAAGTTCTTCGTTAACGATGACGTTTATCCAGGCTAAAAGTAATGCTAGGTCAGTCGAAGGTTTTATAGGTAACCAGAATTTGGATTTGCTGGCAGCAACAGACAATCTCGGGTCAACAGTAATAATGGAAACACCTTTATCAATGGCATCCGACATTTCCTGCACCTGGCTGTTATGCATGTTCTCACCAAGGTGCGATCCAATCAGGACCAGGCATTTTGTATCGCGAATGTCAGTAGGCTCAGGAGAACCAACACCACTTCCAAAAGTTGCTGCAAAGCCTACTTCACGCGGCCCGCGACATTGTGCGTAAGACGGAGCGGTAATATTTGTAGAACCATAAGCTTTGAAAAGGTGGCCAAGATGTTTCCCAGCTGAACCATGATTAAACAATGCAAAAGCTTCAGGGCCATATTTATTGGAAACATCTTTCATTTTTGATGCAATCAAATCGAATGCCTCGTCCCAGCTTGCTTTCTTGAACGTGTCCTTTGCTCCACCAGTTCCTTTTACACGGATAAGCGGATGGGTTAAACGGTCGCTATCATAATACATCCCGATACCACCGGTTCCGCGTGGGCAGAGTCGTCCATTACAATGTGGATCATTTTCGTTGCCAATGATCTTTAAAATCTTTCCGTTTTTATCCGTGTATGTCCATGCTGCACATTTCCAAAAACAAACTTCGCAATAGGTAGGATACCTGTTTTGTTTATTGAACCCTGAGTCAG
>Ga0307929_1002617_pt1 | contig 11316 bp, 11 predicted proteins | sample AceLakmetage1330_FD_203160 | JGI IMG/M metagenome (GOLD analysis project Ga0307929, IMG submission 203160) | Saline water microbial communities from Ace Lake, Antarctica - #1330 | ecosystem: Environmental > Aquatic > Non-marine Saline and Alkaline > Saline | place: Antarctica: Ace Lake...
CGGCCAACAGCAGCCACTCACCAAAATTTAGGATCGCGTACGAAAAAACACTTGCACTACTACGCTATTTCTGATTTGCTACCCCGTGAACGGTTACCAACTACACAATTCCGTGAAGAGCCAAAAAACATCATTTATTACCCATCTTTGCTTCACATCCAGCACCACACGCGTTATTGTATTGGCTTATTTTTCATGACTTCCGGCACGCGTAAGATTTTGGCGTAGGACGCACAAACAGGTGAATGATTATGGCTGAAGAACTACAAGGCCTTCTGGATCGAATTCAAAAGGACGGCATCGAAAAAGCTGACGCTGAAGCATCTCAAATCGTCGAAGCTGCAAAAATAAAAGCAGCAGAACTGTTGAAGCAAGCCGAAGCTCAAGCAGAAGCACTTCTTGATAAAGCGCGCAAAGAGGGCAAACACTTTCAAGAGCGTGGAGAAAGCGCCATCTCGCAGGCGGCTCGTGATGTAATTCTTTCTGTGGGCGACGCCATCACGGCAACACTCCAAGGAATTATTTCGAAGCAAGTTGATCAGGCGCTCAACACAGAAGATTTTGCGGCGCTTGTGAAGACCGTGATTCTCGCCTATTGCAATGACAAGGGTGAATCCAACATTGAAGTCATCTTGAGCGAGACGCAACAGGAGCAGGTCACGGCCTTTTTCATGCGCGAGATGAGCGAGCAGATGCAAAAGGGGCTCTCAATCAAGGGGGACCGAAGTGTTGTCTCTGGCTTCATGGTCTCAATGAAGGATAGTGGAATCTATCACGATTTTACAGGAACCACGCTAACGGATGCGCTCTGTACCCTCCTGCGTCCGCAATTAGCCGAAATTGTCAAGAATGCTACAACCCCAGCCGCGAATGCGTAAGTCATGAGCTATTATTTTCTCGTCGCCAGTCTCCCGAGTATTACTTTGGAAACGGAGCCCCCACTTAAATTGGCGGCATTCCGATCTCTGTGTGCAGATCATCTTTCTGCAGACGATGCTGGCGCTTTGAATCAAATTCTAGATTTTGAAGCCGTACAGGCGGTAACACATCCTTTTGCCAAGCAGTGGATTGCCAGTGAGACACAGCTACGCAATGCAGCTGCCCGCCAACGGGGCATCAAACGCCAGGAAGATGCCGCTGACTTTATTCGTGATCATACAGGATTCGATGCAGGACTTGAAGAGAGCGTTGAAGCGGCCTTCGCACTCTCTAATCCCCTCTCAAGAGAGCGAGCGCTGGATCAAATACGCTGGCAGGTTCTCGATACCCTCACCGGCACCGATCCCTTTAGTGCTAACGTCGTGCTGGCATACGGCATAAAACTACGAATGGCAGAGCGATGGGCCGCTATGAATCAAGAGCAAGGCAAGGCAAACATTGATGTTGCGCTGGCACCATCCGAGGCCCCAAAAGATACAGAAACGATTAAGACTTAAAGATTTTAATTAACAATAGAAACCGCACCGCGTCCCCCATCAAGAGCGCGATGCATTAACAAGGTTGGTTTAGACCATGAACCCAAGCAGCGGAAAAATCGTCGGTATCAACGGCAACATGTTGGCTGTCGAATTTGAAGGCGCCGTCAGTCAGAACGAAGTCGGATTTGCCCATCTGGGCGAACTCCGTCTAATGTGCGAAGTCGTACGGGTTCGGGGCGGACAGGCCGATATGCAAGTGTTTGAAGACACGACAGATCTCACGATTGGCGACACGGTGGAATTCAGTGGGCAGATGCTTTCTGCAGAGATGGGTCCCGGACTGTTGACACAGATCTATGATGGGCTCCAGAACCCCCTCCCCCGCCTCGCAGAACAATGTGGCTTCTTCCTTCAGCGTGGCGTCTACCTCGATGCCCTTCCCCGCGACACCCAATGGGATTTCACCCCGAGCGCAACCGTCGGCGACAGCATTTCAGCAGGAGAATCTCTGGGATCCGTTCCAGAAGGCATATTCGAACATCGAATCATGCTCCCCTTCCAACTCAGCGGCACCTATACCCTCACCGAGCTTGCTCCCGCCGGGAGCTATACGATTGAGGATACAATCGCCAAAGTGAAAGACGAACGCGGCGATGAACATGTCATTACCATGCTGCAACGCTGGCCCGTGAAACTTTCCATCAAGGCTTACGCCGAACGCCTTCGCCCCACAGAACCCCTTGTGACAAAATGCCGGGCCGTGGACACCTTTTTTCCTGTTGCCCGTGGCGGCACCTACTGTATTCCCGGCCCCTTTGGCGCCGGAAAGACCGTGTTGCAGCAGGTCATGAGTCGTTACGCCGAAGTTGATATTGTGATTCTCGCGGCCTGCGGCGAGCGCGCGGGTGAAGTGGTGGAGACCCTACAGGAGTTTCCTAAACTTATCGACCCACGAACAGGCAAGAGCTTGATGGAAAGAACCATCATCATCTGCAACACGAGTTCAATGCCTGTTGCGGCACGCGAAGCGTCCGTATACATGGGAATCACGCTCGCAGAATACTACCGCCAGATGGGCTTAAACGTTCTATTGCTTGCTGACTCCACCTCCCGCTGGGCACAAGCCTTGCGAGAAACATCTGGACGCTTGGAGGAGATTCCGGGCGAAGAGGCGTTCCCCGCTTATCTGGAATCCGTGATTGCCGCCTTTTACGAACGGGGAGGCCTTGTCCGACTCAAGGATGGTTCAACAGGATCCGTTACCGTCGGCGGCACCGTTAGCCCCGCTGGCGGAAACTTTGACGAGCCCGTCACGCAAGCCACGCTAAAAGTTGTAGGTGCATTTCATGGCTTATCACGCGCCCGCTCCGATGCGCGTCGCTACCCTGCAATCGACCCCCTGGAAAGCTGGTCAAAATACCCGAGCATCGTCCCCTCAGAGACCGTTGAAATTGCAAGATCCGTTCTCAAACGTGGCACCGAGATTGGTCAAATGATGAAAGTGGTGGGCGAAGAAGGAACCGCCATGGATGATTTCATCATCTACCTGAAATCAGAATATCTTGATGCGGCCTACCTCCAACAGAATGCATTTGATAGTGTCGATTGCGCCATCTCTGAAGAACGGCAAAAACATGTCTTCTCCGTGATTTCAGATTTCATGCAAACCCGGATGACGTTTGAAGATAAAGAAAAGGGACGCAGCTTCTTCCACAAACTGACTCAAATGCATAAGGATTGGAATCTGATCGACATGCAAAATGACGAATTCACGAAAACCGAGGGATGCCTTCGGGACATGGTAGCGAAGGTGGCCAGTCATGCATAAAATACATCATCACGTTGAGAACATCTCTGGCAATGTCATCACCATTCGTGCCACGGGGGTTAAATACAAAGAGCTGGCAGAGGTGACATCGCGAACAGGCACCTCTCTGGCACAAGTCATTCGCCTGCATGAAGACGAAGTCTCGTTGCAGGTGTTTGCCGGAGCCAAAGGCGTCGCAACTGACGCTCAGGTACGCTTTCTTTCGCACCCCATGCAAATTCCATTCTCAGATAATTTGCTCGGACGTGTCTTCACCGGCAGCGGCGTTCCGCGCGATAAAGGTCCCGTCCTGCGAGATAATATGGTTAACATCGGCGGACCCTCCGTAAATCCCGCTAAGCGTATTATCCCGAAAAATATGGTGCGTACCGGCATCCCCATGATCGACATTTTCAACACCCTTGTTGAATCGCAAAAGCTTCCCATTTTTGCTCGGGCAGGCGAACCCTATAACCCCCTTCTGGCCCGAATTGCCCTACAGGCAGAAGTGGATATTATCGTGCTGGGCGGTATGGGGCTTAAGCATGATGACTACCTCTTCTTCCGCGACACTCTGGAAGAAAGTGGAGCGCTCTCACGCAGCGTTATGTTTGTACACACCGCAGCCGATCCCGTGGTAGAAAGCTTACTTGTTCCGGACATCAGCCTTGCCGTTGCCGAAAAATTCGCTCTTGACGGTAAACGCGTGCTGGTGTTGCTCACCGATATGACGAACTTTGCAGATGCCTTGAAAGAAATTGCCATCACCATGGAGCAGATTCCCTCCAATCGAGGCTATCCCGGTGATCTTTACAGCCAGTTGGCCTCCCGTTACGAGAAGGCTGTTGACTTTGACACCGCAGGCTCCATCACCATTTTGACCGTGACAACCATGCCAGGTGATGACGTCACGCATCCGGTCCCCGATAACACCGGTTACATCACCGAGGGTCAATTCTACCTGCGCGGCGGTCGGATTGAACCCTTCGGCTCTCTCAGCCGACTCAAGCAGCAGGTCAACGGCGATACGCGTGATGACCACCGCACCATCATGGACACCATGATTCAGCTTTTTTCCGGCTATCGCGAAACCCTTGAAAAACAGACCATGGGATTTCGCATGAGCAGTTGGGACACCAAACTCCTCAAATACGGCACACGCTTCGAAGAGGAGATGATGGATCTCTCGGTCAACATTCCACTTGAACAGGCCCTTGATCTAGGCTGGCACATTTTAGCAGATTGCTTTGAGCCAATAGAAACCGGAATCAGCTCCGCCCTGCTTGCAAAATTCTGGCCAGACAGCCGGATATCCGGAGACGAAGATCAGAAGTCAGATAAAACGGAACCGCAAAATCAGGAAGCAAAAGAACAAGTAGAGGAGTTGGCAGTGAGCTAGACATTAGTGGCATGTTCGCCTCTCCAGTCTCTGACCTTCGGTAACCCATGGCTAAAATCAAACACACAAAAAACGAGATGAAAGCGCAAAACGAAGCGCTTACGCGCTACAAACGCTTTCTGCCAATGCTGCAACTGAAAAAACAGCAACTACAGGTAGAGATTCAGACGATTGACACACAGCTTGAGGCTCGCAAGGATGCATTTGATTCTGCAATGGAAGCGCTGACCCAGTGGGCGGCACTTTTCGCAGAACCGGTAAAACTCGGCTCGCTCCTAGAAAAAGGTGCCGTCGAAACAGAATCCGGGAATATTGCTGGTGTGAGTATTCCCATTTTTAAAAGCATCCTCATCAAGCGCTCAGCACTAGATCTTTTTACGACACCCACATGGTTGGATGATGCTCAGGATGCACTCTGCAACCTCATGGAACTACGAGCCGAAATTGAAATTCTTGAGGAGCAACGCCGTTTGGTCAGCGAAGAACTTCGAACAACCGCCCAACGTGTCAATCTGTTTGAGAAAGTTAAAATTCCTGAGTGCCAGGAAAACATTCGGATCATTAATATCTTTCTTGGCGATGAACAAACCGCAGCCGTAGCCCGTGGCAAACTTGCCAAGAAACGAAACGAGAAATAACCCCATGATCACCCCCATGCAGAAACTGTCAGTTCTGAGTCTCGCAGCAGATGCTGAGACAACTCTGATCGGTCTGCGCAACCTTGGTGTGCTGCATGTCACGCCATGCACGGCTCCAACAGGGACCTTATTCGAGAGTGCACACCAACGCGTCGGGCAAGCAACGCTAGCACTTACAACGCTGGAAGCCTACGATCCCCATCCGCACACACGACATCACAAGGACGCTACCGATGATTCCGATGCCCGTATTGACGATATATGTGAAAAGCACCATCAGCTTCAGCATTTGGAGGAGCACCTAGCAAACCTGCGACGGTTGCAGCATGCGTTGCAGCCCTATGGTGAATTTAGTGCCGATACCATCGCGTCCCTCGCGCAGCGTGGTGTCATTGTAAAACTTTACCACACACGCAAACTCTCTGAGTTCACCATTCCAGAAGGCGTTCAGCTGCACGTGCTTAGAAGAGACAAGACAGGCGCGCACGTTGCGCTTGTGGGATCTAAAGATTTCACCGTCGATACACCCGAATTCCCCGTCCCAACCAAATCTCTTAGCCAAATCGAAGCCAACATCATCGCCACAAAGACCTCTATTGAAAACCTCCATGAATCCTTACGTGTTCATGCATCCGCACGCGCCATGATCACGCAAGTTTTGCACTCACGAGAGGAAGCCGCACGATTTGCAGATGTTCATGATACCATTGGCAGACACGGATCGCTTATTTACCTACGCGGATTCTGCCCGTCAGAAGCCATTCCTGCAGTTCAATCTGCCGCAACCCAAAATGGCTGGGGACTCGTGATTGAAACACCCGGTGAAGATGAGGTTGCCCCCACTCTCATTAAATATCCCCGCTGGGTCATCCCCATCAAATCCGTCTTGGATATTCTCGGCATTCTTCCTGGCTACGATGAAATCGACGCCAGTGCCATCTTTCTGGTTTTCTTCAGCCTCTTTTTTGGAATCCTTGTAGGCGACGCAGGGTACGGGTTGATATTCCTAGCCATGGCATTTCTGATGCGCTGGAAGATGCCATCCGTGCCCAAACGTGCTCTCGCGCTACTCGTCATAACCAGTACCTCCACCCTCATTTGGGGCACGCTCAGCGGCACCTGGTTTGGCATTGCAAACCTGCCTGCCATACTCAGTGGATTGACAATCCCTTGGTTGAGTAGCGATCAAAACGTGATGGAATTATGCTTTTTAATTGGCGCCATTCACCTAACGCTGGCTCACAGCTGGGCGGCATGGCGCTCCCGCCGGAGCCTACAGGCACTCGCCCAAGTGGGGTGGATCCTGAGCACCTGGATGATGTTCTTCCTCGCACGCTGGCTTGTGTTGGGATACGACAAACCCGAGTTTGTCTGGCCCGTCGTGGGTATCGCTGCAGCCTTTATTGCGTTATTCATGACCCCTATAAAAAAACTGAAAACGGAGTGGTTCGGTCTCGCCATGCTTCCACTCGACATCATCAGCAATTTTGTAGATGTCGTCTCCTATGTCCGCCTATTTGCGGTGGGAGCTGCCAGTTTGGCTGTTGCCGCGGCCTTCAACGAGATGGCGCTTGGCGGCGGAATCAGTGGCCCGCTTTCGGCCATCATCGCCGCCATCATCCTCTTTTTTGGACATACCCTGAATTTGCTCATGGCCATCATGGGCGTCATGGTGCATGGGATACGCCTCAATACCCTCGAATTTTCCGGACATATCGGAGTGGAATGGAAGGGGTATGCCTACGCCCCTTTTGCACACAAAACAAAACCGGAGCTTGATTAAGATAAGGTTTATTAACAATTAGTTGCGAATCATTGGTGATATCAAAAATTAGCGCTATAAGGCGCGGCAAGAAAAGGGAGTACAGCGATGAGTATTGAAATGATGGTGGCACTGGGAAGCGCGGGAGCAGCAGCAGCAATTGCATTTGGAGCCGTAGGATCGGCATTGGGAACCGGAGCTGCCGGCATGGCCGCAATCGGTGCTTGGAAGAAATGCTATGCACAAAGCAAAGCAGCGCCTTTCCAGCTACTCGTTTTCATCGGCGCCCCACTCACACAGACGATCTATGGCATGATTCTCATGAACAACATCATCGGGAAATTAAGCCTCTCATCCTACCTCTCAAAAGAGGTCATACAGGCCGCCAAAGATGCAGCCGTTGCCGCCGAGGCCACAACGCCAAGCGTTATTACAGCAGGACCGGCGTGGTTGGCTCATGTTCCTGCCGAAACGCTCGCTGCTGCCAAAATAGCCCTGAGCGCCGGTGCTTCATCATGGCCAGCCATGCTCATGGCGGGCATCATTGGCGGCGCTGCCATGGGAACCTCTGCATGGATGCAAGGCCGCGCAGGAGCCGCAGGCTCTGACGCCCTCGCAGAAACCGGACAGGGCTTTGCGAACTATCTGATGACCCTGGGGGTTGTTGAAACCGTGGCTCTGTTCGTCATGGTCTTCATCGGCGCCACACTTGGATAAGACTCATCCTCATGAGTGATTATTTATCGAAAATGCACACAGAAAGTTTCTGTCACACTCGTCAGGCTCTCTCACTTACTCAACGCCGTCCGGAGGCCGGCATCCTGCAGTCAAGGTGTTCTGCACCACAAGGTGGACCGTGGCGTCCCGACGCGGTTGAGCAAAGCGAGAGCCTGTACAGAGGACCGTCTCGACCTTTGGTCTCTCCTGACACACATTGTAGCACGGCAAAGAACTAACCTATGAAAGTTCCCCTGAAAGTCGTCCCCGGCGCATCCAAAGATGAGATTAGCGGCTGGCTGGGGGAACGGTTAAAGGTGCGCGTTCGCGCACCTGCTGAAAGCGGAAGAGCGAACCGAGCTGTTATCAAAATCGTGGCAGCAAAGATGGGACTCAAAAAAAGGGCGCTCAGAATTGTCGCCGGCAGCGCCGCGGCACAGAAATTGATCGAGATTGACGAGCTAACAGAGGCAGAATTCCAAAAACGCTTAAGGACGTGATGACACATACACCTCATAGGGGTGGTCATGCATAACCTATTCATTCCACAAATTCACTATGGCATAACGCAACTCGTACTCATGCTGGTAATTCTTGGCCTGGCTGGGCTTGGCCAGAGCGCCATCGGGTTTGGCTATGCCTTGTTTGCCATTGCGCCGTTACTTTGGATTGGCATTCCTCTGCCATCGGCCATCGCCATTATTTGCACCTGCACGGCAATCCAATCCGTACTTGCGGCACGCCGTTTGCGGGCGAATGTGCCATGGGGTTTAGTCTACAAAGCGGCCCTGACTCGTTTTGGATTCATGATCATCGGCATGTTGTTGCTTAAGGTGTTGGTCGATAATAACAGCTCCAACATCAAAGGCATTGTCGGTGGGGTCCTATGTTTTCTGGTCTTGATTCAGTTTGTGTGGCGGCCTAAACCAGTTGATGAGATGCATTTGGGGTGGGGGGTTCTTTCGTGGATTTCCAGCGGCTTGTTGTCGGGGTTTTGTGGGATGGGCGGCCCTCCTTTGGTGTTGTGGTCGATGGCACACTCCTGGTCAACGAAAAAAACCAAAGGATTCCTCTTTGCCGTATTTGCTCTGATCAGTCCCCTGCAGGTTATCATGTTGGGCGTTGTCTTCGGAGTCGACATCCTGTGGAACGTTGCTCTGGGTCTGGCATTTTCCCCGGTGGTTTATCTGGGCTATCGGATTGGTCTGCCGCTAGGCAGTCGTATGGATAAAACAAAGCTTCGCCGCGTGGCGCTCACCGTACTCTTTTTCACGGGAATCACGGCAGTCATGCAGACATTACTGAAATAACAAAAGGAGATGATGGTGCTATGAATATGACAAAGAACATGATGCGGGTGGGATGGGGACAGACAGACATGACGCCACCGGAGCCGGTCTTGGTGTCAGGGCAGTTTCACGCCCGAGTCTCGGAGGGGGTCGCTGATCCCATCACAGCAACCGTACTCATCCTGGATGCAGGGACGGACCACGCCGTGATGGTGAGTTGCGATCTCGTTTCCATCTCCAATGCGTTGCGGGATAGTGTTCGGGAGCGCTGCCAACATATCGAAGGACTGAATCCAGCCAAAATCATTTTCAACGCCACGCATACTCATACGGGACCCGAGGTACGCCCCAATGACATGGGAGGTACAACGGCACAGGGATCGGGTGTGGAGCTTCCCATCATGAATGTCACCACCCTCGTGGCGTTTATGGCCGACAAGATTGCCGAGGCGTTACAAGCAGCCTGGAAAGAGCGTACCCCGGGGACGATCGCCTATGGACAGGGGCAGGCAGTGGTGGGCCGCAACCGGCGCTGGGTCACGCATCAGGGCTCGGCCAATATGTATGGGAATACGGACACACCTGACTTTAGCCATATCGAGGGATTCGAAGACCACAGTGTCGGCGTGCTGGCGACCTATGGTGACGATGGCACCCTGACCGGTCTTGTCGTTAATGTCCCCTGTCCGTCACAGGTGGGCGAGGAAGGCTACGAATTGAGTGCAGACTATTGGTATGAGACGCGTTGCGAACTACGCAAGCGATTTGGTGCGTCGCTATTTGTGCTTGGACAGTGCAGCGCGGCTGGAGACCAATCCCCCCACTTGCTGTTTGACAAGCGAGCGGAACTGCGGATGCTCGCACTAAAAGGCCGCACGGTGAAACAGGAGATTGCCTGTCGTCTCACTGACGCAGTCGGGGAGATCCTGCCAGCCATCGAGACCACCAAGAAAGGATCTCTGAAGTTCCGACACCAAACGGAAACGCTGGAACTGCCCTTGGCTAAGCTGACTTCTGCGGATGTAGAGACGGCGGAACAGGAAGCGGCAAAACTCCAGATTCTGTATGATGAGGAAATTACGCGTCTTGAAGCAGACCCGTCGCTCCGAGATGCCCCCCGATGGTATGTTCAAGTGACCATGGCTTATCGCCGCATGGGCTGGTTGAGATCCGTCGCGAAACGGTTCGAGGAACAGGATCACACGCGCCTCAGCTCAGAAGTCCATGTCATTCGTTTAGGCGATGCGATCATCGCCACAAACCCGTTCGAGTACTATCTGGACTACGGTATTCGGATTAAGGCCCGCAGCCCAGCAGAGCAAACCTTGCTCGTGCAACTGGCCGGTCCCGGAACTTACGTGCCTAGCGCGCGTTCTCAGGCAGGCGGTGGATATGGATCGATCCCCGCGAGTAACCCCGTGGGACCGGAAGGTGGCCACATACTTGCTGAGCGCACTCTGGAGATAATCCAAGAACTGTGGGAAACGGAAAACTGATCGTGTCAGGAGTAGATTAAAACCAAGACAATTATGTCAACAATTGACATTCAGAAAAGGAACCTCAGACATGATACATATTGGCTGTGCCACGACAATCATCACCAACACGCTCGGGACCACGATCTAGGGAGCAGCTGTCGGCGACAAAGCCGACACTATCCACGACGAACTGGAGGCCAACGCCCTGCTGCTTCGGAACGGGGATACCTCGTTCCTGTTCGTCAGTTGCGACTTGGGCGGATTGGAACCGGACGTCACCCGAGCAACCTGTGAGGTAATCACCGAAAAGACCGGATTGTCTCCGCAGTCGGTCATCATCGGGGCCACCCATACGGGCGTCCCCTCGGTCATCCGTACAACGTAGTGATTCGAAACGTACGCAGAGAATGCACCCACAGTTCCATTAGCGCCGATGGTGCACGCAATGCCGTGTCCCGATGTTCGATGCCACAAATTCGCCCTACCCGGGCGAAGGCGTCGGTATACTTGAGAGCATCCACCCCCCTACCAATTCGTTCCACCACACGACACCACAGTCATCCCAACCACGAAGCCAACAGAAAAGAAAACTTCCCTTCAGCTATGACTCCATCCTTCTTATGTACTGCTTCTGATGAACCGTGCAATGTACTTTGCACTTCGCATTCACGTTGCTGTATAGTCAGCGGTTCCAAATTAGGAAATCTTCGAGTTGCGGGAGGGGCTTCGGACATGAAAGTCAGCGTCGCCGATCCTAATCGCACTCCTCTGCACTCGCCGATCCTGCCGGAGGCAGCATTACCCTTTG
>Ga0307929_1002619_pt1 | contig 11314 bp, 9 predicted proteins | sample AceLakmetage1330_FD_203160 | JGI IMG/M metagenome (GOLD analysis project Ga0307929, IMG submission 203160) | Saline water microbial communities from Ace Lake, Antarctica - #1330 | ecosystem: Environmental > Aquatic > Non-marine Saline and Alkaline > Saline | place: Antarctica: Ace Lake...
CAGAAGATCGCGCTGACACCGTTCCTGGACCTGGCAATGGTCTGGAACCCGGGCGTCAGCTACGGCCTGTTGCCCGCCAATTCCACATGGGCCGTGGCGGTGCTGGTGTTTTTTGCGCTTATGGTTGTCATAGCGTTAACGGTATGGCTGGCGCGAATTGAACACCGCGCCCTGGCCATTGCCGTCGCGCTTGTCATCGGCGGCGCTGTCGGCAATGCCTATGACCGCGCGATTTATGGCGCGGTGGCGGACTTTATAAGTTTCCACGCAATGGGTTATTATTGGTATGTGTTCAACGTGGCTGATGTGGCCATCGTTTTTGGTGTAGTGTTGCTGATCTGGGACTCGGTCTTCGGCCCGTCCGCCCGGAAAAGCACCCGGTAGCCAATCCCTTCAAGTTTCAGTCGCAAGCGAGCAAGACCCCATGACCCCGATCAAATCGCTGATAACTCTGATCGCAGCATCCGCCCTGTTGGCCGGCTGCGGCGGCGGTGTTGAGGATGCGCTGGGTCTTGGCAAGAACCCGCCGGACGAGTTCGCCATTGTCACCAAAGCGCCGCTTGCCATTCCGCCAGACTTTTCCCTGCGCCCGCCGGTGCCAGGCGCCGCCAACCGCCAGTCGCGAACCTCGCAGGAAATTGCCGCAAATGCGCTTTATCCCGGACGCAGTGGCGACATCTCCGCCCGTGGCCTCGGCCAGCCCGGCGGCAGCGGTGGTGAAGCAGCCTTGCTCAGCAACGCCGGGGCGACCAATGCCAGCCCGGAAGTGCGCCGCCTGATCGAGAACGAATATCAGTCGTTGATCGAGGCCGACGAAAGCTTCGCCGACACCATTATCTTCTGGCAGGACCGCACACCGCAGCCGTCAGCCGTCGATGCAAAGGCTGAAGCTCAGCGTCTGCGCCAGAATGACGCACTCGGCCAGCCGGTCACCGAAGGTGAGACCCCGCGCATTGAGCCCGATGAAGAACGCGGTCTGCTTGAAGGTATCTTCTAGGTAGACGGCCTGAGCTGCCGGGCTGGTTTTCGTCACAATTTGATGCTGCGATGGCTGGTCTCGCTGGGTGTTTGCCCGGCCGCTGACACTGTCTGCCAGAGTTCCCCGACCTGGTGTCACACAATCTTTGCCACCCAACCCGGATGATCGTCACCATGCGCTTTGCCCTCTCCACGCAACCTGTCGCCATGTTGTGCCTTGTCCTCCCGCTGCTCGCAGCCTGCGGTGACGACGCCCCGCAAGCTGAGGAGCAGGCATCTCCTGCAATGGATACTGGCGAGATAAGCGCTGGAACGGTCGTTATTCCGGCGGAAGAGGCTGTTGCCGCAGAAGCCACAAGCGCGCGTGCCATTGCCGAACCAGCAGAGCCACGAATAGTGGAGGCCACCGGCCAGCCGATCCCTGAGACATTTACGTTGGCCAACGGCATGCAGGTGGTGGTGATTGAAGACCGCCGCGCACCTGTCGTGACCCATATGGTTTGGTATCGCGTTGGTTCCGCTGACGAACCTCCCGGCAAGTCGGGCATCGCCCATTTTCTTGAACACCTGATGTTCAAGGGCACCGCCAAATACCCGCAAGGCGAATTCTCCGCCACCGTCGCGCGCAATGGTGGACAGGAAAACGCATTCACCTCCTACGATTACACCGGCTATTACCAGCGTGTCGCCCGCGACCGCCTGCCTTTGGTCATGGAACTTGAAGCCGACCGCATGACCGGCCTCACCCTCACCGAAGAGATCACCCTGCCGGAGCGTGACGTCATTTTGGAGGAGCGTTCGGCCCGCATCGATAATGATCCCGGGGCGCTCCTCTCCGAACAGATGAACGCCATGCTCTACCTGGCGCATCCTTACGGCACCCCGATCATCGGCTGGGAACATGAAATGCGCGCGCTCACTTTCGAGGACGCGCTGAGTTTCTACCGCACCTATTATGATCCCGCCAACGCGGTGCTCATCGTCGCCGGAGATATCAACGCCGAGGAACTTCGTCCGCTGGCAGAACAATTTTATGGCGTCGTCCCCACTGCAGGTCCAAAACCCAAGCGCACCCGCCCGCAGGATCCGCCTCAGCGCGCTGCCCGCCGGGTCACTCTTGAAGATGCCCGCGTCGAGCAGCCTTATGTCCGGCGCGCTTACCTTGCGCCCAGCTATGCCAATGGGAAACCAGGCGAAGCCGAAGCGCTTGATGTGCTGAGCGAGATCATTGGTGGCGGTGCGACGGCGCGCATCTACAAGTCTGTTGTGGTCGAGCAAAAGATCGCGGTTGGCGCCAGTGGCTGGTATTCCGGCTCGTCGCTTGATGATGGGAGCATCGGCTTTTATGCAATCCCCGCCGATGGCATCTCAATGGAAGAAGCCGAAGCGGCCATCGATGCCGAAATCGCCAAACTGCTTGCCGATGGTGTCACCGCGGAGGAGGTCGAGCGCGCCAAACGCACCCTCGTCGCCGATGCTATTTTTGCGCAGGACAGTCAGCAGAGCATGGCCCGTGCTTATGGCTCGGCATTGACCACCGGCCTCACGGTTGAGCAGGCGGCGACCTGGCCTGACCGTGTTCTGGCCGTCACGCCTGAACAGGTCAACAAAGCCGCGCGCGCCTATCTAAAAAAAGAACGGTCCGTGACCGGCATCCTTAAGCGCCCGGAGCAGGCATCATGAGTACCCTGTATAGTCGGTTAGCAGCTTGTCTGGCGCTTCTGGCAGCCCTCGCCGTTACAGCCCCCGCGCAAGCCTTTGAGATCGCCCCTGTGACAGGTGAAACAGGCATTGAAGCTTGGCTGGTCTCCGAAGACGCGGTCCCCATCGTGGCGCTGGAAGCCCTGTTTCACGCGGGCTCGCATCTGGATCCCGAGGACAAGCCTGGTCTCGCTGAAATGACCGTCAATCTTCTGGGTGAAGGTGCCGGCGACCTCGACAGCCAGGCATTTGCCGCCCGCTTGCGCGACCTCAATGTCTCCCTGTCCATTTCGGCTGGACGCGACACGGTGCAGGTGCGGATGCGGACCTTGTCGGAAAATGTCGAGGAAGCCTTCAACCTTGTGCGCCTTGCGCTGACGCAGCCGCGCTTTGATGCAGCGGACATTGAGCGAGTGCGCGCGCAGTCGCTCGCAAGCCTTGCAAGCGACGAAGAAGATCCGGACACCATCGCCTACCGCACATTCTTCTCAGATGTGTTTGCAGGCCACCCCTATGCGACATCCCCCTCCGGCACACCGGAGAGTATCGGCGCCATCACCGTCGAAGACATGCGTGGCTATGCGGCGCGCGCCTTTGCCCGCGACAATCTCAGCATTGCCGTCGTCGGCGATATTTCTGCCGAGGATCTCGCTCCCCTGATCGACAAGGCCTTTGGTGATTTACCGGAAACAACCGACAGGCAGGACGCCACCGCAGCCGCACCGCTGGTTCCCGGTGTCACGCTCATTGAGCGCGACAACCCGCAATCGGTCGTGGTCTTCGGCATGGACGGCATGCTGCGCAGCGATGAAGATTTCATCCCGGCCTATGTGATGAACTATGTGCTCGGCGGCGGCAGCTTTGTCAGCCGCATGTTCAAGGAAGTTCGTGAGGAGCGCGGGCTGGTCTACACCGTCTATACGTCTCTCTATCCGCTGGCCCACGGCGGCCTGCTGATGGGCTATCTCGCTTCCGGCAATGCCACGGCGGGCGAAGCGCTTGACGTAGCCCGCGCGCAGATAGCCGATGTTGCGCAAAACGGGATCACCGCTGAAGAGCTCGATGCTGCTAAAACCTATCTCACCGGATCTTATGCGCTGCGATTTGACTCAAGCCGCGCCATTGCGGGACAGCTGGCAGCGATCCAGTTTGAAGGCCTTGGCCTTGATTACGTCGAAACCCGGAATAGCCTCGTGGAGGCCGTCACGCTCGATGACATCAACCGCGCCGCAAATCGCCTGCTCAAGCCTGCCGCAATGCGTATCGTAGCTGTTGGTGCCCCTGAAGGCATTGTGGCGACGATGGAAGCCCCGGAAATCGCCGCTGAACCGGTAGCAGCCGAATAGCCAAGTGAGCAGCACGCTTTTTATGCTCGGCCCGCTTTGCTACCGTGAGACCTTGTAAGCCTATAGAGTCGTAGTCTCCGGGAGTTTCCGCATCCATGACGGCCCCCCTTCCATATATTCAGGACATCTCCGCCACCATTGGCAAAGGTGGGCTGTCACAGGCCCAGTTTGATGCGGCCCTGGCCGCCACAGAACCGGCCCTTGAGCAGCTGCGCGCCCAGCACGCTGACGGCTCCCTGCCAATGCTGCAAATGCCGGCCCATCGCAGCGATATTGCGGACATGGAGCGCATCACCGCACATCTGAGCAAGAATGCCACTGATGTCGTGATACTCGGCATCGGCGGTTCAAGCCTCGGTGCCAAGGCGCTGGCGCAGCTTGCATTCGACGCGACGCCCGCAGCTCGGCAGACCACGCCGCGGGTGCGGTTCTTCGAAAATCTTGATGCCAATACGTTCGAACGCGCAATGGGCGGGCTTGACCTTCGCACCACGCGCTTTTTGCTCATCTCAAAATCGGGCGGCACGGCTGAACCGTTGATGCAGGCCCATGCGGTCAAGCAGGCGCTTGAAGCTGCCGGCGGCGGCAGATATCTCGGCCAGCATTTCGCCGCCATTACCCAACCCGCCGACAACGCAGTCCGTCGCTTCGCCACCCAGATCGGAGCGCCTGTCATCGACCATGATCCCGGCGTAGGTGGACGTTTCTCGGTTCTGACAAATGTCAGTCTTGTCCCCGCGATGCTGCTGGGGCTGGACGTTATTGCCATCCGTGAAGGCGCGGCCCGCGCGCTCGCACCGCTGCTAGAAGGTGCAAAGCCCTGTGATATTGCCCCGGCGACAGGTGCTGCCATGCAGGTGGGTTTGACCCAACATGCTGGAACCACCACCAGCGTCATTCTGGCCTATTCGGACCAGTTGATGCGTTTTGGTCTGTGGTATCGCCAGCTCTGGGCGGAGAGCCTTGGCAAGAACGGGCAGGGTACAACGCCTGCAACCGGCGTCGGACCCGTGGATCAGCACAGCCAGATGCAGCTTTATCTCGATGGTCCTGCCGATAAGACCTACACGGTCATAAGCGTCGGCGCGGCAGGTGCCGGCCCTCGCATTAAAACCGATGACCCGTCACTGGCATATCTCAACGGCAAGACCATGGGGGATCTTCAAGATGCGGAATACCGCGCCACCGTGGAGACCCTCAAAGGCAAAAACCGCCCGGTGCGCACAATCGATATTCCCGTTCTGGATGAAACCTCGCTTGGTGCCTTGTTGATGCATTACATGCTGGAAACCGTCATCGCGGGGCACCTGATGGGCGTTGATCCGTTCAATCAGCCTGCGGTGGAGCAGGGTAAAATTCTTGCCCGCAAATATCTGGGCGAGATGTAGCCCATGGCCGCACCCGCTCCCAGCCACACCCCGCCGCGTATCCGTCGCCTCTCCGAAGGCACGGTAAACCGCATTGCGGCGGGCGAAGTGGTTGAGCGGCCCGCCAGCGCCGTCAAGGAGTTGGTGGAAAATGCGCTTGATGCAGGGGCCACGCGCATCGACGTCGCCATCTCGGGGGGCGGCAAGACGCTGATCGGCGTCGATGATGACGGCTGCGGCATGAATGCCGAAGAACTCGCCCTCGCAGTTGAGCGTCACGCCACCTCAAAGCTGGCGGTGGACGCGGCAGGTATCGAAGATCTGGTGCATATCCAAAGCCTCGGCTTTCGCGGTGAAGCCCTGCCATCAATTGGGGCCGTTGCCCGCCTTGGCATTGTCAGTAAGCCGCAAGGCGGCGAAGGCCATGCGTTGCGTGTTGAAGGTGGTGTTGTTAGCGGGCCAAAGCCATCAGCTGCTGCTCAGGGCACCCGCATTGAAGTGCGTGACCTGTTCTTTGCAACGCCCGCTCGGCTTAAATTTCTGAAATCTGATCGCGCCGAAGCACAGGCCGTGGGCGATGTCATGCGCCGCCTTGCAATGGCGCATCCACGCACGGCTTTTTCCCTCACCAGCGACGGGCGCGCATCCCTGCGCCTCGAAGCTGAAACAGACAGCGACGACAGGCAGGCGCAGCTGGCGCGCCTCTCCCGCATTCTTGGTCGCGACTTTCAGGACAATGTGATGCCCATCGAGATTGCCCGTGATGGCATCTCGATCACTGGCCATGCGGGCCTGCCCACCTTCAATCGCGGCAACGCGCAGGCGCAATATCTTTTCGTCAATGACCGCCCGGTGCGCGACAAGCTGCTGACCGGTGCCGTGCGCGGCGCCTACGCGGATTTTCTCGCCCGCGACCGGCACCCGGTGTTGGCGCTGTTTGTGGAGGTGGACCCTGCTGAAGTGGACGTCAATGTTCACCCCGCAAAGGCGGAAGTGCGCTTCCGGGATCCCGGCCATGTGCGGGCTCTCATTATCAAAAGCCTGCGCATGGCACTGGACGCTGCAGGCCATCGCGCCTCAACAACCGTCGCCGGAGCGGCGCTGTCGTCTTTCCAGCCCGGCAGCCACCAACCGCCGCCGCAGCGTCACCTGATGGAACTGGCTGCCCGCGCCTTCGCGCCTGAGACAGCACCCATGCAGGGCCTGTCTGAGCCGACACCCGCCCCGCCGCTCGACTATGCAGGCTTTGACCAGCCCGCGGCCCGTATCGAGCAGGCGGGCAATGACGATCTGATGGACCGGCCGCTCGGCGCAGCGCGCGGGCAACTGCATCTGACTTATATCGTGTCTGAAACCCGCGACGGGCTGGTGCTGGTCGATCAGCATGCCGCCCATGAGCGCCTTGTCCATGAGCGCATGAAAAAGGCATTGGCTGAAGCCGGCGTCAAACGTCAGGCACTACTTGTGCCCGAAGTCGTGGAACTCGATGCCGACGAAGCAGCAGCGCTCGCAGACCGGTCCGACGAACTGGCTGAGCTTGGCCTGGTGATAGAGCCGTTCGGCGACGGCACCATCATCGTGCGCGAAACTCCGGCCATGCTGGGCGATACCGACATTCAGGGCCTTGTCCGCGACCTTGCCGATGAAGTCGCAGATCTTGGTGAAGCCCTGTCACTGAAAGAAAAGCTGGACGAAGTTTCCGGTACCATGGCCTGCCACGGCTCAGTCCGCGCAGGCCGCAGGCTGACAGGCGACGAAATGAACGCCCTGTTGCGCGAAATGGAAGTCACGCCTCATTCCGGCCAGTGCAACCATGGCCGGCCCACCTATGTGACGCTCAGCCTGCCCGACATCGAAAAACTGTTCGGACGGCGCTAGGACGCAGCGGCCAGAAAAACAACCTGCGTATCGCCATAGGTCCGCCGGTCGATCTCCCTATACCCAGCGGGACACGGAACATCGGCGGAAGTGGCTTCTTCCAGAATACAGACGGCACCGTCAGCAAGCCAGCCACCTGCGCGCGCTGCTTCAAGCGCTGCGTCGCCCAACCCTTTGCCATAGGGCGGGTCGCAGAAAATGAGCGAGTAGGGCGGTCCAGCCGAGCCGCCGCTTGGGCCCAGCTTTGTCGCATCCCGCCGGTAGAGTTTTATGCGCCCGGTCTCCCCCAGCGCTTCCGCATTGTCGCGGATCAGTCCCCGGCTTTGCGGATGGTCATCCACAAACAGCGCAAATGACGCGCCGCGCGACAATGCCTCAAGCCCCAGCGCACCGGTGCCCGCAAACAAATCCAGCACCCGTGCACCTTCGAGCGACCAGTCGCCAAAATCCCCATGTATCAGCACATTGAACATGGCCTCGCGTGTGCGGTCAGACGTGGGGCGCACACGGGCATCTTTGGGCGCCGTCAGCGCCCGGCCCTTATGCGTCCCGCCGACGATTCGCATGGTCGCGCTTTCCCGGTTTGCGTCCTGCAGGCCTGCTGCCGACAGGCTTGCCGCCAGTCGGCTTGCCCGCAACATATTTTCCAGCAGGCCCGCCTGCACGTGGCTTGCCGCTGGAGCTGCGTTTGGCCTTGGTATCCGTTGGTTTGGCCTTTGCCCATCCACTCTTTGTGCCGCTGCTCTTTGGCCCGCTGCTCTTTGGCCCGCTGCTCTTTGGCCCGGTGCTCTTGGTCGTCGCGCTTTTTGTGCCGCTGCTTTTCGGTCCACTGCTTTTCGGTCCACTGCTTCTTGTTCTGTTTGTTCTGTCGGCAGTGCCATGCTTTGGCGGTGCCTTGCGCTTGGCAGTTCCCGTCCGGTCCTTCGGCATCTCGGCCTGTGGCCCACGCCCGATCTGGTCCTTCAGCACCCGCGCGGGCACTTCTTCTGTGGCCCCCACAGGCAGATCGCCGAGCTGGAATGGCCCGTAGGAGAGGCGGATCAACCGGTTCACATCAAGGCCGACTGCCGCCAGCACCCGGCGCACTTCGCGATTCTTGCCTTCGCGTAGCGATACCGTCAGCCACTGGTTTGCACCACCCGAGTTTTGCTCATCACGCGCGACGTCAATCTCGCCATATTTGATGTCGTCGACCGTGATGCCGTTTTTCAGCTTGGCAATGGAGGCGTCATCCAGACTGCCCCAGACCCGCACCCGGTAGCGCCGCAACCAGCCCTTCGTCGGCAGTTCCAACCGCCGCGCCAATTCCCCGTCATTGGTCAAAAGCAGCAGGCCTTCAGACGTAATGTCGAGCCGCCCGATGGAAATAACCCGCGGGAGTTCCGGCGGCAGCTTTTCAAAGACCGTTGGCCGCCCTTCAGGGTCGCGTGCTGTCGTCACCAGCCCCTGCGGCTTGTGATAGCGCCATAGCCGTGTTTTCTGCGGCGGCTGCACATCAACACCGTCCACGACGATCCGGTTAGAGCTGGTCACCTTGAAGGCGGGTGTATCGAGCTTGTTTCCGTCCACCACCACGCGACCGTCTTCAATCAGCTTTTCAGCGTCACGACGCGAGCAAATCCCCGCGCGCGCAAGATATTTGGCGATCCGTTCGCCACCGGGCGGGAATTCGAGGCGGTCCTTGGAGGAGGGGGCTTTGGGGGGTGTATCTGTCATGGCCAAGCTGAGTAGCAGAAGCGCGCGAGGGAGGCGAGCTATTGACGCATGACATACGCCAAAGGCACGGTCCTGCGCCATGAGTAACAAGACCCATATGCAAATAGCTTTTGAAGAGGCTGAAGCCGCCGCCGCCCGTGGCGAAGTGCCCGTGGGCGCTGTGGTGGTTGCACCCTCAGGCGAGGTGATTGCCCGTGCCGGCAATAAGACCCTGGCCGATCATGACCCTACAGCGCACGCAGAAATGCTGGTGATCCGCGCGGCGTGCGCAAAAATTGGCTCGGAAAGGCTCATCGGCTGCGACCTCTATGTCACCCTTGAGCCATGCCCCATGTGTGCAGCGGCCATTTCTTTTGCCCGCATCAGGCGGCTTTATTTTGGCGCCGATGACCCCAAAAGCGGTGGTGTCGACCATGGTGCCCGGGTCTTTTCAAGGGCCACCTGCCACCATGCGCCCGAAGTCTATGGCGGGCTGGATGCGGGCCGGTCTGCTGCCCTTTTGCAGGGTTTTTTTGCGGCGCGCCGCAGCGGTGCGGATGATGAGGGGGCGGTGTGATTGCCGCAAGGTCAGGCTGGCGACAAGCAGGGCGTGACGCGGGCCAAACAAGGGTTTAGAGTCCGCTCCGAAACGAGTTATTTCGCCATAAACGACAGAACCTGAGAGGGAACGGCTTATGAATTTTGAACATTCCGACAAGGTAAAAGAGCTCATCGCGCGGCTCGAGCGCTTCATGGATGAGCATATTTATCCCAATGAAGACACCTATAACGCGCAGATGCAGGCCTTCCGCGACGCGGGCAACCCCTGGCAGGTGCCGCAGGTCCTTGAAGATCTGAAGCCAAAGGCCCGTGAAGCCGGCCTCTGGAACCTGTTCCTGCCCCATTCCGATCTGGGTGCTGGCACCAACAACCTCGAATACGCACCGCTGTGCGAAATCATGGGCCGCGTCGGCTGGGCATCTGAAGTGTTCAACTGCTCAGCGCCTGACACCGGCAACATGGAAGTGTTCGAGCGCTATGCGTCCGAAGAGCTGAAGGAAAAATACCTCAAGCCGCTTCTCGCCGGCGAAATCCGATCAGCCTTCCTGATGACCGAACCTGCCGTAGCATCTTCCGACGCCACCAACATTGAAACCAGCATCGTTCGTGAGGGTGACGAATACGTCATCAACGGCCGCAAGTGGTGGTCCTCAGGGGTTGGCGATCCGCGCTGCAAGGTTGCCATCGTCATGGGCAAGACCGATCCGGGTGCCGACAGCTACCGTCAGCAGTCCCAGATCATCGTACCGCTTGACGCACCGGGCATCGAAATCGTCCGTATGCTGCCGGTATTCGGCTATGACGACGCACCTCACGGCCACGCCGAAGTTGTTCTCAAGGATGTGCGGGTCCCCGCAGGGAATCTGATCCTCGGCGAAGGCCGTGGTTTCGAAATTGCTCAAGGTCGCCTTGGACCGGGCCGTATCCATCACTGCATGCGCACCATCGGCGTTGCCGAGCGTTGCCTCGAAAAGATGGTCCGGCGTCTGCTCACCCGTGAAGCGTTTGGCAAGACCATTGCAGAGCACTCCGTTTGGGAACAGCGCGTTGCAGAAGCCCGCACGAACATCGAAATGACACGTCTGCTGACCTTCAAGGCAGCGGACATGATGGACCGCGTGGGCAACAAGGTTGCGCGTGCCGAGATCGCCATGATCAAGGTTGCAGGTCCGCGTATTGCGCTGCAGGTCATTGATGATGCCATTCAGGCGCATGGCGGCGGCGGTGTCACATCCGACTTCGGCCTCGCCAAGGCCTATTCCGGCATCCGCACCCTGCGGCTGGCCGACGGTCCAGATGAGGTCCACAACCGCACAATCGCGCGGTTGGAGTACAAGAAGCACATGGAACAGATGCGCGCTGCTGCCGAGTAGCAGCATCGTGATCTGCTCATCCAACAGTTGTTAATCGGGCGGCCCGGCACCATATGGTGACCGGGCCGTTTGTTACTGGCCGTGTCGTGGACCGCCGGTTGTTTCCGATGCCGCCTCAACAATTGCTCGAGATATCGCTCTTTGCCTGTGCCCATGCAGGGATCGGAGGAACAAGTTCATGAAGTTGTACAACAGTGATCTGTCGCCATTTTCAGCCCGTTGCCGGTTGATGCTCTATGCCAAAGGCATTGAGGTGGAATTGATAGACCCGTTCACCCAACTCGATCCCGATGCCTTCAAGGCGCTCACACCGTTGGCAAAGGTACCGACCTTGGAGCTTGATGATGGTTGGGTGTTGCCTGAATCCGAAACCATCTGTGAGTATCTGGAGCAGGTATACCCCGAGCCGTCCCTG
>Ga0307929_1002622_pt1 | contig 11298 bp, 7 predicted proteins | sample AceLakmetage1330_FD_203160 | JGI IMG/M metagenome (GOLD analysis project Ga0307929, IMG submission 203160) | Saline water microbial communities from Ace Lake, Antarctica - #1330 | ecosystem: Environmental > Aquatic > Non-marine Saline and Alkaline > Saline | place: Antarctica: Ace Lake...
TATATAAATGAATCCATGGGCACTACAAATGGAATAAATTGCTCCCATCAACGACTTACGACGAATATCGACCCCTTTTGGGCACTTTTTGGCCGATTTTACAACATGCCTGCGAAACTCGGGCTAGAGTTGATGCCGTGCTTTTTACGCATGCGCATGCCGATCATATTTTTGGATTTGATGACATCAGGCGTTACAATACGATACAGAAATGTGTGATTCCCGCATATGCGGATTCAGCCACGCTTCAGGATCTGAGACGCATATTTGACTACATAACGACCGAGGCTATTCCAGGATTCTATCGTCCGCAGATTGATTTTAGAACATTTGATGGGGCCTTCAATGTGGGTAATGTGAGAATTGTACCCCTTCAAGTCGAACACGGCCCCAAACCGACCTTTGGGTTTTGCTTTGAATGCGAAGGAAAGCGTTTGGGTTATGTTCCGGATTGCAAACACATCCCAGATGCGACGATGTCGTTGCTTAAGGGAGTCGATGTGATGATCATTGATGCTCTTCGACATCGCCAGCACCTGACGCATATGACGGTTGAAGAGAGCGTATCAGCGCTTCAGGAGATTGGGGCCGCGCAGTCCTATCTCGTGCATCTGTGTCACGATCTGGATCACGCAACTTTGGAATCAACCCTCCCTGATCGGATCCATGTTTCCTATGACGGGCTGGAGATCATTTTGGCTCCGTAATTGTACCATTTTCCATTTCTTGACACGCAAAGCCCGCGTGATCTGTCATCGCGAGCTTGCCGAGGGATCTCAGGCCTCCAGTAATGCTTGAGATTCCTCGACAAGCTCGGAATGACAACAGCCATTTTTGCATAGTCCGTGTTTAGGTCCTTTCAATGCCATATGGCATAAGCTGGGTGGGGTGGGGGAGGGTTCTTTAGACTCTATTCTGTTTTCCCCCTTCGAAAACACTTAGGGAGCGCGCGACATCTGAGGAACACTGAAGACGTGTTGCACTGAGACGATGTGTACTGGCATGGAGATGCATCATCACCCCGATCAATGCGGATCCCCGGGGAGTTCTTCGTGAATAGCCACTTATTACGGCTGGTTTGACGTACTCTCTTTCTTTGGCACTGCTTATGCTTATAGTACAAGCAGACCGCGACTGGTTTGGTATGAGAGGGCCACATCGCTTGGCACCAATGAAACCCTGCTGGTCAAAGGCCGTCCAGAACATAAAAGCCGTGGGAATCTATGATTCTCGCGGTTTTTGTGTTTTTAACAAACCTTATGTTCCAACCGTGCAAGACGGTTGGGGATACAAGGCATAACGAGAATTGCTGTGTCATAGCCCCTTGAGGTTGCAAGCAGGATGAGTTTCTGGCATAGTTTGCGACTATGAAATCGCAAATACTACCTTCATTGTTGGCTGCAGACATGGGTCACTTGGCAAGTGAGGCCAAGCGGGCGGAATCTGCAGGAGCCGATGCTTTGCATTTAGACATTATGGATGGGCATTTTGTGCCGAATATCAGCATGGGGCCTGCTGTCGTAGAAATGGTCAGAAAGCAGGTGAACATGCCTCTGAACGTTCACCTTATGCTGTCTCGCCCAGATCTCTATCTGAAGGCATTTATTGAAGCCGGTGCGGATACTGTTCTGATTCATATTGAAGCGGAGTGCGATGTCCCGGAAGCGCTTGTGAGAATTCGCGAGTTAGGCGCTCGGGTTGGAATCACAATTAATCCTGACACCAACCCAGAACTTCTGCTTCCGGTTTTGGGCGACGTAGATGAAGTGCTGTGCATGACGGTTCGCCCAGGATATGGCGGTCAGTCCTTTATGCCCGAAACGCTCCCATCAATTTGTTATGTTAGGGATGCCGCTCAGAGCATTAGAAATGACACACTCACGCTCATGGTCGATGGTGGCATCAATCGAGAAACCGCTCGTCTCTGTGCTGAGCAGGGGGCGAACGCCTTTGTTGCCGGCACCTTCCTGTTTGGGGCACAAGATATGGCAGAAGAGATTAATCATCTGCGTCAGATCACAACAGATATCCAGCCAACCCTCTAAAACAACAGGCCTTTCTTAATGCACGACCTCTCGCTCATTCGTAACTTCTGTATCATCGCACATATTGATCATGGAAAGTCGACACTTGCAGACCGTATGCTGCAAATTACCCACACACTTGCCGATCGCGATATGCGTGCCCAAGTACTGGATGATATGGATCTGGAGCGAGAGCGAGGGATTACAATCAAGTCGCATCCCGTAACCATGCACTACACAGCCCACGACGGAAAAACCTACGAGTTCAATCTTATTGATACACCTGGGCATGTCGACTTCACCTACGAAGTATCACGAAGTATGGCAGCCTGTGAGGGAGCTATTCTTGTCGTGGATGCGGCTCAAGGCGTTGAAGCGCAAACGGTCGCAAACACCTATCTTGCCATCGAGCATGAACTCGAAGTGATTCCCGTCTTAAACAAGATAGACCTACCCAATGCCGACGTACCAACCGTGACCTCCCAAATTGAGGATATTCTCGGGCTTGAGGTGGACGGTGAGCTACAGATCAGTGCTAAGACGGGCGTCGGCATAGAAGCGGTCATGGAGGCTGTTGTAAAGCATGTGCCACCTCCGCGCACCCAAAACGACAGCCCGCCCCGTGCGCTCGTTTTCGATTCGGTCTACGATGCGTATCGCGGCGTGGTGACCTATGTCCGCGTGGTGGATGGAGAATTGCGGATGGGAGATAGCGTTCGCTTGATGGGGTCTAATGTTACGACACAACTTAAACAGGTTGGTGTTTTTGTGCCACACCCTAAAACCACAAAAGAACTGCTCCCCGGTCAAGTGGGCTATTTGATTGGGACGATGAAGAATCCTGCCGATATCAAGATCGGGGACACCATTACCTCAAGCAAAAATCCGGCTACAGAACCTTTGCCGGGATTTAAACCCATTAAGCCTTTGGTTTTCAGCGGTCTGTACCCGGTTGATACGGGTGACTATGAAAAATGCCGACAGAGTCTGGATAAACTTGCTCTGAATGATTGCTCTTTCACATATCACCCGGAAAGCTCGCTAGCGCTGGGTTTTGGTTTTCGCTGTGGCTTCCTGGGGCTGCTTCATATGGAGGTAATACAAGAGCGCTTACGCCGCGAGTTCTCTCTCGATATTATCAGCACACATCCCTCTGTGGTTTATAAGGTAACGACTCGCGATGGTGCGGTACAAGAGGTAGATAATCCTGTATTTTTACCAGACCCGTCATCTATTGAATCCATCGAAGAACCCATGATTCATGCTTTCATCATTTGCATGAATGAGCATATTGGTGACATCATGCGTCTTATCATGGAGAGGCGTGGGGAGGTCACTAAAACGGATTCAATTGATACCACCCGTGTCATGCTCACGTGTACCATGCCGCTAAACGAAATTCTTACCGATTTTCATGATTGTCTCAAAAGCGCCAGTCGTGGATATGCCTCCATGGATTATGAACACGTGGGCTTTGCCATCAGTGATATCGTAAAACTTGAGATCCTTCTAAATGCAGAGCCTGTTGATGCCTTCTCGGCAATGGTGCACCGAGATAAAGCCGTCGAACGCGGGCGTCAAATTTGCCTCGCGTTGAAAGATGCCATTCCGCCTCACATGTTTTCCGTTCCTGTTCAGGCCGCTCTGGGGCGCACCGTCATTGCTCGCGAAACCATACGTGCCTTTCGTAAAGATGTAACAGCGAAGCTCTACGGAGGCGATGTGACGCGTAAACACAAACTGCTTGAGAAGCAAAAGAAAGGCAAGAAGCGCATGAAGCAATTCGGCAAGGTTAGTGTTCCTCAATCGGCTTTTATTTCGGTCCTGAAGGTAAGCAGCAATTCGTAGAATTCTGAAAACGAAAAAGGCGTATCATGACACTTTTTAATAAGCGTAAAGCCAAAAAGACAGCTCGGGAATTATTGCGGCATGCCGCGCATGTTCGCAGCATGCGTGAGGATATTCTTGATGCCGCGCAGCTCGACGAACTGACCTCTAAAATGGGGATGCTACAGGATGGCATTTCGCGGGGAACCGTGTCTGAAATGACGACGCAAATAGAGGGACTCAGTGACCTGCTGGATCGAGTTGCACCCGCAGGAAAGGGTGGGGGACTGCGTGAGAATTTTGAGGTCATTATTGTGGCCGTTGCCGTTGCCATGGGATTGCGTGCGTACTTCATTCAACCGTTTAAGATTCCAACAGGGTCGATGCAACCCACGCTTTATGGCATTCAGTCAGTCGAGAAAACGAACCCCGATCTCACCGATCGTTTTCCGTTAAAGCTGCTTAAGTTTGCAGCCGTGGGGGAGTGGTATTCTGAGCGGCGCGCCAAAGCGGATGGCATAATTGGCCGTTCAACAAACAGTCCCATTGATCCCTCAATTCGCATCTACATGATAGGGGGTAAGCAACACAAGATTCCCAAGGATGCTGTGGATGTCTTGTCAAAAGGGCGATATGAGTTGCATTTCAAGACTGGCGATTCTGTAAAGAAGGGAGACCTTCTTTGGTCTGGAGTCGTCACGCGAGGCGATCATGTTTTTGTCAATAAAGTGATCTGGAATCTCCGAAAACCGAAGCGTGGAGAAATTATGGTTTTCTATACAACAGGAATCCCAAAGCTTACGCAGGGAACGCACTACATTAAGCGAATGTGCGGTCTACCCAATGAATGCATTTCAATACGACCACCAAAGCTGGTTGTTAACCAAGTCGTTGTAGAGGAGCCGGAGGGAATTGCAAAGAATTCCTGCCGTGAGCTGGGATATGAGGGTTATCAGTTTGGTGGGAAATTGACCTCATCTACTCTTGAATGGCCACTCGGCGACGGTCAGTATTTTGCCATGGGAGACAACACAGGGAACAGTCTTGATAGCCGGTATTGGGGACCCGTACCCGTGAAGAATCTTGTTGGGCCCGCTGTGATTGTTTACTGGCCCTTGTCGAAGCGATGGGGATTGGCAAAGTAGAGTTGCTATAACTATCTTTGCCCTAACCGACGTACGTCGGGACGAGGTAAAGACTATGTCCTTCGCAAAACCCGGTGGACCGTGGCGTCGCGACGCGGTTGTGTAAAGAGAGGCTTGGGACTGAAATAGTCTCGACCTTTGTCTCTGCTGGCTCGCGTCAGGCTCTCTCACTTGCTCAACGCTGTCCAGAGGCCAGCATCCACCTTCTGTCAACTTGAAAATTCGATATATAACCACGTCGCATAATATATCTTATGTCTAGTCGCGGGTGTGCTAATCACACAATATCTGGGGGGAAATGAAAATAGTGATGAAAAACGACACTAAAACAACTACGTCCCAAAGTAGCGGTCACCAAAGTCACCGAGCCCGGGTACAATGTATTTTGATGTGTCGAGTCGCTCGTCAATTGCTCCAGTGTATAGGACAGCGTTTGGATGGCTCTGGAATACGCGATCAATACCTTCAGGTGCCGCTACAACACAGACCAATGTGATGTCCGAGCATCCACGACTTTCTACTGCAGTGATGGTTTCATCGAGTGAGCCACCCGTTGCAAGCATGGGGTCCAAAACCAGAGCACGGCAGCCATCAAGGCGGCCTGGAAACTTCTGGTAGTACTCTCGTGCTATAGCCGTTTTTTCGTCGCGCTCCAGCCCAAGAAAACCAACAGGAACATCCAACAGTAAATCCTGAGCCGCGAATAACATGGCAAGGCCCGCACGTAAAACAGGCACCACGACAACCTCCTTACTGAGCTCAACACCTTCCATTGGAGCCAGTGGCGTCACGACTTGTCGAGGGTGCGTATCAAGTGTCTTGGTTGCTTCCACAATCAACACCGTCGACACGATTTTTGCGTACTGCCGAAATGCTGCAGTCTTTGTTTCTCGATCTCGGAGAACAGTGAGTGCGTTGGCAACGACGGGGTGGTCGACAACTATAACATTTTTGTGCATGACTACTCCCCTACCCTTTCAAGATTAATCTCAATTCTGCAAGAATGACCATTCAGATCAAAGGCCTCACCCTTAAGAGGGTTGCAGGATGTGCATTCAACAGCCAACACCTCGTTTGTAATATATTCCTGATTGACGGCTATGGCTGCCTGTAGTTCGGCATCCGCCTCAAAGTGAATGCGAATCCGTTGTGTGACTTCCAGATCCTCCGTCTTGCGAATGTTCTGAAGCTTGCTAACAAATTCCCGAGCTAACCCCTCTTGAATCAGCTCGGCTGATAATTCCGTTTCAAGTGCAACTACGAGCGGACCTTCAGATGCAACAACTAAACCTGATCTTGGGATGCGCTCAATCACAAGATCCTCATTCGTCAATTCGACGGGCACGCCATCCAACTCGACGGTAACAGATGCGCCTTCGGCAAGGGATACGAGCGTCTCATGACTGAGGCCTGAAATGGCTTTTGCCAGTTGCTTCATTTGGGATCCGTACCGAGGACCCAACTGTCTGAAATCTGCTTTTGCCTTAAGGTCTGCCAGCTCCGTTTCGTTGGCACCAAATGCGAGCTCTTTAACATTGAGTTCGTCTTCCATGATATCGGCGTATTCAGCAAGTTTGTTAAGTATCCCGGTATTGCTGGAAACAACATGAAGCGTCGCCAAGGGTTGGCGCACTTTCAAATTATGGTCTGTACGAAGGAGTCTACCCAAGCGGACAATCGTCATCACGGTTGCCATTTCTGCTTCCAGCTCAGGATCCCGGTTGCTTCCATCGGCAACAGGAAAATCACAGAGGTGCACAGATGCGGGCATTGTTTCGGTGCGCAGATTCTGATAAATAGTTTCGCTGATAAACGGTACGAATGGCGCGGCAACTTTCGAGAGCTGGAGCAGGACATAATTCAAAGTCTGATATGCTTGCGTCTTGTCTCCATCATCCTGTGATTTCCAGAACCGTCGTCGACTGCGCCGGATGTACCAATTGGTGAGATCTTCAATGAAACGGACAAAGGGGCGAACAGCGCGTTGCAGGTCATAAGCATCCATGGCAGACGTCACATCATCGACCAAGCTCTCAAGAGAGCTTCGAATCCAACGGTCGAGTTGGTTTGTACTAGGGGCCGCCCTCTCCATCTTTTCGGTCGACCAGCCATCAATATTGGCATAGGTCACAAAGAAACTGTATGAATTCCAGAGTGGTATCAGAAGGTGCCTCAGCGAGTGTTTAACCCCCTCTTCCGCAAAGCGAAGGCTCTCTGCCTTGACCACTGGCGAGTTGATCAGGTAAAGGCGCAAGGCATCAGCCCCGTATTCATTTACAACGTGAAGGGGATCGGGATAGTTCTTGAGCCGCTTGCTCATCTTCAGGCCATCTTCAGCCAGAACGAGCCCATTGACCACCACGTTTTGAAACGCGGGCTTCTTGAACAGCGCAGTGGAAAGCACCATTAACGTATAGAACCAGCCCCGGGTTTGATCGAGCCCTTCAGCAATAAAGTGAGCCGGAAAATTAGCCTCAAAGTGTTCCTTGTTCTCAAAGGGATAGTGATGCTGTGCATAAGGCATAGAGCCGGATTCAAACCAGCAATCCAGCACCTCAGGGGTTCGTCTATACGTCTTCCCCTCGCGTTCAATGACAATCTCATCAAGAACATGCTTGTGAAGATCATCAACTTTCTTTCCTGAGAGCGCCTCAAGTTCTGCTGCAGATGATACGCAAATCGTGTCTTCGGGATCATCGACATTGATCCATACCGGAATACAGGATCCCCAGAATCGGTTTCGACTAATATTCCAATCTCTGGCATCTGCCAACCAATTTGCAAATCGCTTTTTTCCGACGTGCTCCGGCATCCAATGCACCTTCGCATTGTTAGCCAGCATGTCGTCACGTAAGTCTTCCACACGAACATACCAAGCATCAATAGCGCGATAGATGAGTGGTGTGTCCGTACGCTCGCAATAGGGATAGCTATGTTGAATGGTGGACTGGTGAATCAACTTTCCATTATCTTTAAGACGTTTGATAATCGCCTTGTCTGCATCTTTGCAGAATACCCCCTCATAGTCGGGTACCTGCGAGGTGAACTTGCAATCACCATCGAGAGGCTCAACAAGGGGGATATCTGCAGCACGACAGATTCGATAGTCTTCCTCACCATATGCCGGAGCCATATGCACGATACCAGAGCCATCCTCTGTGCTCACAAATGCATCCGATAAAATACAGAAGGAGTTGGGGTTGTCTGCGAAATAGTCAAAGAGCGGCTCGTAAGAGAGCCCTTCAAGTGCACTCCCTTTCATTCGCTTTAGAACGGTATATTGCGTCTCTTTTTTGTAGAAAGCGCTAAGACGAGCCTCAGCCAAAACGTACACCATTTCACTTTCAGTATCGCGCACCGCAACATAGTCGATATCAGGACCGACGCAGATGGCCAAATTTGACGGCAGCGTCCAGGGGGTTGTCGTCCAGACCAGTGCATGCGCATCTTCAATCTCGAAACCGAGGAGTCTAACGCTCACCGTAACAGATGGATCCTGAACGTCCTGATAATTGCGCCCCGCCTCGAAGTTTGAGAGAGGCGTGTTGAGTTTCCAGCTATACGGCATGATGCGGTGAGCTCGATAAATACGCCCCTGCTTCCATAACTCAGAAAACACCCACCAAATTGTCTCCATGAAATCCTTGTCCATGGTTTTGTAGCCGTTGGAAAAGTCAACCCATCGTCCCATGCGCGTCACGGTCTTTTCCCACTCCTCCACATAGGTTGAAACCATCGAGCGGCACTGTGCATTAAAGACGTCTACTCCGGCCTCGACAATGGCCGGTGCTCCGGCCAAGCCGAGGGCCTCTTGCGCAAGGGCTTCAATAGGAAGACCGTGACAGTCCCAGCCGAAGCGCCGCTCAACTCGATAACCCCGCATGGTTTGATATCGCGGAACGATATCTTTGATTGTTCCAGCCAATAGGTGTCCATAGTGCGGGAGTCCTGTCGCAAAAGGAGGACCATCATAGAACACGTATTCCGGCGCATTTTCCCGCAAGGCAATGCTGCTCTTGAACGTATCGTTCTCCTTCCAAAATTCGAGAACATCTTCCTCAATCGCGGCAAAATCGACCCTATTTGAGACTGTGGTGTACATTGGTGCTCTTCCCCTACCCCGTACTGAAATTGTGCGGATGTTTTACAAAAAAGATTTGTTATAATACGAAAGGAAATAACCTACATGAAGCATCCTTAAAGTCAATGCCCCTCCCCCTTCAGGATCGTGCTAATTGCTATGTAATGACTTGATCTAAATCACAAACCATTGCTTTGATAACACCATCTGCATAATCTGCCACAAGATCGAATGCCCGCTTCGCCTCGCTCAGCGGTACCCGGTGTGTAATCAGGGCATCCACATTAACGTTACCCTCTGCCAGCAGTGCAATTGTTTCCGCAACGGTCTCGTTCTGTCGACGCACATTAAATATTGTAAGCTCTTTGCGACGCATAAGATCAATATTAAGCGAAATGCGACTCCCTACGGGAATCCCTGTGATAATCAGCTTGCCACCCGGTCCCAGTAATTCCACAGCCTGATCAAGCGCCTCGGGATCTCCGCTGCACTCAAACACCACCGGAAGTCCCTGTGGCTCTTGATTGGAAATGTCCGCCACCACATCAGTTTGCTCTGGAGACCCAACCCAAGTGGCCCCCATCGCACGAGCCACCTGCAGGCGTGCCGGAATTTTGTCTGTTATGTAAATGCGCTGGGCTCCCATGCTCTGGGCAGCCATCAGTGTACAGAGGCCAATTGGACCCGCGCCGAGGATAGCAACAGGGGTCTCAGGGGTCATAGGGATTGACTGCTGTACCGAATAGAGCGCAATGGAAAGGGGTTCTGCAACGGCCGCCTGCTCAAATGAAAGGATATCGGGTATTTGAAAACAATTCTGTTCAGGCACAACAACCTGTTCGCACATGCATCCCTGCATCTCTCCCGCAGAGCTCAAAAACTGAATCTTTCGGCAGGTGTTAAACCGTCCAGCCAAACATTGATCGCAACGGCCGCAATGATGCGCGGGTTCGATCATGATGCGATCACCAGGTTTAACGCTGCTTACTGCTGCCCCGACCGCAGCCACTTCGCCTGAAGCCTCATGTCCAGGAATAAAAGGATAGGCAACCTTCCGCGCGCCGATCCCGCCACCCACATAATTGTGAACATCCGATCCACAAATGCCAACAACCTTCACGTTCACCAAAACATCTGTTGCATTCGCAATCACTGGAGGCTCAACATCTCCAATACGCAACTCCCGTATGCCCATCAATTGTGCTGCTATCATCATTCACCTCTCAAGTTGCGTAACTTATCAATGAACTCAGTGTGGATGCACCCCTTCAGTAGGGATTCCCCAGACCAGGGGGCAGGCCAGAGTCTGGCCTACCCCTACAAAATGCAATCTCCTGAAAGGTGGCTGTTTGAGAAGTTACTATTCTACCAGGAGAAAAGGGTTCCCCGATTTAGTTGTCCATCAGGATCAAAAATCCGTTTAACAGTTCGCATTTCTTCAATACCATCGGGGCCGTACATGATCTCCAGCATTCCGGTCTTAAGCTTGCCAATGCCATGCTCAGCAGATACGGATCCCTCCATTGCAACCACGCGCTTTGCCCATTCCAGGTAGAGAGCCTTCCCCCGAGCATAGTCGTCCAGGTCTCGAGGAAGAATGTTGACATGAACATGATTGTTTCCAATGTGACCAAAAATCACATAGTCGAGTTTGGCGGTACGGAGATCCTCGTGATACATGGCCATGATCGTCTTGAGTTCAGAATCAGGGACAGACAGATCGGTTCCAAGTTTCGTAAGCTCGGGAACGCTTTTCTTTCGTTCGGCAATGAGCAGATTCACGGCTTCTGGCACGGCATGCCGTACGCCCTTGAACCGTTCAATGTCGCGGGCACTTTCAGCAAACCATGTTGCATCAGGATCACCACCACAGCTCTCCATCAAATCTAAAAGAGAGGCTCCCCCCTCCTCAACACGCTCTTCACTGTCTCCGTGTAGCTCAACGTAGATAGCCGTATTCCACGCATCTTGCAATTCGGGTAGCGATTCAAATGCCGGGTTATTCGCCCGTTGCATCCGCAACAAATCAAGGGCCTCAGCGCTGAAGAACTCAATCGCAGCAGCATCCAATTCATTTCGGACGCGAATTACAAATTCTATCGCAGAAGATTCGGACGGAAAGAATGCGGTAATACCCCAAGCCGTGTGTGGGCGCCGTGTTAAGCGTACTTCAATCTCACTGATCACACCCAGAACGCCTTCGGATCCAATAAACAGGTCA
>Ga0307929_1002629_pt1 | contig 11282 bp, 9 predicted proteins | sample AceLakmetage1330_FD_203160 | JGI IMG/M metagenome (GOLD analysis project Ga0307929, IMG submission 203160) | Saline water microbial communities from Ace Lake, Antarctica - #1330 | ecosystem: Environmental > Aquatic > Non-marine Saline and Alkaline > Saline | place: Antarctica: Ace Lake...
CGAAACACCAATATTAGATAAGTTCATCGACAGGTTATAGTTGTCGCCAATATTCTGATTTATCTCTGCAGCTCGCAGCAAATACTCAATGGCTTTGTTATCATCCCCCAAATTCTGATTTACAATCCCGATATTATTCAGGGTTATGGCCTGGTTATTTAAATCATTTGTTGCTTCAAAGTTTTTCAATGCCTTAAGGTAGTATTCGTAAGCCTTCTGCCCTCGTCCCTCGTTTGAGTGTATCAGTCCTAAATTATTATAAATCGCAGCCAATCTGGCTTTATCGTTTAACTCTTCTGCAATATCGCCGGCAAGGGTGTAGTAATACAGCGCACTATCGTTATTGGGAACATCTAAAAATGCACTACCACTTAAGGTTAAAACGAAATACTCCGCCTTTACATCATCAATATGCCTAAGCAAAACCTGGGCATGTCGGATATTATAGATAGCTGAGTCGGTATTATTCAGATTGATATAGCAACTGGTAATATTGGCATAAGACCACAACATCTCAACAAAATCATCTAGGCTATCAGCTAAATATAGTGCCTCAGCTCCAAACTTAATGCCTTTGTGGGGATCTACTGTTGAGTAATCTCCTGACAATTTATTCAGCAAGCGGAGCTTGGTCTTGTCAACAGTAGCATCCCTCATTTCCTGTTCCAACTCAAGTAAGGGTTCATCCTGTGAAAATACTTGAGCTGAAAATAGAAAAGCAACAAAAATCAACACAACTTTAGCCAATTGAAAAATATTCATGATTGATTGTTTCACCCATTGCAAATAACGCCATTTAATTAAGAATAACAAGCAATTAATGTATAGAAAATAGAGCCTATTGACGAAGAACCCATGAATACTAATTTGGAAAATGTATAAATACAATTGATGATAGAAAATGTTAGGATTAGGTCAAATTTTATAAATGCTTTTAAAATTGGTAATTAATGGCCTGGTTAATCTAAAATGATTTTAAATTGCTGATTTTGACGGCTAACAGGAATCCAAATAAATAATTTCTTGCTTTAAATATGTACTTTCGTGCCAATTTTCAAAAACGATATTTAGGACTTAAAAATATACTAATCATGACAGAAAAGAAAAAGTTTATTACTTGTGACGGAAACTATGCGGCATCGCATGTAGCCTATATGTTTAGCGAGGTTGCGGCAATATACCCAATCACGCCATCTTCTACCATGGCCGAGTACATCGACGAGTGGGCAGCGCATGGCCGTAAGAATATTTTTGGCGAAACCGTAAAGGTTATCGAATTGCAATCGGAAGGTGGCGCAGCAGGCGCCCTCCACGGTTCACTCCAGGCGGGTGCACTTACCACCACTTATACTGCTTCCCAGGGTTTGATGCTGATGCTTCCGAACATGTACAAAATTGCGGGTGAGTTATTGCCAGGCGTTTTCCATGTAAGTGCCAGGAGCCTTGCCGCACAAGCACTTTCTATTTTCGGCGACCATTCGGATGTTATGGCAGCCCGAAATACAGGCTTTGCTTTCCTGGCAACAGGTAGTGTACAGGAAATTATGGACCTTGCTGCCATTTCGCATCTTGTGTCTATTAAATCACGTATTCCTTTCGTTCACTTCTTTGATGGGTTCCGTACTTCACACGAAATTCAAAAGGTTGAATATTTTACCAATGATGACGTTAAAGGCTTTTTGGATTGGGATGCATTGCAGGCTTTCAGGGACAATGCCCTAAACCCTGAGCATCCTGTAACGCGTGGGACAGCACAAAACCCTGATATCTATTTCCAATCGCGCGAAGCTGCCAATAAATTCTACGACCCAATCCCTGATTTGGTTGAAGAGTACATGCAGGAAATAACTAAACTTACAGGCCGCGAATACCATCCATTTACCTATTATGGTGCACCAGATGCTGAAAATGTAATTGTGGCAATGGGATCTGTTACCACAACCATTCGCGAAACACTCGACCACTTGCTTGCAAAAGGCGAAAAGGTCGGCCTTCTTGCCGTGCATTTATACCGTCCTTTCTCGGCGAAATATTTCATGAAAGCCTTACCAAAATCGGTGAAGCGAATTAGTGTTCTCGACCGGACTAAAGAACCAGGAGCACTTGGCGAGCCTTTATATCTGGACATTGTAGAGATGTTTTATAGGGCCGAAAATGCACCAATCATCGTTGGCGGACGTTATGGATTAAGTTCAAAAGACACAACACCAGCTACGATACTTTCAGTTTTTGAAAACCTGAAACTTAATGAACCTAAGAATCATTTTACCGTGGGCATTGTTGATGATGTGAAATTTACTTCACTACCCATGTTAGCCGACATCAGTATTGTTCCTGAAGGAACTTTTGAAGGGAAATTTTACGGACTTGGATCGGATGGTACTGTTGGTGCCAACAAAAACTCGATTAAAATTATTGGCGAAAACACTGACAAGTATTGCCAGGCCTATTTTGCCTACGATTCCAAGAAATCTGGTGGTATCACTACATCACACCTTCGTTTCGGCGACAAGCCAATTCTTTCTTCTTACCTTGTGGGTTCTCCTGACTTTGTTGCCTGTCATGTACCATCATACCTGGACAAATACGACATGCTGAAGGGTTTAAAAAAAGGTGGTACCTTTTTGTTGAACAGTATTTTGGATGCGGAAGGAACCAGAAACCTGCTACCCGACCACTTTAAAAAATACATGGCTGAAAACAACATTCAATTCTATATCATCAATGCTACAAAAATTGCTGAAGAAATTGGATTGGGCAGCCGTACAAACACGATTATGCAATCGTCATTCTTCAAAATTTCAAACGTAATCCCTTATGACCTGGCAGTGGACAAAATGAAAAAAGCCATCATTAAGAGTTTCGGTTTTAAAGGCGAAGAAATTGTAAACATGAACTTTGCAGCTGTTGAAGCCGGAGGTATAGTTGAAAAAGTGGAAGTACCACTAGCATGGGCTAAAATTGAAATAAAAGCCAAAAAAGATACACGCGACATTCCTGATTTTATCAAGAATATAGCTGAACCCATCAATAATATGCAAGGTGATGATCTACCTGTAAGTGCATTCCTCGGACGCGAAGACGGAACATTCCCTGCCGGAACTACAGCCTACGAAAAACGTGGTATCGCCGTTAACGTTCCTGAATGGATGCCTGAAAACTGTATCCAGTGTAACCAATGTGCTTACGTTTGTCCTCACGCCTGTATCCGCCCTTTCCTGCTCAACGAAAAAGAGATGGGCAAGGTACCGGAAGGGCTCAAGGTTATCGAAGCCAAACCAAAAACTTTTAATGGCTACCAGTTTAAAATCCAGTTGAGCCCACTCGATTGTACCGGTTGCGGAAATTGTGCCGATGTTTGTCCATCAAAAGAAAAAGCACTTGTTATGAAACCGCTTGCCAGCCAAATGCACGAAGCTGAAAACTGGGATTACTTTAGCAAGAATATCACATACAAAGATACTGTTGTTCCCAAGGAAAAATCGGTTAAGAACAGCCAGTTCGCCCAGCCATTGTTTGAATTCTCTGGTGCATGTGCCGGTTGCGGTGAAACACCTTATGTAAAACTCATCACTCAATTGTATGGCGACAGGATGATGATTGCCAATGCCACCGGATGTTCATCTATTTATGGTGGTTCTGCACCATCAACCCCTTATTGTAAAAATGCAGATGGACATGGACCTGCATGGGCCAACTCACTATTTGAAGACAACGCTGAGTACGGATTTGGAATGATGTTGGGTATTGACAAAATGCGCCAGCGCCTTTCCGAAAAAATGACCGCTGCACTCCAAAATGGTATTGCAGATGATATGAAGGTTGCCTTTGCTGAATGGCTGGAAGGTATTAACAATGCCGAAGCTTCAAAAGTTGCATCTGCAAAAGTATTGAAAGCTTGCGCTAAATCGAAGGATGCTGTGGCCAAGGAAATCCTTGACCTGAAACAGTACCTGGTCAAGAAATCGGTGTGGGCCTTTGGTGGTGATGGATGGGCTTATGATATTGGATACGGTGGTCTTGACCACGTAATCGCGTCTGGTGAGGATATCAACATTTTGGTAATGGATACCGAGGTGTACTCCAACACAGGAGGCCAGGCTTCCAAAGCAACACCTGTTGGTGCTGTTGCCAAATTTGCTGCTTCCGGAAAGAAAATCCGTAAGAAAGACCTCGGTGCAATGGCCATGACCTACGGCTACGTTTACGTTGCCCAGGTTGCCATGGGTGCCAGCCAATCACAGTTTCTCAAAGCACTTAAAGAAGCTGAAGCTTTCCCCGGACCATCGCTGATTATTGCCTACTCGCCATGTATTAACCACGGTCTGCGTGCCGGAATGGGAAAAACACAGGAAGAAGAAAAACGTGCTGTTGAGTCAGGTTACTGGGCAATGTTCAGGTACAACCCTGCACTTGAAGACGAGGGAAAGAATCCATTCCAGCTTGATTCGAAAGAACCCAACTGGGATAAATTCCAGGACTTCCTTGACGGTGAAGTTCGCTATACTTCGTTGCGCAGTGCATTCCCTGCCGAAGCTGATGTATTGAGCAAAGCTGCTATCAGGAACGCCAAATGGAGATATGAAAGCTATCAAAGGCTTGCCGCGATGGATTTCACACACCACGAATAGACAATTCTCTAACTAAATATAAAAGCCGGGACAGATTTGTTCCGGCTTTTTTATTACTTACGTGTGGTTGATAGATTTATGACAAGTTATTTCAAATTACTGAAAAATTGTAATAAAAATAGACCTCTCAGTCGCAAACTCCTTCGAGGTGACAACGATTGGTTTGTAGTTGGCTTTATTAGTGAAGACCTTCCAGGTTTTTGCTAATAAGACTTCATTGTTATTAAATTCTGTCATGTTTCTAAATGAGAAACCTGGAAGATACTTTTTATTCATTTTCATTTCAATACTTAACAAATAGTTGTCGTTAGTACCAAAACACAGAGCGAAGCGGAGTGTTTGCAGGGAGAAACCTGCCTGCCGGCAGAGGCAGGTCTATTTCTGTTGAATGATAGTAATGTGTAATGAAATTTGTATCAGAATTAACCGGGAAACATAATTTCATATTATCGCTTCTTAAAACTCCTCAGAAATTTCCTATAGCTTCCTCGTGTGGAATTTGATGAATGCAAACTTTCACGGTTCCATGACAATCCGGAATTCCTTTCCCTGTATTTCGATTCGAAGGATATACCGTCAGTGTTGGGTTTTTCGTCCTTATGCCCCTTGTCTTTTTGCACCTTTCCACGCTTCCTCCTGTAAAAGAAATTTTGAGAAGAATAACGCCTGCCATGTTCAATATAAAGAGACAACAGTAAAAATAAAATCAATATTATGCCAGAAAGCATCAGATAAGCGCGCCAATCGTGCTTCACACCAATGAAAAGGAATAAACCAAAGTTGGTGAAAATAAGTACAATCAATATTTGAATAGCTCTTCTCATTTTCTATTGCCCTTTAATACCAGTAATGAATCAAAATGCGCTGAATAATTCAATTCTTTTAGCGCATTCTAATCCGTAACTGGTATAAGTCCATCACTCCATTATACCCAATATTCCATTCTGCCAACACTCAATCTTTCTATCGGCGCTGCAAGCCGTTCGAAGTTAGATATTCCCCCTGAACAAGATTATCAATGCTTAAAGTTAAATCTCCCAAAAAGTAATAGGAAAACTTCGAACTCAAATTATACATCCATCGATATTTCAATCATTCCATTTTTCCAGTACAAAATACTGTTTTGCTTTCCTACCCCTAAAATGTAGCTTTTGAAAGTCAATTGTCAAAACATAAGAGTCTTCAGTCCCGTAGGGACTTAATATTTATAGAATATTTCGAGGTAACAAAACCACGCGTCCCGTCAGGGACGAGATATTATTGATATGTAAATAATTAGCCAGATCAACCAAATAGATTCCTGAACACATCCTCAATCTTAGCTACCTGTACCAATTCAATATCAAATTGTTTGCGTTCGAGGTTTTTGAAATTGTATTTGGAAAGGAAGATTTTTTCGAAGCCCAGCTTTTCGGCCTCGGTGATGCGCTGCCCGATGCGGTTGACTGCGCGAATTTCACCAGACAAACCTACCTCGGCAGCGAAACATGTTTTTTGGTTGATGGGCATATCTTCGTTGGAAGAAAGGATTGCACAGATAACGGCCAGGTCGATGGCTGGGTCATCCACACGTATGCCTCCGGCAATATTTAGAAATACATCCTTGGAAGCAAGCCGGAATCCGCTCCGCTTTTCGAGTACCGCCAGCAACATATTTAAGCGGCGTGTATCGAAACCTGTAGTTGAACGCTGGGGAACGCCATAAGCGGCTGAACTTACGAGTGCCTGTGTTTCGATGAGCATGGGACGCAGGCCTTCCATGGTGGCGGCAATGGAAATTCCGCTGAGTTGTTCATCCCTTTGAGAAATCAATAGTTCGGATGGGTTACTTACTTCACGCAAACCTGTGCTTCGCATTTCGTAAATCCCCAACTCTGATGTGGAGCCAAAGCGATTTTTCATCGATCGGAGGATCCGGTAACCATAATTCCTGTCGCCTTCAATTTGAAGTACCACATCCACCATATGTTCAAGCAATTTAGGCCCGGCGAGTTGACCATCCTTGGTAATATGCCCGATAAGAAAAACGGGCGTGTTGGTCAACTTGGCATATTGCTGGAGTTCGCCGGCACATTCGCGAATTTGAGAAATGCTACCCGCCGAAGATTCAATCGTATCGGTGTGCAAAGTTTGGATTGAATCGATGATGACCATTTGTGGTTGCAAACTTTCTAAATGACTAAAAATAGTTTGTGTTGAAGTTTCGGTAAGGATATAGCAATCCGAGTTTTCGAAGCCCACACGTTGCGATCGCATTTTAATCTGCTGCTCGCTCTCTTCGCCTGAAACATAAAGGATCTTAAGCCTGTCGAGTTTAAGGGCCACCTGCAACATCAGCGTTGATTTGCCAATGCCGGGTTCCCCTCCTACCAACACTACAGAGCCGGGCACCATTCCACCACCCAGTACACGGTTTAACTCGTTATTGGCAGTATCGACCCTGGTTTCGTTTTCAAATTGAATTTGGTTCAGTGGTTTTGGTGTACTTTTGCGTGCCAGGCCACTTAACTGTGATGTCATTTGGGGCTTCCCCTTTTGGATGACTTCCTCGACAAAGGTGTTCCACTCGCCACACGACGTACACTTCCCCAGCCACTTGGGTGATTTGTAGCCACAATTTTGACAGTAGAAAGCAACTTTTGTTTTAGCCATTTATAATTCCAGTTTAATTATTATTTGCTTGTTAATTCAACCATAGTATTCAAAAATTCAAAATTCAAAAATTTAAAATCAAATACTAAGTTTTTCAAAAATAGTATTAATGATAAACGCAATTGTTTATCTACTACTTTCAACTCCAATTCATAAGGCTTCTACCATAGGCCCCCTCTAACTCCCCCGCCAGCTGGCGGAGAGGATGCCACCCCACCGGCTACTGCAGTTGCTTGTGCGGCTGGTCTCCCTTCCCCTCCAGGGGAAGGGGTGGGGATGGGGTCTTCAGGATTTGACAAATAATAGATCCATTAAAAATAGTTGCTGATTTACTTGAATTCGGAGGCCACGCGTAATTATTTAGCGGAAGCCCGCTCGATAATTTTGCTTGTTGAAAACCCCTCCAGAAAATCCATCGTAACGATCTCACCACCTTTTTCTTTAACAACATCATAACCCACAATGTCTTCAGCTTGATAATCGCTGCCTTTAACCAAAACATCGGGTTTTATAAATTTTATCAATTCGTAAGGCGTATCATCATTAAAAAGGACAACTGCATCAACAAAACTTAATGACGACAATAGCATAGCCCTTGATGTTTGATCCTGGATAGGACGGGCATCACCTTTGATCCGTGAAACGGAAGCATCGGTATTTAAGCCAATAATCAATACATCGCCAAGATCGGCAGCATTTGCAAGATAATCGATATGGCCACGGTGAAGGATGTCGAAACATCCATTGGTAAATACAATTTTTTTCTGGTGAAACCTCCAGTAGCCCAACCAAAATTTAATATCTTCCTTATCATCAAAGATCATCGAATTAATTAGTTCAAGCTTCTTCATTGGTCTTTTTATTATAAATGGGCAACAATATCAAAGATAAAATACCTGCCAACAAAATCATCACTGTTTGCGCGGTCCAGGTAAGCCATCCCAGGGCATAACCATAGGTATTTACTATGCCGTACAGCACAAGGGTTTCAGCGATGATTGCGGGATATATCCCAATTCCCCCCTGCACTACAATTATTCCGATAGATCCAAAAATTAACATCGACAATACTGCATCAGCACCCAGGTGGCTGGTTTCGTTGAGGCTGAAGATGCAAACATAAACCATCAGGTAATACAAAACCCAAATGAGCAATGATTGAAAAATAAACAAAAAGGGCTTTTTAATTTTGGTAACGGACCACAAGCCATTCCAAAAGCCAATAATAATTTGCTGTGATTTCTGATAAATTTTTAAATGGCTGATTCTTTTCCTGATCAGGAAAAACAATGCGATAAGCACCACAAAAACACCAAGCAATGCGTACAGATAGATTGACATTTCATCGGAAACATTCAATTTCTCCATCAAAGGATTATAGACTTTAGAATCGACATAATGATGGAGCTCATCAAAAAAGATGAATAGATTAATGAAAAACAACAGCAAAAAGACGACCATATCAATACTCCGTTCGACGATAACCGTACCAATGGCCTTGTTTATAGGAATTTTTTCGTACTTGTTCAACACACCACAGCGGGTTACTTCGCCCAGGCGCGGAAGGGCCATATTGGCAAGGTACCCGATCATTACAGCAAAGAAGGTATTCGAGATTTTTGGGTGATATCCCATGGGTTCCATCAGTATCCTCCATCTGTAGGCCCTAACAACATGGCTCAGAATTCCAATACCTATGGAAAGAATTACCCAGCTATAATTTGCAGTGATAAACGATTGCCATATTTCTCTTTTCTGTTCAGGGGAAAGTTGACGCAGGAATAGCCAGATAAAGAATACGCCGATGGCAAGAAAAAATAGTATTTTACTTACTGAGCTTAAGTTCTTTTTCAAATGGCGCTTAGATTTTATTATTTTGATCAGGAAAAACAAGGGCAGGCTTGAAAATTTTGGCCTCCTCAAAACCCATAGATGCATAGGAAACAATGATCACAAGGTCGCCGGGCTGCACCTTTCGCGCAGCAGCACCATTCATGGTAATTGTACCGGAGCTACGTTCGCCTTTAATAACGTATGTATCGAGCCGCTCGCCATTGTTAATATTGTAGATGTGTACCCTTTCGTTCTCGATGAGCATGCTTGCATCCATCAAATCCTCGTCGATGGAAATACTACCTATGTAGTTGAGATCGGCATGGGTGATGGTTGCCCGGTGTATTTTAGATTTTAGAACTTCGATATACATAGCGTACAAAATTACTAAAATAATATCAGATTGTCGATGAGCCTTACTTTACCAAGATGGACTGCTACACAAGCCACGATACTTTTGCTATCATTCCAGTTTTGTATCCTGAGCAATGTTTTGGCATCAACCACTTGGATGTATTCAACCTTCAATTCGTTATAATTGTTCAATTGCCTGAGCGCCCATTCTTCAGTTTCAGCCAGTGGCATTTGCCTCGCCCGATCCTTAATCCCATTTAAAATCCTGTAAATTACGGGAGCAATTTTTCGTTCATTAGCAGTTAAGCGCACATTTCGTGAGCTCATAGCCAGCCCATCAATTTCGCGCATCGTAGGACATGGGATTATCTCGGTTGGCAAACCAAGTTCATCTGTCATAGTTTGGATTACCCTTAGCTGCTGGTAATCTTTTATGCCAAAATATGCCCTGTCGGGTTGGATAATTTCGAAGAGTTTACGAACTACCACAGCAACCCCATTAAAATGCCCGGGCCTGTGCTTGCCTTCCATGACCTTATCCAGATGGCCAAAATCATATTTATCAACAGCAGGTTCAGGGTACATTTCGTCAACACCCGGACTGAAAAGAAAATCGCAATTGATTTCTTTCAATTTTTCAATATCATCTTCAATGGGCCGGGGATATTTAAGAAGGTCCTCTTTGTTGTTGAATTGTATTGGATTAACAAAAATACTGGAAGCGACAAAATCATCATTCTTTGAAGCTGTACTTAGCAGGGAAATATGCCCGGCATGTAAGGCCCCCATTGTAGGCACAAATCCAATGGACTTTCCACTTAATCGGATTTTGCCAAGGAAATCTTTTGTTTCTGAAATTGTATGAAGGATTTTCACTGCAATTACTGATTCAGTGTTAATATGAGGAGCATATCCCTTTCGAGGGTTGAGCCTGTTGGTGATTCAACGATTTTGCCAATTTCACGTCCGTCTTTATAAAACAAAAAAGTAGGTACGCGCACAATACCCAAAGCTGAGATATCTGTATCTCCTGCAACTTTATTTCCATCAACAGCAATTAATTTAAGCTTAGGATCTTTAAATCCAATACCGTCAAGAATCTTATAAAACCTGGGCACTTGCTCTTTACAGTCGCCACACCAGGTTGCCATAACGATAACGATTTCAAGGCCTTTTTTCATTTTTTTTAACTGCTTTACAATTGTTGGGTCAGGCGTATAATCTTCATAGCCTGCAATAAAATACTCAGCAAAAACTTCTGATTCAAGCCCATTACGGTCACACATTCCAACCAGCACATCCTTATTGAGTTTTTCATCAACAATAACTTTGTTCAGCTCTTGGGCCAATATCTGGCTCCCCGTTATCAGAAAAAGCAAAACGAGTGTTTTTTTCATAATGAATATTTTTTATATGCTACAAAGTTAATAATTTCTAATGGAAAGGGTGTACGGCGAATTGCATTCTTATTCGAAGCAATCAGGATTTAAATATGTTTTAGCTCCAGAGGAGCCAAATATTGGTGGAAGATATTGCTCTTATAGGAAAGGGGGCCACGTAGTGGTGCGATGTATTTTTTCTTTGATTTTATTAACATTCTCCCAAAGGGACAGGCTGCACCTCCGGCGCGGGTTTACATGATGGCTTAAAGTTTTTACCAACATTAGACCCCTCCGGGGTCAGTTCATCAGAGTTACAATAAAGAAATGAAGTGGCTGGATATTGAGTTCACTTGGAGTATAGATAAACCTTTTAAAGCAAATTGTCGTACACCCAATTTTGACCATCAAAATTAAAAACTATTTATTTAAA
>Ga0307929_1002632_pt1 | contig 11268 bp, 14 predicted proteins | sample AceLakmetage1330_FD_203160 | JGI IMG/M metagenome (GOLD analysis project Ga0307929, IMG submission 203160) | Saline water microbial communities from Ace Lake, Antarctica - #1330 | ecosystem: Environmental > Aquatic > Non-marine Saline and Alkaline > Saline | place: Antarctica: Ace Lake...
AATTTTTGTAGAGTCTATCCTGCCAGTTACTGAATGGATTGTAGAAACCGCCAGTTTCGATATTCACAAAATCAACAATCCAAACGTGAATGGGAGAAATTATCAAAATGGAAATCAAAAAGGCTTCTACAATATTAAGGCTTATATCCTGAATAGGGATAATTATAAATGTCAGTCAAGGCAGAAAGTAGAGCATTGTAAGAAACTCAATGTTCATCATATTGTTTTTAGATCAAAAGGAGGAACAAATACGCCTGACAATTTAATTACTTTGTGTGAAAATTGTCATAAAAATCTTCATGCTGGAAAATTTGAATTAAAAACCAGAAGATCCAGAACAAAACATGCAACTGAAGTTGGAGTGGTTAAATCTCAATTAAAGAATTGTTGGGATTTTAAGGAAACTTTTGGATATGAGACTAAATATTTTAGAGAACAAACTCTTAAATTAGACAAAGCTCATTATCTCGATGCTGTGGCTATCTGTGGACAAGCGGATGTTAAATTATTGGATAGGATGTTCCATAAAAAACATATACCTTCAGGTGATTATCAGCAAACAAAAGGTAAGAGATCCGAGAAAAAAATCCCAACCAGAAAACTATTTGGATTAAGAAAGTTTGATTTAGTTAGAACAAATAAGGGAGTTGGGTTCATTAAAGGCAAAAGAAGTTCAGGTTATTTTGCCTTAATGGATATTTTTAATAACACGGTAACTGCTTCAGTTAATGTCAAAAATGATTGTCAAAGACTGACAGCAAGAACCACAACTATTATACAGGAGGTGGCAATTCCTCCCCTACCCTAAAGGGATAGGGGTTTCCTTGCCACAAAAACATATGAAAAAAGAACATGACAGTATTCTCTCGGTCGTTCACGGGACGGCAAAGGGTTTGCGTGATGCGGGTCTTATGAACGAAATAACCATGCGTGAATTTGATGTGCTTTGTCTGTGTCCAGTAAAGACGTATCAGCCAAATGAAATTAAAGAGATACGATTGCGCTATCGCGTTAGTCAGGCGGTATTCGCTGCCTATTTGAACATGAGTAAGACCTCTGTGGCGAGCTGGGAGTCGGGCGGGAAAAAGCCCGGCCCTGCGGCAGTTAAGCTGCTTAATCTGGTGGATCGGAAAGGCATTCAAGCAGTTGCGTAAAGATGATGGAAGATGATGGGGTCAGAGGGAAGCACAGGCGGGCTATTGAGCTCCGAAATCACCAACTTTCGGGTGCCGACCTCGTGGTCAGGTAGGGAAGGCAACACGATTTGTAGCGTTAAGCGAGCTATAGAGCGACCCGGCGGAGTCGAAGAACTCGGCATGTGTGGACATTCTTTACGCGGGAATCGGGAGATCCGTGAGTTTTCCTTGGTATGATGAGGAACGGCCAGTGAAGGTGAAAACCGTACGGCTGGCACGAACGGCTTACGGAAGTCGGACAGCCTAATAGTATCTAAGAAGCCTTTGAACAAAATACGTGACAACAAGCGTATGGCGGAGGAGGTGGAGAAAAGTGGGCTGGCCAAGGGGAATCTGTCGCGCAAAACAGGGTCCGGACACAGAGCCGGGGAAACCTTGTAAAGTCAGAGCGGCAAGATACGGCAGGCAGCAAAATCGTCAGTGCGTCATTACCTTAGGCAGGAGCCCAGTGCGGTAGTTCCGCATGCTGGGATCTGTGCGGGGGGTGCCGGGGAACCGGCATTCCTACCGCGACCCGCTAAGTTTTTGTTTTTATAAAGAATATTGCCTTAAATATGGGCAAAAAAGGTCTTAGAGTGCACTTTTTGATGCCAAAAAGGGGCTTTTAAGCAATCTTATTTGGGGTCATTATTTGGGGTCAGGCTTCGCTTATTGTGGTTATTGAGATATTGGGGGTCTGACCCAGTTAAGATTTTGATTTCATAGGAAATGTTTGCTTAAATATAGCTCAAAACGGCCTTAGAGTGTACTTTTTGGTGCCAAAAAGGGGCTTTTAAGCAACAGGCTTTGGGGTCAGGCTTCGTTTATTGTGGTTATTGAGGGGTAAAGTATACGGGTTTTTTTTGGTCTGGGATATGTTGCGTAATTGTTGAAAGCCCTGTGGAAGTTTTCCCGGCAGGGCTTTTTTTATTTGGTTGGGGGCATTGTTGTTGTTTTTTGGGGGGGTAAGGTTAAGGTATCCTTTTTGTACGGCGGCTGCGCCACCATGAAACGCAGTGCTGACTGCGTCAGCACCTTGTTCCGGCGCTCCGCGCCAGAACAGGGTGCTGGACTGGACACCGTCACAATAAAACTTCCAGTTGAGATATCAGCAGAATCTGTTATTATAACAGATGAAGTCTAACAGGCCGTGATGACCCAAAAGGAAGATACCATGCCTAAAAAGAAACACATCATCAACCCCATGATTGATTGCGTGTTCAAAGCCATTCTGGGAAGTGAAAAGAACAAGAACCTGATCATCCATTTCCTGAACGCGGTACTGGAGTTATGCGGGCCAGACCGGATTACGGATATAACCCTGTTAAACCCCTATAATGAGCGTAATTTCATCACGGATAAATTAAGTGTTGTGGATGTCAAAGCCCGTCAGGCCAATGATGAACACATTCAAATTGAGGTACAGCTCAATGCCCACCCGGCGCTGTCCGAACGGATGCTGTTCACATGGGCGGCCATTTACCGTTCCCAGATTCAAAAAGGCCAGAACTACAGTGATTTGAATCCGGTTATATCGATCTGGCTGGTGGGAGATACGCTGTTTAAGCATGAAAACTCCTACCATTTTTCCTTCAGCGTTTTTGACACTGTTCATCAACTGCCATTGACCGATCATCTAAAAATTCACATCTTGCAAACACCTGGCTATGCGCTGAATGAAAACCAAATAACGGACAAGGATCGGTGGATGTATTTTTTTAAATCCAAAGGCCATCTGGATATTGAAAATCCGCCCGATTTTTTAAACACCAGAGAAATGAGGCAAGCCATGTCAGTATTAACTGAATTTTCAGAAAACGAAACGAATTATCTGCTCTACCAAAGCCGCCTGGATGCCCAATTTGAAATCGATACATGGAAATCCGCAATAGAAAGAGAGCGGCAGGAAAAGGAAAAAGAGCGGCAGGAAAAGGAACTGGCCCTGCTGAAAGCGGCAAAAGAACACCAGGAAAAGGAACTGGCCTTGCTAAAAGTGGAAAAAGAGAACCAGGAAAAGAATCGATTACTCAAGCTGTTGAAACAAGCAGGCATTGATCCGGACCAGGAATTACTCTCCTGAAATCAGGGTAGTGGGGTCAGGCTTGGCTTATTGGTGTTTTTGGGGGGTAACGTATCGCCTTTCTTTCACGGCGGCTGCGCCACCGCGAATCTCGGTGCTGACTGCGTCCAGCATCTTGTCCCGGCGCACCGCGCCTGAACAGGGTGCTGGACCCGGGCACCGCTACAATAAAACTGCCTGTTGAGATATCAGCAGAATTTGTTATTGGCTTTGAAAATAACGGGGTTTACCTTCCACGGCGGTTGCCTTGCCGTGCCATCCAGGGTCAAGGCAAAGCAGCCAGAGAACTTATGACTGACGAGCTGGCTTGATAAAGGCAATATCAGAGATATGAGCCTCTTGTATTCGCAATTCCACATACAATTATCTGTAAAATTAAAAAAATATTGAATTAATGCATATTATTATGATATTTTGTATGCGATAGTGATAATTTTATAAAATATTTTACTTGATTGGTTGTTAAAAAATGAACATGCCTGAAGATAAGCGATTTATGAGCATTGATGAGCACTTGAAAATTATTCAGGAGAAGTACAATCATCTTGCCGGCAGGCTTCACCAATCCGAAACGTTGAAGGATGCCGTCAGCATTGAAAAAACAGGTGAGGTTGTCAGAGCGGCGAGAAAGTCTCAAGGGCTGAGCAGGAAGGCATTGTGCCAATTAAGTGGTGTATCATACAGTACACTCAATAAGGTTGAAACCGGTTCGGTCTCAATCCGTTTGGATATTATGATGAAAATTGTAAAAACCCTGGGACTTAATCTATGGATAGGATAGCTAAGGTTTTTTTCAATAAACAGCTGGCCGGGATTTTAAAACAGACCCAGGCAGGATACAGCTTTACCTATGATCGGTCATATCTTGCCGAAGGAACGCCCTTAAGCTTTAATCTACCATTGCAGGAAGATCCTTTTGTGAGCGATCAGCTGTTTTCTTTTTTTGATAACCTGGCCGCTGAAGGGTGGCTTAAAAAGATACAGACAAAGACTCAAAAAATTAATAAAACTGATAAATTCGGCCTGATTCTGGAGAATGGAAAAGACTTGACAGGTGCGGTAATGATTTTAAGGAACAGCAATGGAATATTGTAGAATCAGCCTTAAACCGATCAAAACACATTCAAAATATCCGGGTTATTTAGATTCTGAATTTAGAAAATTATTTCAAAGCCTCAGGGTTGATCCTGTGCTTTCATTTACACGAAAAGATTTTTTCAGACAAAGTCCGATTAAATCCAAAGGCATGTCTATCTCCGGGGTTCAGCAGAAACTGTCCGTTAAAATCGATTCAAACAAAGAACTGCAAATAACCGCCACTGATGGTGAGTATATTCTTAAACCCAGCCCTGAAATTTTTCCCCATGCTTCAGAAAATGAACATTGCGCCATGTTAACCAGCAAACTGCTTGGAATTGATACAGCAGCTTGTTGCCTGATCTCATTTTCTGATGGCGAACTTGTCTATATTACAAAACGATTTGACCGCAAAGATGATGATAAAATTCATCAGGAAGATCTTGTTCAGGGTTTTGGAATGAAAAGTGAAAACAAATATTCACACAGCTATGAAGCGGCCGGTAAACTCATCAATACCATGACCAATGGCAAAGCTTCTGTTGTCTTTGATTTTTTTCATCGTGTCGTTCATGCATACATCATTGGTAATGATGACATGCACTTGAAAAATATAAGTTTACAAAAATTTCCTGGGAATACCGGGCTGTATTATGATCGGATGACACCCAATTATGATTGTCTTTTTACAACTGCCTTTGACACTGGTTCCAGCTCTGATTTCCTGGCGATTGATCTTCTCGAAGAAGAAAAAAATGGGATATTCTCTAAAGTCTATGAAAAATATGGATTTTATACCGGACATGATTTCAAAATATTAGGCAGCAGGCTGGGTCTGAGAGAAAAACCGATTACAACCCTTATCAATACTATGATAAAAAAAAGAACCCTTTTGATTGATTTAATCAAATGCAGCGTCATGCCTGAAAAGATGAAAGAAAAAGCAGGCGTTATAATTTCTGAAAGAATAAAGGCGCTTGGAATACAAATGATATTGGGGGTCTGACCCCGATAAGTTATTGTTTTTATAAAGAATATTGCCTTAAATATGGGTAAAAAAGGGCTTAGAGTGCACTTTTTGATGCCAAAAAGGGGCTTTTAAGCAAGGGCATAGTGGGGTCAGGCTTGGCTTATTGGTGTTATTGGGGGGTAAAGTATCTCCTTTCTTCCACGGCGGCTGCGCCACCGTGAATCTCGGTGCTGACTGCGTCCAGCACCTTGTCCCGGCGCTCCGCGCCTGACCAAGGTGCTGGGCTCGCACACCGATCACTCAGGCTGCCTCTGCTTGATCTGCGCATGGTATCCAAAAGCCTTTCAAAGAGACTTGTACAAAATCGTGCAGATTTAAAAATAACAATGGGTGAGGTAAAAGGGGAGTGGTAGCCTAACCGGTAATCACGCCCCTTTTTTGTTCATACCCCTTGACCAAACCCCTGAATGTTTCTAATAGGTAGCCATGAGTGAAGAAACCAAAATACCCAATCCCCATGACAAGTTTTTTCGGGAAGTCTCGAGCAAGCCTGACAATGCACGCAGTTTACTGCAAAACTCTTTACCAGCCAATATACTGGCACTGATGGATCTGGAGAGCCTTGAAATATGCAAGGATTCTTTTATCGAAAAGGATCTTCGGGATTATTTTTCAGATATGCTGTATAAAGTGAATCTATCCGGCAGCCCCGCCTATGTCTATATTTTGTTTGAGCACAAGAGTTACTATGACAAGTATGTCCATCTCCAGCTGCTGGAATATATGGTTAAAATATGGCGGCTTTTTTTGAAACAGCAGATATCAGGGTCTGACCCCATTAAGATGTTGTTTTTATAAGGGATGTTGCCTGAAACAGGGGGCTGAAATGGTCTTAGGATGCATTGTTCGGGGTCAAAAAGGGGTATCTAAGGGCTTTGGCGAAGCGTTTTTTTAAAATATGATTTAAGAAAAAATTATCTACAATTGTTATTGACAAAATTACCCTATAAGGTTAATTTACCATATGGAAAAACGAAAACCACATTATGATCTTTCAGCAGTTCAATCTGCTATTCGGCTGCGTGGTGCGGATGCTTTTACCTTAACGGCATTGATCGGTGCTCAGGCAATGGGACTTGAAGTTGTTCAGGCTATTGAAGTGGTTTGTTCCATGGGTCGTTCCGATTTTCACAAAAGTATGACGACTTATGCCTCAAGCCAGGTTTGGCAGGATGTTTACTGTCCTGAAACGCCTGCCGGAATCGCCTATGTCAAAGTTACTTTACGTCAGGATGGGTCTGTCGTGATTCAGTTCAAGGAGAAATGAGATGAAGCGAGAATGCTTAAATTGCGGAGAAAAAGAGATGGTGCATACTATCCGAGATGTACCATACACTTATAAGGGAAATTATACAGTTATTTCCAAGATAAAGGGGTGGCACTGTTTCAATTGCGGGGAAGTCGAATTCGAGGCAGGTGAAGGTGTCCGCTTTGCAGAGGCCATTAAACAACTTGCAAAAGAAGTTGATGCGAAAGCAGCAGCTGAACTTGCAAGAATTCGTAAAAAGCTGAAGCTGACTCAGAGACAAGCCGCGTTGCTCACAGGGGGAGGGCCAAATGCCTTTTCTCGCTACGAGCGAGGAAAAGCCAAACCATTGCCGTCAGTTACCAATTTGTTTAAACTCCTGGATACTCACCCAGACCTTCTTGAATTAATAGCGGGGTCTGACCCTGATAACTTGCTGTTTTTATAAAAAATCAGCATAAATATGGGTAAATAAGGGCTTAGAGTGTACTTTTTGATGCCAAAAAGAGGCGTTGCGTTGATATTGGGGGTCTGACCCCGATAAGGTTCTGTTTTTATAGAGAATATGCCCTTGAAAATGGACAAAAAAGGGATTAGAGCGTACTTTTTGATGCCAAAAAGGAGCTTTTAAGCAAGGGTATAGCGGGGTCAGGGTTGGCTTATTGGTGTTTTTGGGGGGTAAAGTATCGCACTATACGAGTTTTTTCTGGTTTGATGCGTGTTGCCTGATTTTAGAAAGCTCTTTGGGAGTTTTTCCCGACAGGGCTTTTTTTATCCTTTGCCCTCAGGTCTTAAAACTCAGTCCATTGATGCATGGCTGGCATTGCTCGATGGCCATTTAACTATTTTCACGACGGCTGCGCCACCGTGAATCGCGGTACTGACTGCGTCAGCACTTTGTTCCGGCGCTCCGCGCCAGAACAGGGTGCTGGGCTGAATGTTGTACACCGATTAATCAGACTACGTCAGCTTGATCAGCGCATGGCGCCGGTCAGTACCACGATGATTCAGCCGTTAAAAACCTTGCCCTCTGGTCCAGGTTTTTAACTTCATCATTCCAATTGACTTGATAAAGCGCAATATCAGGGCTATCATATATCCATAACATTTGTTGAAGGTAAGATGTTCAGAGCCTGAATGGGCGATTAGGGGCCTTTAGTGGAGTCATGGAGTGTAAGGAGCGCGCAAATGGAAAAGCCAGGAAAAATGATAACCAGGCAGGAGATAATTCAGTTCATAAGGTCTCATAAACAGCAGTTACGCGATACGTATGGGGTAACCCGCATTGGTCTCTTTGGAAGTTATGCAAGAAATGAGGCAAAAGAGGGCAGTGATATTGATTTAACGGTGGAAATCCAGTCATCAAATAAGTACAGAAGTTTTTTTGGGCTTAAAAGGCATTTGGAGAAAAATTTTAACCACAAGGTGGACCTGGGAATTGAAAGTACTTTAAAGCCCATAGCCAAACTACATATATTGAAAGAAATTATTTATGTCGAAACGTGATTTGAGACTTTATTTTGATGATATTCTGGACTCCATTGAAGCGATTGAAGACTATCTGACCAACATTAACAGCTTTGAGGATTTCGCAAGAGATAGAAAAACTTACAGCGCCACCATCAGAGAATATATTGTCATTGGCGAGGCTGTTGGGCGACTCATGGAAGTGCTGGAAGACAGACATCCAGACTATGATTGGCGGATGATTAAAGATTTCAGGAATTTTATTGTGCATGAATATTTCGACCTGTGCGGGTAGCGATTATCCGCAGTGTTTGGCAAGGCAAATAGACCCAATTTAGCCTTCTATTTATATCTTTAGATTACAAATGGTATGGGAATGCTGCTTGAATCGGGTCAGCAAAGGGCTACCCGCACAGGTCGAAACTCTTTACCAGCCAATATACTGGCACTGATGGATCTGGAGATCCTTGAAATATGCAAGGATTCTTTTATCGAACCATGCTTATCCATGGCGTGGAGATTTGCCTGGCCGCAGGAAGTTGTCACGTAGAATTCTTCGTAAGCTTCGACAGAATGCAGATCGGAAGGGTGAAAGAAAGGAGTTGGAAAAATGGCTGAAAAAATATGGTGGGCCAAGAGATTAATTGGCAGTCCTGATGGGCTTCAGTTTGCATTCACCTTATACACGGATGATCAGGAGGGATTGGCATGGGGTGAGGGACAGATCTTGCTGGAAGGAGAGCCTGTCTGATATTTCTGTTGCTGCTGTTCGTCGGACTTGGGTACGGTCCCTGGTCTGAAATTCAAGACGCCCTGGAAGAAGTAGGGGAATACCTTGCAAATGCTGTATCGAGCAGCGATCATCCCAGAGCAGTACATGCCCGTAAATTGTGGACTCAGCGTAAAGAACGTCTGATTGAAAGGGAATTGGACCTGGCTACTGGTCTTTCCATGGATGTACGTAAGCGTTTCCATAACATTGATTGACCGTGCCCGGTTTCTCTCCCAGCAGGCAAGGAATCCTTTTCCCCACTATGAACACACCGAGATCGGGTTCAACTACCGCATGAGCAATGTTCTTGCCGGCATTGGCCGGGGACAGCTCCAGGTGCTGGATGATCGGGTGCGCCGCAAGCGTGAGATCTCTGATTTCTATGAAAATGCCTTTAAAGATCTCCCCGGCATTGAGTTCATGCCCCAGGCCGATTATGGCATTCCCAACCGGTGGCTCACGGTGATGCTGATCACCCCGGAACTATTCGGTGCAGACAGAGAATCGGTTCGTCTGGCCTGGAGGCAGAAAACATTGAGTCCCGTCCCGTGTGGAAACCCATGCATCTCCAGCCGGTGTTCCGGACCACCTATCCCTGCCGTGTCCTTGGCAGTGAGGTAAGCGAAGATTTCTTCAACCGGGGCCTGTGTCTGCCTTCCGGCACTGCCATGTCCGATGATGACCTAACCCGTGTGGTAAAAATCATAAAGCGGGTCTGACCCCGTTAAGCTTTTGATTTGATAGGAAATATTTGTTTAAATATGGCTCAAAACGGCCTTAGAGTGTACTTTTTGGTGCCCAAAAGTGGCTTTTAAGCAAGTGCCTATTGGGGTCAGGCTTGGCTTATTGTGGTTATTGAGGGGTAAGGTATCGCACTATACGAGTTCTTTCTGGTTTGATACGTGTTGCCTGATTTTAGAAAGCCCTTTGGGAGTTTTTCCCGACAGGGCTTTTTTTATGCTTTGGCCTGCGCTGTTGTCGTCCCTGGGAGGGTAAAGTATAGCCTTTCTTTCACGGCGGCTGCGCCACCGTGAAACGCGGTGCTGACTTCGTCCAGCACCTTGTTACGGCGCTCCGCGCCTGAACAAGGTGCTGTGCAACAACCGCCAAGCATATTTTTTCGTTCATGAGGATTACCTGGTATATTCCCTATTTCTACTTATAAAGCTTATCACTTGACATTCGTACATATGTGTACGATCATATAGCAATGAACGGTAACGAACTCCTCAAAAAATTAAAAAAATTAGCCAAAGAGAGGCAGGTACACCTTGAATTGATCAAGGCCCATGGCAAGGGTAGCCATAGCACCCTGAAATTCGGGGCCAACAAGACCACCATCAAGGACCTGAAAAAAGAGATAGGCCCAGGTCTTTTAAAAAAAATACTTGATCATTTATGCATCAACAAAGAGGACATATAAGGAGGTACGTCAATGCTTGAATTCTTATATCCTGCCAAAATAGAAGAAGAAGACGGATTTTTTACAATAACTTTTCGTGATATTCCTTTTGCCCTGACAGACGGTAACACTTACGAGGAAGCCTTAAAAGAAGCCGTTGACTGCCTCGGAGAGGCCCTGGCATCTTGCATTGTTGACAACGAAGATATTCCCATGCCCAGTTTGGCCCGGCCTGGTGAAATATTAATTACCCCGCCAGCTCTGGTTGCAGCTAAAGCCGCTTTATATATCACCGTTAGAGAAGCCGGTTTCAGTAAAAGCGCCCTGGCCATGAAACTCGGCGTTTCGGAAGCGGTTGGTCGACGTCTGCTGAATCCGCGCTACCAAACAAAAATTATCAACATAGACAAAGCCTTGGCTGCCATGGGCAAAAGAATGGTCATTGGCATCGCCTGAATGCGCCTATTGGGGTCAGTGCCTATTGGGGTCAGGCTTGGCTTATTGGTTTTTTTGGGGGTGGGGACAGATTTAAAAATCTGTCCCTTAAGCGGAAAGCGTATAGCCCTTTCTTTCACGGCGGCTGCGCCACCGTGAAACGCAGTGCTGACTTCGTCCAGCACCTTGTCCCGGCGCTCCGCGCCTGAACAAGTTACTGGACTGGGCATTTCACGCCGATCAGCACCGAGATTACTCAATTGTTAAGAACCTTGTCCTTCGGGTCAGGTTTTGGAATAAGAAAAAGGAAAATGTATCCCATAATGGATTATCCTTTTGACATCAGGAGGCATTGTCATGCAGACAGTAAGAGGAATTTATAAGGACGGACGTGTCGAACTCATCAACTCCCCTCCAGCAGATGTTGATCCAATCCCGGTACTTGATCACATTTCTGGTCGATGAACATGGGCAAGAAGTGGATTTGCAGAAGCAAGGCATTGGCTTGGAGAATGCGGTGGATTTAAGAAACCGCTTGAAATGTTTTGCTGTTGATTGGGAACGTCCGGAGATGGATGCTTATG
>Ga0307929_1002633_pt1 | contig 11266 bp, 6 predicted proteins | sample AceLakmetage1330_FD_203160 | JGI IMG/M metagenome (GOLD analysis project Ga0307929, IMG submission 203160) | Saline water microbial communities from Ace Lake, Antarctica - #1330 | ecosystem: Environmental > Aquatic > Non-marine Saline and Alkaline > Saline | place: Antarctica: Ace Lake...
TCAAACGCGGTGTCGGATTTGGCACGAAATCGTTTTTATATGCGGTTGATGACATCTCGTTCACGGTCAAGCGCGGTGAAACGCTGGCGATTGTTGGTGAAAGCGGCTCTGGCAAGACGACGGCGGCGCTGGCGGTGGCGCGGCTGGTCAGCGCCTATCAGGGCAAGGTGTTGCTTGATGGGCAAGATTTTCTGGCGCTGGATGACCAGGCGTTGCGTCAGGCAAGGGCCAAGGTGCAGTTCATCTTTCAGGATCCCTACTCCAGCCTGAACCCCCGGTTGCGGGCCGAAAGGATCGTCCGCGAACCGCTTGATAGCTTGCAGACGGTGGCTGAGGATCAGCGCCAGGACATCGTTGACCGCTTGTTCAAGGCGGTTGGCCTGCATCCCGAACAGCAGCGACTGTTTCCGCATCAGTTTTCCGGCGGTCAGCGCCAGCGGATCGGCATTGCCCGCGCCCTGGTCACCCAGCCCGATCTGGTGATCTGCGATGAGCCCGTGTCAGCCCTTGATGTCGCGGTGCAGGCGCAAATCCTAAACCTTCTGCGCAAGTTGCAGGCCGATTTTGGCCTGACCTATCTGTTCATCTCGCATGATCTGGGGGTGGTGCAACATATGTGCGAAAGCATCGCGGTCATGTATATGGGCAAGATCGTCGAACATGCAGACCGCTTAAGCCTGTTCAACAATCCGCTGCATCCCTATACCGCAGCTCTGTTGTCCGCCGTGCCTTCGGTTGATAAAAAGCGCCGGGAAGCGGCCAAGCGCATCCTGATTCCGGGCGATCCGCCTGATCCGCTGGCGCTGCCCAAGGGCTGCCGGTTTGCCAATCGCTGTCCAGTGGCGCAGCCGCATTGCAGCGACAGCCAGCCCACGTTGAAAGAGGTCGCGCCGGGCCACAAGGTTGCCTGCCATCTGGTCGATGACAGGGCCGTTTCGCCATTGTGAAATCTTGGTTTATCGCCGGTAAAGCGAAGCCATCAGCCGCCCAGGACGGGCAATCGGGCCCTCTTTGCTGACGATCCCGGCCAATTGCGGGTCTTCCAGCAGTTTCGCCAGCGGCACAGGCCGTCCGTTGACATAGGCGGTGTCGCTGACCAGCCGGATACCGTGACTGTAATCGGCATAAAGCGCGCCATGCACGGTGCTAAGCGGTTGGATCGGTGCGCCATTGCGGCGGTGCCAGCCATAGATCGCAACCCGACCGGGTTTCGTGCGCAGGCGGTTTGACAGCACCAGGTCTTTCTTCTGCCCGGCCGTCAGCAAGGCAGGATTGCGGCTTAGCGCGACGCGCTGGCCTTCGACGGTGCGGTTGTGTTCGGCCAGATAGCTGGTCGAGCTCATCCGTGCGGTTGGTGTCATCGGGCTTGGCGCCATCTTGACGCCGGCCTGGGCATAGATCGCATCGACCATTTTGGTCGTGGGCAACATGAACCCGAACTTGTCGGCCACCCGCGCAGCAGCGGGCAGGCCCATCGGCACGCGTACGAAATCGCCGTCATTGCCTGCGGACAGGTAATCCGGGGTGACGCAAATCACCACCTCAACCTTGCGCCCGCCAGAGCGGCCTTCAAACCGCACCGCCGTCAACTTGCGCATGAAGGACGGCACGTTGCCCGCCAGCAATTGCCCGGCGATATACGCGTCGCGTTCTTTGCCGCTCAGGTTCATTGATTTCTTGACGATCTGGCTGCCGCTGATCGCATTGCCCGACCGCCGTGGAATGGCGCGGGTCAGCTGTGCGCTGCAATTGGCGGCGCGGCCGTTGTCAGGCATTGCCAGTGCCAACATCGGTGACGGGGCTGGTTGTTCCTCGGTGAAAGCAACTTCAGCGATTGCGGGGTCGGCTTGCTGTGTCGGCGGTGCAAGATTGGCGATGCGGGCGCGTGGGCGGATCGCGCCGGTCGTCGTATCTTCCACCCATTCGCGATCACCCCTTGGGGTAGGGCGGATATCGCCCAGACGGGTTTCACTGCTGCCGCGATACTGAGGCCGGATTCGGCCCAGCGGATGATCTTCGGGCGCATAGACAATCACAATCGGCTGCGCGTCGGCGGCGTCGGGATCTGGCTGAAGGGTGGTCGGCAGGTTTGCGGCCTCAAGCAGCGGCAAGGTCGCGGTTTCCGGCGTTGCATCGTCGGCCACCATCGGCGTGTTCACAATTAAACCCGCAGGCGGCGTTACTTCACCAGTGTCCGGGCGGTATCTGACGGTTTGAATTGGCAGGTCGGCAAGGCCATCGCCGGAATAAGCCCAATCCTTTGTTGTAACGCCAGGCCGGTCGGTTTCTACAAACACTTTGTGAACCCCCACCGTCAGCATCGCCCCAAGGACGGTCAAAGCTAAAAGCTTGCTAAAAGTCATTGCCTGTTTTGCCCAACACTTTTTTGGCCGCTCAATTTTATCCGGCCCGCCTGAACGCCTGATAGCGCCCAATCAGGGCCATTTTGTGTCAGTTTTTTCAGACATGATACAGTTTTGACCGGGAATAGGGGAAAGTTTCTGCCGCTTTAAGCCATACTGTTCTGGATCAGCGAACAATCGCCCACCTATAGAAGATTTAGCGCTTGATGGGAAACAGTCGAAATCACCAAGCCGCTGATTTTTCGAGCAAAAAGCCACTTTTTTGCCGCTAATCAAAGGCCATATCAGGCTGATTCTCAACCTTGCCCCACGCCAACCGGCACCCATAAATCCGTTTGACCCTGATCAATGCCCGCTTGCGTACCTGCCTTTAGTCTGGCGGGAATGCACGCGAAGGGGAACCGGCCAGCAGGCCAAAGCCATGCCAAAGAACGCATTTACCACACGCAATCTTACCAAGGTGTATGGCGAAGGTCACTCCGCCGTCCACGCCTTGCGCGGCGTTGATCTTGAGATCCCGGAAGGCGAAATCGTGGTTCTGCTTGGCCCCTCGGGCAGTGGCAAATCCACCTTGCTGAATATCATCGGCGGGCTTGACCGTGCCTCGGCCGGGGAGGTTCTGTTTCAGGACAAAAACCTCGACAAGATGACCGACGCGGAACTGACCCAGTATCGGCGCGAATATGTCGGATTCGTTTTTCAGTTTTACAATCTGATGCCCAGCCTGACCGCGCGTGAAAACGTCGAACTGGTGACGGAAATCGCAAAAAACCCGATGGACCCGGATCACGCGCTGGCCCTGGTCGGGTTGCGCGAACGGGTCGATCATTTTCCGGCGCAACTGTCAGGTGGCGAACAGCAGCGCGTGGCGATTGCCCGGGCGGTGGCCAAACAGCCAACCGTGCTGGTGTGCGATGAGCCGACGGGCGCGCTTGACAGCAAGACAGGGCGAACGGTTTTGAACGCATTGAAAGACATCAACGAAAAGCTGGGGGCGACGGTTCTGATCGTCACCCATGCGGCCAGTCAGGCGGCGATGGCCGACCGGGTGATCCACTTCGCCGATGGCGATATTCGCGAGGTCGTTCTGAACAAGACCCGCGTCTCCCCGGATGAAATCGAATGGTAAGCCCGCTTGACAAGAAACTGATGCGCGACCTTTGGCGAATGAAGGGCCAGGCCGGTGCGATTGGCCTGGTGATCGCGGTTGGCGTGATGATGCTGGTGATGATGACCGGGATCGTGACGTCGCTCGATGAAACCAAGAACACCTATTACGAACGCTATCGGCTGGCAGATGTTTTTGCGCCGGTGACGCGCGCGCCGGAACTGCTGATCGACCGGCTGGCGGCCATTCCCGGCGTTTCGGCGGCCGAAGGGCGGGTTGCAGGATCAGCGCTGGTGAATATTCCGGGGCGTGATCTGCCAGTGCAGGCCCGCGCCCTGTCCCTGCCCGATCTGGGCGAGCCGCGTTTGAACGACGTCTATCTGGTTGAAGGGCGGAAACTTGACAGCGATCACAGTGATGAAATCCTGTTGCTGGAAGGGTTCGCCAAGGCGCATGGGCTGGGTCCGGGAAACCGGTTGCATGTCACCATGAACGGCGCGCGCCGCACCCTTCGGATCGTCGGGCTGGTGCAGTCGCCTGAGTTTTTATACACCACCGCGCCGGGCGAGATGATCCCGGACGACGCCCGTTTCGGAGTCATCTGGATGAGCCGCTCTGCCTTGGCTGCCGCCTATGACATGAAAGCCGCGTTTAACGAAGCGCTGTTAAGCCTGACGCGCGGTGCCAATGAACCGGCTGTGCTGGATGCAGTTGACCGGGTGCTTGACCCCTATGGTGGCTATGGTGCCTATGGGCTGGCCGACCTGATTTCGAACCGCTTCACAGTCGAAGAAATCGACGGTATGCGCACCATGAGCACAAGCGTGCCGCCGATCTTTTTGGCGGTCGCCGCCTTCCTGCTTTATATCGTGATCAACCGCATGGTGCAGTCCGAGCGTGAAGAAATCGGCCTGGTCAAATCCTTTGGCTACACCAATGCCGAAGTCGGCCTGCATTATTTCAAACTGGTGTTGGCCATCGCGATTGGCGGGGCATTGGTTGGCTGTCTGCTTGGCATTGCCACCGGGCGGGCGATGATCGACCTTTACACGGTCTATTTCAAGTTTCCGTTCCTGGTGTTCCGGCTTGATCCGTCGTCTTTCGTGATCGGGGTTAGTGTCAGCATCCTGTCCGCCTCTGCCGGGGGATTGTTCGTGCTGCGCCGGGTCTTTGCGCTGACCCCGGCCGAAGCGATGCGCAACCCGTCGCCACCGGATTTCAGCAAAAGCGGGCGGATCGGCCAATCCTTCATCCGCCACCTTGATCAGCCCAGCCGCATGGTGCTGCGCCGCTTGACCCGCCAGCCGGGGCGGATGTTCGGGGCGGTGATCGGCATTGCCTGCGGCATGGCGTTGACGGCGGGGATGCTGACGATTTATGCCGGGTTTGACCGCACCCTTGAACTGACCTTCAACGTCATCGACCGCAGTGATCTGAATGTCAGCTTCACCCATCCGGTCAGCGATAAAACCATCTTCGAACTGCGTCGCGTCCCTGGCGTGTTCCAGGCCGAACCGATCCGCATCGCGCAGGTGATCCTGCGCAACGGTCTTTATACCTATCAGGGGGCGATCAACGGTCTGGAGCCTGGCGCAAGGCTTAGCCGGGCCTTGACCATCGGGCTGCAACCGATTGACATGCAGAAAGACGGTATCATTCTGGCAACGGCCCTGGCTGATATCCTGAACATCGCTCCTGGGGATATCCTGACGGTTGAGGTGCGCGAAGGTCGGCAACCGATCCTGCAATTGCCGGTGACGGGGATCGCTGAAAGCCTTCTCGGCTCCCCCTCCTATATGAATATTGAGGCCCTGAACCGGGCTCTGCTTGAGCCGCACCGGGTGTCCGGGGCCTATTTGCAAATTGACCACGCCCGGGCGACAGAGATTTACCGGCAGTTGAAAGACATGCCCACCGTCGCCGGTGTCAGCATGAAGGACGAGGCTTATGAGGCCTTTCAGACCCTGATGAACACAGGGGCCGGGATGATGCGTTATGTCATGGGCATCATCGCTTTCGTCATCACCTTTGGCATTATTTATAACGCCGCAAGGATTGCCTACGCCGAGCGCGCCCGCGATCTGGCCAGCCTGCGCGTGCTGGGGTTCACCCGTGGCGAGGTTGCCTTCGTCTTGCTGGGGGAACTGGCGGCCGTGACGATGATTGCCCTGCCGCTGGGTGCGATCATGGGATACTACCTGTCCTTTGCCATTGCCGCCGGGTTCTCGACCGATCTTTACCAAATTCCGACGATGTTCTCACCCGAAAGCTATGGCTCATCGGCGCTGTTTGTTGTGGCGGCGGCGATTGCCTCGGGCTGGTTTGTGAAACGTGATCTTGACCGGGCCGATCTTGTCGCCGCCCTGAAAACAAGGGAGTAATCCGCATGGCCACCAAGAAACGATCCCGCCTTTATCTGACCTTTGGGGCTGCATTGCTGATCGGCGCGGCCCTTGCTGCCGCTTTCTGGCCGCGCGCCAGTATGGTTGATCTGGCCACGATCACGCGTGGGCCGATGATGGTCACCATCGACGAGGAAGGCCGCACCCGGGTGTCTGAGGCCTATATCGTATCGACCCCGGTGGCGGGCCGCCTGATGCGCGTGACAGTGCACCCCGGTGATCCGGTTGAGCGTGGCAAAACCATCGTCGCGCAAATGCTGCCGACCAACCCGGCAGCGCTGGATGTGCGCACCCGCGAACAGGCGATGGCCGCCGAAAATGCCGCCAAGGCCGCCCTTCGCGTCGCCCGCGCCGATATGAACGCAGCGATGGCCAGCAAGGATCTGGCCGACAGCGAACTTGATCGCACCCAGCAACTGGCAACCCGTGAAATCGCAAGCGAGGCGGCGTTGCAACGCGCGCGCCAAGCGGCCCGTGTGGCCAGCGCCAATGTCGACACCGCCGAAGCCGCGATTGCGATGCGCGAGGCCGAGGTCGCCAATGCCCGCGCCCTGCTGATCGGCTTTACCGATCAGGGGCTGGCGGCAGCCCTTGGCAATGGTGCCGGGCGCAGCGACGAAATCCCACTGCATGCCCCGACCAACGGCCGTATTCTGCGGATCATTCAGGAAAGCGAAACCACCCTGCCCGCAGGCGCGCCGATCCTTGAAATCGGCGATATCAGCAAGGATCTGGAAATCGTCGTTGATCTTTTATCCAGCGATTCTGTGCAAGTCTCCCCCGGCAACCGGGTGCTGATCGAAAACTGGGGCGGGGCGGAAACGCTGACGGGCGAAGTGCTGCGGGTCGATCCGTTTGGCGTGACCAAATACTCAGCCCTTGGGGTGGAAGAACAGCGGGTCAATGCGGTGATCCGGTTCACGGAACAGGAGATACACAAGAACCTCGGCCACGGCTTTCGGGTCGAGGTGCGCATCGTTGTTTGGGAAGACCCCTCCACCTTGATCCTGCCCGCCGCCGCCTTGTTCCGGCATGGCAGCGACTGGGCGGTGTTTGCTGAAGTAGATGGCAAAGCGGTTTTGAAACCTGTGACGATTGGCCAGAATAACGGCTTCGAGGCGCAGCTTCTGGATGGGCTGGACGAAGGGGATCGGGTTGTGCTTTATCCGTCAAGTGCGCTGGTTGCAGACATGTCGATCGAACAGCGGCAGTTGAACTGACACAACCTGTCCGCGCAGGTCTGAAAGCCAGGGGATGATGTTGACGTGAACTTGCCCAAGCCGACCCCGCAAGCTGGATTGGCTGGCCTGACTGCTGGTTTCCTGTTGCTGTCGCTGATGCTGCTGGCCGCCTGCGCGCCGCGTGGTCAGTTCGCCCTGGTCCCGGACCTGCCAACGACGACCCATATCCAGCCGATTTACACCGTCACCGGCCGCGACAGTGCCGGGCCTTTGCAGGCAAGCGGTGCGCGTGGCGACAAGATCAGCCGCGCTTTGATCAATGTCAGCATTCCACCCGACCATGAAACCGGCCAAGTTGAGTATCCGACGGGCCAGGCCGACCCGAACCGGCATTTTACCGTCGCAAGCGCGGTTGGTTTTACCAATGACACCGGGCTGATCCGGCATCTGGCGCGTGCAGGCGACGCCAAGTCCGATATCGTGGTCTACGTGCATGGCTATAACAACAACCACGCCGAGGCGGTTTTTCGCCACGCCCAGATCGCTGCGGATTACGACCTGCGGGGGCCGCAAATCTCGTATACTTGGCCTTCTGCCGCGCGGCCTGCCGGGTATATTTATGATCGTGACAGTGTCGGTTTCAGCCGTGATGGCCTGGAAAACCTGCTGGTTCAGCTAAGCCGTCAACAAAACCGCAAAGTGCTGTTGGTCGGGCATTCGATGGGCGCGCATCTGATTGTTGAAACCCTGCGCCAGATGTCTATCGGTGGCAAAAGCCGCGCCATGTCGCGCCTGTCAGGGGTGGTTTTACTGTCACCCGATATCGACATCGACCTGTTTGAAAGCCAGATCAGCCGGATCAATCCCTTGCCGGACCCGTTTGTGCTGATGGTGTCCCAAAATGACCGGACCCTGCGGTTTTCGGCGCTGCTGACCGGGCAACAGATGCGGTTGGGCTCCATCTCGGACATGGCGCGGTTGCGGCGGTTGGGGGTTGGGTTGACGGTGATCGACCTGACGGCGTTTTCAAATAACGCGGGCACAAACCATATGCTTGCCGCGACCTCCCCCGCGGCGATTGCGGTGCTGAACGGCATGACCCAAAGCCTGCCAAGGACTGATAACCCAAGGATGTCGCTGCCGTTCCTGGCGGTGGTTTTGCCGCTGCCGAAACCAAAGTAGCTGCGGCTGAGGTCCGGCAGCGGGACCGATTGACGCAAGCGCGGCAGATTACGCTGGGTTCAGGCCACGAGGCCTGTAATCTACCCCAAAGAACCCATAGATAATCTACATCCAATGGCCGGGTGCAATATTTCTTTCCCGCCCTGTCGGCCTTTGATTTTGAACGAGGATTTACATGTATCACAGCCCGCTTTCCCAGCTTTTCAATCCCCGCTCGGTCGCGGTTTTCGGGGCCAGCGAATCAGCCCACAGTGTCGGCGCGAAAGTGTTTGCAAACCTGCTTGGCGGTGAATTTGGCGGGCCGGTCATCCCGATCAATCCGAAATATGATAGCGTCAGCGGCAAGAAATGCCTGCCGACGATTGCCGATTATGACGGCGATATCGACCTTGCGATCATCGCCACGCCTGCCGCCACGATCCCCGGCATTATCCATGAATGCGGCGAACAGGGCATCAAGAACGCGATTGTCCTGTCGGCAGGATTTCGGGAAACCGGGACCGATGGCAAGGCCTTGGAGGTCAAGCTGCTGGAGGCGGCGCGCCGGGCTGGCATCCGCTTCATGGGGCCAAACTGCGTCGGGCTGGTGCGGCCATGGCTTGGCATGAACGCCACATTCCTGCGCAGCGGCACACCCAAGGGGAAGTTGGCGTTGGTGTCACAATCCGGCGCGCTGTGCGCTGCGATTTCAGACTGGGCCGAGCCACATGACTTAGGCTTTTCCGCCCTTGTATCGCTGGGCAATTCGTCAAATATCGACTTTGGCGATGTGCTGCATTTTCTGGCCAATGACCCGAAGACCGACGCGATCCTGCTTTATGTCGAAGGCATTCAGAACGCGCAGTCTTTTTTAAGTGCGATGCGGACGGCGGCGCGCTCCAAGCCGGTGATCGTGTTGAAAACCGGGCGGCATGTTCAAAGCTCCAAGGCGGCCAGTACGCATACCGGGGCGCTTATCGGCTCGGACGCGGTGTTTGATGCGGCTTTGTCGCGAGGCGGTGCGGTGCGCGCCAACACGTTCGGGCAGTTGTTTGCCGCCGCTGAAATCCTGTCCGCTGGCAAGCGCGCGCGCGGCAATCGGTTGGGCATTGTCACCAATGGCGGCGGGGCCGGTGTGTTGGCGGCCGATCGCGCCGGGGATCTGAGGGTTGATATTCCGACCCCATCAGCGGCAACGATCAGCCAGCTTGATGCGGTTTTGCCAAGCTATTGGTCGCGCGCAAATCCGGTGGACGTGCTGGGGGCCGCAACCCCAGAGCAATATGGCGCGGCCGTGAAAGCCGCGATTGCCGACCGCAATTTTGACGGTGTTCTGGTGATGCTGACACCCCAGGCCATGACCGCCTCGACCGAGGTCGCGCAAGCGGTGATCGACACCCTACCCAGCCGCCTGACCAAGCCGGTGATCGCCTGCTGGATGGGCGAAACATCGGTGGCCGAGGGGCGCAGCCTGCTAAGTGCAAACGGCATACCGGATTTCACCACGCCCGAACGCGCGGTTGAGGCGTTTTCTTACCTCGCCCAGCATCAGCGGCACCGGAAATCGTCGCTGGAAATCCCTGGGCCACTGGCCAATCACAGCCTGCCCAATCTGGAAGGGGCCAGGATGATCGTTGAGGCCGCTTTGGCCGAAGACCGCACGATGCTGTCGGATATTGAATCAAAGGCGATCCTGCGGGCCTTTCACATCCCGATCAATATCACGCTTGAGGCCGAAACCGCCGCCGATGCGCTGGTTGCGGCGGAAACTTTGGGGTTTCCGGTTGCGATGAAAATCAACTCTCCGCAGATCTCCCATAAGTCGGATGTGAATGGTGTACGCCTTGGCATCATGACCGCCACTGACGTCAAACTGGCCTTCCGTGAGATCACCGAAGACGCCCGCGCGGCGCGGCCTGATGCCAAGATCCTTGGGGTGACGGTTGAACAGATGGCACGGGTGGAAGACGCCCGAGAATTGGTGATCGGTGCCAGTCGCGACCCGGTTTTCGGGCCTGTGATCATGTTTGGCGCCGGTGGCACGATGGTCGAGATTTTGCAGGACAACGCAGTTTCCCTGCCGCCCTTGAACGAGGTTCTGGCAAATCGGCTGATTGACCGCACCAAGGTCGCGCGCCTGCTGGAAGCATTTCGTGAACGCCCTGCGGTGGATCGGGCTGCGTTGGTTGATTTGCTGTTGAAGGTTTCGGATCTGATCTGCGAAATGCCCGATATTACCGAGCTTGATATCAACCCCGTGCTGGCCGGACCGGATGGCCTGATCGCGGTTGATGCCAGGATCGGTATTGCCCGTAGGCCCAGCAAGGACGGGCCTTATGACCATATGGCGATCCATCCCTATCCGCGCCATCTGGTGCGGCTGGATCACCTCGCCGATGGCTCACCGTTGACGATCCGGCCGGTCCGGCCTGAGGACGCGCAAAGCGAGCAGGCCTTCGTGCGCAACCTGTCGCCCGAAGCGCGGCAAATGCGGTTCATGGGGACGATGACCGAGCTGTCGCCCGAGATGCTGGCCCGGTTCACGCAGATAGACTATCGCCGGGAAATGGCCTTTGTCGCGATCACCCAGGAAGAGGGCCAACCACATCAGCAAGGTGTGGCGCGCTATGTGATCAACCCTGACAACAAGTCCTGCGAATTTGCCATCGTGGTCTCGGACGAGATCCAGCATCAGGGCGTCGGCACACGCCTGATGAAAGCCCTGATGGGGGCGGCGCGTGATCACGGGTTAAGCGTAATCGAAGGCACGGTTTTAAAGCGCAATACCAAGATGCTGCATCTGATGACCGACCTTGGTTTCACCATCACACCGCAGGCCGATGACCCTGATGTCGTGGTCGTAGATCGCTGGTTGTAAGGAACAGGACATGTTTGCGTTTATCTCCCATCCCGATTGTATGGACCATGATGCCGGGTTCTTTCATCCCGACACCGCTGAGCGGCTGTCAGCGATCAACAACCAGATGATTTCGTCGGGCCTTGATTTCGTGATCCGCCATTATGATGCGCCTTTGGTCGGCCCTGAACATC
>Ga0307929_1002636_pt1 | contig 11257 bp, 24 predicted proteins | sample AceLakmetage1330_FD_203160 | JGI IMG/M metagenome (GOLD analysis project Ga0307929, IMG submission 203160) | Saline water microbial communities from Ace Lake, Antarctica - #1330 | ecosystem: Environmental > Aquatic > Non-marine Saline and Alkaline > Saline | place: Antarctica: Ace Lake...
CATACACCCACCGCTACAACCAGACGCAGTGCGGATGTGATGCTATTGAACACATGTTGGTAGAGGCTATAAACAGGCCGGCGATCATTGCAAGTATTCTAGCAGCGTCTTACGACCAGAACCCGGAATACGTGAAGGCAGCCCGCGCCGCCCTGGGCATGACGCAGGCCGAGCTTGCCGAATCGCTGGGCGTGGCGACCGATACAGTATCCTCGTGGGAGCAGGGGGAGCGGAACCCCTCCGCACCTGCCAAGAAGCTCATTGACATGATGACTAAGCGAACGAAGAAGAACCGACCAGCATCCACCAGTACATGAAAGCGTACTGGTACTGAAAAGCGTACTGGTTCCCCCAGACGGCCCGTGTTTAACCGCACGGGCCGTTTTCTTTCCCATTTCCAACCGGGCACGGATGGAACGGAATAATTACCCGCGATATATTCCGTTTCTCGAATGACAATAAAAACCGCACAAACACGGCATAGGATTGCATTTCACAAACGGAACGGAATAATTACATTCCTATTTCTCCGATGGCCGCCACCCGATATTGGCTTATCCCACCAAAGCGGAAAACCCCCACTGTACTGTGCAAGGTGTGCGCCTAACTGTGCATGGTGTGCAGCAAACTGTGCAAATTGCACGCTTGCCCGAGGTTTTGCCGCTCTTTGTTCCCTAGTTTGCGCTCTGTGTGCCTTAGTGTGTGCCTAACTTGTGTCTATTCGTGTGCTACATATCCACCCTGCCTCATAATCCAATCAGCTTCATTAGCATAGCGCACATCAGTGAACGCTATATCCCCTGCTGGCAAGGGCTGAACAGCCTTAATCCAGTAGTCGGGGTCTTCAAGCCTGCGCGACCTTCCAAGCGAAACCATTAGATGCCTATACTCCTCCTTTTTTGCCTGTAGTTCATCAATAGTAATCATTAGTGTGTCGGCCAATTCTCGCTTTAATGGATCAGCGAATGCTACCCTAGTAAAGGTAGATGGAAGAGCATCAAATGCTGTATCCTTACCAACCTTGCTATATCCTGCGAATCCTATAATCATGTTCTATTCCTTAACTTTGCACATTTATACAGTTCCTCAGCACCCATAAAATCAAAGATTTTCTCCATAACATCCTTTCGGTATAACGCTGGAATCCCCTCTATAAAAGTGCCTTTCCACTCTTCAGGAATATCAGCATACTCTCTAGCCATTCGTGCGATGTATTTGCATGAATAGTCCGGGTCGGTCCTGTCAACTTTTACACGGTCTATGGTAGTTCGTTTTATTCCTAACTGCGCCCTTCCGTTCATTTTCTGCACTCCTTAATCATTCGGTTTATTGCCTCCCTAAGTACCGGCCATTCAGCGGAATCTACTCGAATCTTGTTTTCAAGTTGTGAAACCTCGACGAACTCTCCACACGCTTCGTCAACAATAGTCACGGTGAACATCGCTTCATCGAATACTGCCATTCCCTCTGGTCCTACTATTACTTGCGTAGTTCTGATTTCGATCATGCCAGACACTCCTTTGTTTTGCCGCCGCTCAAATTGGCGTCTGCCATATACTTTGCGTACATACACCAGCATTCCGCCTCGCAATCAATCCTGCACATTACGCCGCACCCGCCGGGGTGTTCCCATCCTTCGGAGTCCGCCGGACACGAGCCGGTCTTGTCTGCCAGCAGCCTTCCGGCAGCCAATAAAGCATCTTTGTATATCGTCATTATTCTGTGCTCCCTTCTCGCTCCTTTTTTTTGCGCCCCTCCCTCATCTTGGCTACCCAAAACGGGGTCGGCTCTTCCGTGTGTTCTTTAAGCAGCGCACCGCTTGCGTTGGGCGGCAACACCAGCTTCGAGCCGACATCATCCCACCAGCGCAACGCTTCTGTCATCATCTCGTTTGCTTGTTTCATATCTTCCCTTCTTCCCTCGAATTGGCTACATGGCCCTAACTGGCGTTGGCGTTACGAACAAACTGCGACACGAAAGCCCATTTGCAATTCATGCACGCATTTAAATTCGAGTCTCCAAGTTGCCATCGTTTATAGCTCTCGTGTCGAACGCAATCTGTTTTCTTGCACTCTTTTCCTGTTCTGTGTTTCATATTGTTTCCTTTCCTGCCCTGTGGAAAACCCAACAAGGCAATGGAGCTTACCTACGGAAGCTCATTTTTAGCGTTGGTGGATTTGGCATCGGGTGCCAGTGTGTCGGCGTGTGGTTGTAGACAACGCAGTTGCCTTCGCACACAAACCATTGCTTTTCCCCGTGTTGCCGTAGTACAGCCGTATACATTGTACAGGGGCCTTCAAAAACCTTGGGTGGCCAACACAGTACGGGCTGACCAACATCCGGCAGTCGCTCATCAACGTTCACCCAACAAGGCGTTCGAGATTTACAATTCATTCCGCTCCGCTCCCTTCTTGAAACTCAACTTGATCGTTGGGTTTGCTACGAACAAATGCGTCCAGTCCGGCAAACTCGTCGTCGATGTGCCATATAGCGTCCTCAATTGCCTTGTTCTCGATGGTGTTGATTGTGTATAGCCACTCATGTAGCCACCCGCTGATCTGTTTAATTGTGTACTCTTTCATCACACCCCGCCTTTCTGTTGTCTGCCTTACACTCAACGCACACTCCACACTCAACGCATACCCACCGACCGCACAGATAACACGCCGTTACCTCCCACCGCCGCGCCTCGCCATGCTTGCAGCCTACCCGCAGCAGATCGTGGCAGCCAGGGTGACACTTCGGGCAGTCTTCTGCTTCATCAGTACGTTCATCTATGACTGCCGCCTCACGCTGTGCAGCATGGATAGCTTCGCACGGGGTGTACCCTTCTGTGTGAATGAGTACCGTATCCTCCCCGTAGAACCCCGGGCGGAGCAGCAAAACGGAATAGGGTTTTACTGTCCCTAACACTGTGTCTTCACCGAACACGAGAGCCGCTTCGTCTTGTATCCTGTCTACGAGTTCAAGTATCCCCATGATATGTTTAACGGGTATGACGACATCCTCACGTACGGAGGTAATCAATGCAGCTTTCTGTTCTCGCAACTGTTCCCAATCGACCGTTCCAACTTCAAGTTTCATAATTCGCCCCTCTGATTTGTTTCTCCACCCCGTCCGCACGCCGTACTATCCTCAAGTCTCTTTATCAGCATGTCCAGCTCCTCCATTTCACGGTTGTTCTTCGGGATGGTGTTTCGCTTCCATTCCCATTCTCCGGCCAGCTCCCGTAGTAGGTCAGCAGCCGCTTGCATCGTGGCCACGGCTGCGTTCGAAAGATTAATTACTCCTTCAGAAAGACGCGGGCGGGGCTTCTCTGTTTCCGCACGCTCTATTCTTATGGTGACGCCATCAACTTCTGCGCGTTGGTCGGTCAAATCTGCAATGTCACCGTCACGCTTCGCGATGGCGTCCCGCAGATGCTCGATCTCGGAGTCAAGAAACTCTTTCCGGTTGGTCAATATCGCAGAATGGAAATCCCGGGCCTCTCCCAGACTTTTGACCACTGCATCGGGCAAGAGCAGGCCGGATTCTTCGTAGAGCTTTTCCAGCGAGAGGGATGCAGGCGGCTTCTCTTCCGTGATCGACTCCTGATAGCGGGCAAGTCTTCTCCGATCCTCAATGTTCCTGTTGGTCAAGGAATGGATTTCAGCCGTAAGCCTGTCGGCATCCGCCTGGATCGCCTCATACTGCGGATGGACCTTGAATGAATCAAGAGCCCCTTGCGATTCCGCCTTTTGGTGCTCAAGCTGAATCCGTTGCGTTTCGAGTTCGCCAACTGAGCCGACAGCCGCTTCCATGGCACCGGTCTTGATGGCCTTCTCGATGGCCTTGACGCCGTCTTCCTGATCTTTCAGCCCCTGCCAACGAGACGCATATTCCCAATTCATTCCCAGCAAGTACGCAGTGTGCAACTGGATGTCCCAGGTTTTCTGCTGCCGGTAGTGGCTGAACGGGCTCAAATAGGCGTCGGGCCGACGACGTACGAAATACGATACGAGACTTCGGTAGCTGGGTTTGTAGGGCAAATCGTCAGAGCTGCGTGGCAGGTCAAACAAAGCCCGTCCAAGCAATGTACGCCACCGTTCCACCTTGAAAACGCGCTCACCGGTCTCCTCGTCAACGTCCGGCTGTTCCGGCCATCCCGCCGTATCGCCATTGATGACGATACGGTTGTGCTCATCAACCGAGCGCGTGACCTTGACCCTTTTCTTGGCCAAGGTGACCTCCATAGTGAACTGCCATGTCTTCAGGGCATCGATGATCAATCCCTTGCCCTTTGTCGCACGACCGCCAAGGCAGAAGTCCAGAATCTCGATCAACGTCGACTTGCCCAGTCCATTTCGCGTGTCCTTCGTGGTGGATGTGTCCGACCGCTCCGCGAGAATGACATTCAGGCCAGAGGTGAACTCCACCCGATGGAACGAACGCTTGTTGGCTGAGAGACTATGAATCATGCGGTGTTCTCCTCTCCAGCATGCCGTGGGATAGGCCAACCACCCCCGTGATGTGAAGCAAATCCAGTGCAAGGATGAATCGCTCGAAATTTCCAACAGCGCGTTCCCCGCGAACCTTGTCCCATAGACTGGTTACGGTTTGCGAACGTTCCAGGTTTCGCAAGAGAATAGCCCCCACACCAAGAAGCGCCTGGTCTTCGGGAATATGTTTTGAGGGCAGGATCATTTTTCGAACACCTCACAGGCTTCAAAGAGGTGGATCAATACCGCAAGGCCCGCAGCCTGTTCCGCATGGCGTCGGAATCCCTGCTTTGAAAACTGGCACATCAACTCGAACAAATCGCCGCCGGTGATGCCCTGGTTCTTCAGCCTCCAATATTCCGCCAGGAAACCGGCCTTCAGCCGTTCAGGGAACTCGGGATCATCTTGCGCCACGGTCTCGATATAGCGGGCGACCTCCGAGGCCACGCCCAGGCCCATCGCAATCAGTGCCCGATGATCGGCATCGAGAGCGTTCTTGTGAATCTTGTCCTGAACCTTCAGCAAAGAATAGTCGCAAGATTGATTCGAGGGTGAAATGCACACCGCCCACTTGGTTGCTTCCTGAAGCTCGGGAAACCCGACATCGGCAAACGCATCGAGCATAGCGTGCCGCACTTTAGCCTCATGTTCCTTCTTGATCGCATGCAGCCTATCAGGCGGATAGTCCCGCTCTCCTTCAGGGATTGCATCGATTTTGTCGTGGCAAGTCCCGCAAAGGTAGATCAGGTTGTTGTAGTGGTCCCGCTCCTCGGTCGTCATGTTCGGATCAAACCTGGCTGACCTTTGGGCTTTGCCCTTCCCATCATGTTCTCCTGCAATGTGGGCGGCCTTGCCTACATTGATAGGATCGCAGGGACGAACCACATGCCCTGTTACTTCCTTGTTCCATTCGCGAGCACGTTGCAACGCCTCACGCCTTGATCCATAGCGTTGCCCGAACAGTCCTTGTTCTGCACCTTCGGGGTGCCATACCTCCCACTGAGTCACGCCCTTCAATTTTTTGCCATGCCATTTCATAACTCACTTCTCCGCTTGGGACTGCCCAATATCTAATATCAACACCTTTTTTGTAACTGGGTCTAATAACTTTATGTCATAGCTCATGGGTTCTCCTTCGTTTATAATACAATGCTCTCGGCCAGCGTGTAGGCTCCTGTAATGTAATCCCAATGGAATACTACCTTACCTATAGAGCCTATATTCTTATCCCTCACCTTGGTTATGTGTACTTCGGTTTGTCCGTCGTTTGTTTGGTATGATCTCCAGATGCTAATTCCTACATCCGCCTTGTTGCGGAAGTTCGCGGACCCAGATATATCATAAAGAGTTGGCACCCTATAGTCCCCATTATCTAGCGGAATCATCTTGGTAGGATGGGCTACTAGAATCATTTCTATATTATGCAGCCTTCCAAAGTTTCTCAGCTTAGATAGAAACTCGGATATATATTCCGTCTCGCTCATCTTGGGTGATCGTTTATGTTCCAGTTCATTATATGGATCAATGATGCAGGAATCGCAGCCATACTTTTTCTTAATTAGCCGTATTTTATTTAGCAACCTATCCAGCGTCATCCCCGACTCTTCGGGTGTAATGATGGAGATATGCTCTGAAAGGTGTTTTAAGGCACCGTCACGCTCTTTCTGGCTCATAGGTGGATAATGATTGCGCTCAAACATTGGCTTGCCTACAAACTTCTCTGCTAGCTTCTGGAAGTGATTCTGCAAAGGATAGTTCTCAGGCGAGAATATTGCATACTTCCATTTATGATCTCGTATGGCATTGATAACGATCTGATCTAACCACTCGCTCTTCCCACTCGAAGGTATTCCGGTAACTATTACCAATGTTCCATGCCTATGTTTCCAGTGGGCATCCATACGCTTCCAGCCTGTAGTAATACCTGCTGATAGTTCTGGATTTTTTATGTAGTCATTGATTGCGCTGGAATAGTCCGAGAACTTGGCGACCCGTGAGGACTCATATCCAGAAGCAGTCGTCATATCGGAAAGCCTGCCCATGATGTACTCGGATAGTTCGCCAGAGTTTTCCTCCTTAGAGCGTGAACACATTTCTACGCCTAGCTTAATCATCTTGCGCTTAGTGGTACACTCTTGCAACTCCTTCACATAGTGGCTGATATTATCCGGCACAGCGTAGGAATCCAATATATCATCAAACGTAAGTGGATCAACAGAATCCAGCGATACATACTTCGCTCTAACTGTTGATATGTCTATGGGTTCATCATTCGCTATTAGCTCGTTAATACATTGCCAGCACAAGATATGTGATGGAACAATAAAGTCATCGCCGGATATGCCCGAACCCAAGACTTTATCATTAACCGAGGAATACTCGGTCATTACGCAAACAAGCACGTTTCTCTCTATCTCGTTTTGTCCTAACTCGCTCATTATTCCTCAATTCTACGGTTCGCATTTGAATTTGTAGATTTTAAGATCACCTACGGTTAATGCGTTTAGCATCTTCACATCCTCTCCAGTGATGATGAAGGTATAATCCGTCACAAGAGAGCCAAGATACTCCCTAGTTTTAGCTAAGAGCTTCTCGTAATGTGCAAGCGCTTCCGCCTCATCTCTCGATGCAGAGATATATTCTTCCTTTGTTTGGGATGTATCGAACAGGGCATCTGAAGAAGCATCCAATAGCTCCTGCCATGAAGTATACGCATTCGATAACTCAACTACTTTAGACTCCTTTCCTTCTAGGAACCTAATTAGTGCTACACTTCTGCAAGCTGTATCAGAGCGTATAAGTGAATCAATAATTCTATCCGCATTCATATTTCTCCCTTATTTTGAGTAGGTGACAGACCATAGGTAGATGTCTCTGCGTGATTCAGCAGGAACATCATTTAGACACTTATGGCCGTGCTGCTTCATAGCTTCCTCAATAGTTCCTTCTTTCTTCTCTTCCAACACCATCATGGATGATTTGAAGCGTTCGAGCTTATCTTCGTCTTTGTCTGCAACTGGAGTCAGTGCCGACGCTTTCTTGATGGGGACTTTAGGGACAGCCTTCACCATAGGCTCAGGAAGGCTATTAGGAGCCTCCTCAGAGTATTTGCTACCCTTGAACCAGTAAACATCCGCTCCAAGCCCCAACACCTTCATAGCGACGCTTAGGGCATCCGTAAGGGCCATCTTGTACGCCTCGTCTGAATGGTATAGTCCGTTCTTCTCGCTGGCTACTAGCATGGACCCGCCTACTCCATCAATTCCGGCACTCCATTCTCCATCCACCTTTACCCATAGACGTACATGAACATGTGATGCTCGTGTTTTCACTGAATCCTTCACATCCGCTTCATCCGTCCAGAAACGGATTACCTCGAACTTCCATCCGAACCCAACTGGTCCGAAAGTCTCTGTCATTTGGCGATATCTCCATAATGGAGATATGTCAGTCATTCCAGACAGGCGTCCGCCTTTGATTTCTTTTTTCGCTTCATTAGGCACTGATTGAAGCTGTTTCCAAACAGTTAAATTACTCATTGCATTCTCCTTTGTTTTAGGGAGTAATGCGCCCGGCACGACAACCACGGCGCACCTCCAAGATAATTATTCATCCTCTATTTGCTGAACTTTTACAAGTCTATACTACGAACTTGCCGCCCTGCACGGGCTTTCCTCCTTGGGTTTTGCTGTTATGTCTTGTCTTCCAAGTTCTAACAGCGGCCTTCCAATCCGCCATTACTTTATCTTTTATTTTCCACCCTCGTGTTTGATAGTAGTCAACGAACTTGTTTCCATCTATTTCGAAGCCTATTGTAGCTCCGTATGCAGTTACTTCTTCTGGTACTGGCGGTTTAAACCTGCGCTTGTGATCAACATCTAATTGGTGAAGTGGACATCCGATCATTGCGCGTGGATACAATCCATTAACCTTGTCAATGGAAGTAGCTCTACAAAAGGCGAAGAACTCACCCTTGAAACTAATTGTAGATAGAAGCTCGCACCGCCCAGACGAATAGGAACACATAGGTATTCCTCCTTCATCGAAGAAGCGCTCATATTCACGGAACACTGAATCCTTCATATTATGCCTTCTGAATAGTTTTCCACGAATTGTTCAACTCAGCGATACGGTACGCATAGGAGAAATACTCCCATCCATATTTTAGTTCCTGCTCCGACCACTCCTTGAATAGAAGCATCTCTCCAGACTCCCTTGAGAAGTATACGTTTGCACACTTCGCATTAGGGAATTTAGTCCCTAGCCGATAAGCGGCTAGCTGCGCCACTTCCCTCAATTTTGGGATCACGCCCACCTTCACCAACTGTTTTCCAGTCGAGCAGCCATGTTGGAGATGCAATGTCCGGCGTACCACCAAAGGCATAGTGAACACCTTCAACCTCGCCTTTGAATACGAAACACGCTTCCGAATCGTATGCAGACAAGTGCCTATCCAATAGGATTCCTGCTGCCGCCTTACACGCATTAGCTAATGCAGGATCACCAGGAAGCGTTCCAGTCTTTAGCGTCATCTCTATAGCACCATGATATTCTGTGCCCCTGTTAGCAGCCTCTTCCCGTCTAGCTGCACATAGCGCCATTCCCGCCTGTACGTTCCCGGCTTCTACTCCGGCCTCTACGGCCAGCTTAGCCACCCACTGGAGCAATCCCCCTATCTCAGACGCTTGATCCAAGATAGTGTTGACGCTTTCAACAGCTCCATCAACTACGGCCTTTGCTCTAAGCACACGCTTAGACTCTTCGCCGTTCTTTTTAAGTTGAATATAACGCTTCGCCCCGCTAACGGTCTGAACATACCAATGACTCATGCTTCCTCCTCTTCTTGCCCACAAACAGGGCAGGGTTTTAGTTCATACTTACCGGCTTCTTCCGCCGCACCTTCGATAGAATCATACGCTTTGCGCCGATTCCCTATCCACACACTGACATACCCCTTCCCATCACACTCGTGACATACAGCAATGCTACAGGTACGCACCTTGCGATTAGTAACGTGATCAACTACCGATTGCCGTTCTTCCAGAATGCCATCAGCGATCATTTCCGTAATACGTGGTCGGCCATAATTCATATCACTCATGCCGAGCCTATTACAGACTTGCCGATCAGTGAGAGTCGCCGATCCATAGGCTTCATATATTACTTTCTTTCTAGCTGATGGCTTTAGCTCGTCCCATGCAGCGAGGCTGTTTTCATGTATCATGGCTCTCCTTTATATTTTAATTATCAGCGCATATATTGCATTCTTCAATGCCTGCTCTAAATGCTGATTCATATCCGATATAGCATAGTCTTTTCCAAGTCCTGTTTCCCCGGCGATAGCGCACATCGTATAATAAACATACGCATAATGGGGAAACTTCTCTGTGGTATATGGCTCAAGAAGCGACGCTGCGATCCGCTCATCCAACCCTTTCCTCAATGAGGACAAGCGTTGAATCATATCCGTTTGACGCTCTAGTTCTTGAATCTGCTTTTCTTTATCCATTACCTACTCCTTTGTTTTGCTTCATTGCTCGTTCACATCTTTCTACCCAGACAATGAAAGATAGTTCGTCTAGTTGCTTGTCCGTGTAATATGAGATAACGGCTTCTATCTCCGGTACACTTGGCACATTTGGTTTATTCATATTTCTCCTTTACTAATTACTATTGTTTCTCCAACGATTCGGACTTCCAGCCTGTTCCCTATAGAGAACAATTCTTTAAGCCAACGTCCTCGCAAACGGAGTAATGCACACTTTTCAGAGCTAAGCCATCCTAATGTGATTTTAGTCCTCATTAGCCTCTCCTTTGTTTATATCAGCTCGAACAGATAATCCGGCTCTAAGCCGAAATACTCCTCGCAGAAGTATTCCGTATCTTGACCTTCTTCTATTCCCTGCCTCAGCTCCCGCGAAGCTGCTGCAATTTCCTTGTCTGCTTCCTCTTCCGACATCCCATCACGGTCCATCAAAACCTGCTTTAAACTGCTCATGCTTTGCTCCTTTTAGGCTAACAAAAAACCCGCCATAATAAGCTGGTTCAATAGCCGATTTATTTTAGTTCTAACCTTCGTAATCATAGCAGACCATCTGCTCTTCCATCACATCCTCCAACTCCCTTAGAAGCGATGCCGTAACTCTTCCATAAAGCAATACGCACAGATTTTCTTTGCTCATTTCGTTCTCCTTTCATGGTGTAGCGCAACCTCAATCGCGCAAGTATTCAATTTCCTCATTGCAATAAACTTTCTCCACAACTTCTTGTTCATAATGCTCCCTTCGCTGTTTTTGCAGGCCCATGACTTTCAGTCCCGTTCCAATCCCTGCCATAATAGCCAGGGTGATTATGAAGGCCGTATAAGCCTTCCCGGTCAGCTTTATCAGCCATATAGTAAAGTCTTCAATCATATCTTACCCTCCTCATGTTATGCCATAGAACACGTTTTAAGGTGTCTAGGAGCGATTATTGCACTAAAGGCATATATAGACCTGCCTAATAGCGCCAAACCCCTTCTAGGTGCCTCTATGCACGATTGCAGCCATTAGCCGAAAGAAGCGTAATTGCTTACTTGCTCTCAAGGCATCCTGCGGCATCGAGCGCCTCCCAGTCAGACGGATGTGGGCAACCGATGGCAACGACGATTAGAGCTCCGTGTTTCTGTTTCAGTTTCATGTTCATCTCATTTCCTCCAACTGGTGTTTCCGTCATTCGTGGTTATCCAGTACCACGCCTGCATTCTCTCTTTTAGCAATCTCTCCACAGTGGAGAGGTGC
>Ga0307929_1002644_pt1 | contig 11238 bp, 9 predicted proteins | sample AceLakmetage1330_FD_203160 | JGI IMG/M metagenome (GOLD analysis project Ga0307929, IMG submission 203160) | Saline water microbial communities from Ace Lake, Antarctica - #1330 | ecosystem: Environmental > Aquatic > Non-marine Saline and Alkaline > Saline | place: Antarctica: Ace Lake...
CGTCGTGACGGCGCGCACCCTGTCGCCGTCCGTATCAAAGCCGGTGACCGACGTATCGACCAAGAAACGCACACCGAGCGCGCTGGCTTTTTTGGCCAATAGCTCCGTGAACAGATGAGCGTCGCCGCTTTCGTCATCCATATAGTGGATCCCGCCGCGCACTTCGCCTGCCGCCACGGCGCCTGCCAGCGCCGGTTCTATCGCCAGACAATCTTCAGCGGTGAGAAAGCGCGCAGTGCCGCCAAGCGCATGCAGGTGCGGCAGCTTTTCGCGCAACTCGTCAAGATCGGCCTGCGACTTGGCGACCTTGAGAATGCCCTTTGTTTGCTGATTGTAGTTGAGCGACAGCCGCTCACGCAGGGACCGCAGTTCGGCAAGACTCAACTGGCCCAATGTCAGGTTGCGCGCGATCCCCTGACTGTGCGCCTTGGCAGTACACCGTCGCACAAATGCGGCCATCCACTTCCATTGGGCCGGATCTGTGCTGGGCACCCATCGCAGCGGCGCGTCGGCCCGCCCCAGCCACTTCAGCGCCTGCCACGGCACGCCGGGAGCCGCCCACGGGGCGCTGCCGGTGGCTGATATCTGGCCGCCATTGGCAAAGCTGGTTTCCAGCGCAACCCCCTGCGCGCGGTCAATGACGGTTACGTCATGCCCGCGTTCGGCAAGGTAATACGCTGTGGTAACGCCAACCACACCGGCACCAAGGACAGCTATTTTCATGACATTACAGTCCGGCTAACGTGACGCATTGCTGTGGGAAACAGCGCTTCATGTCTTTCTAGATATGGCGCTTTTGCCCGCGCGACAACCTGACAAGCCGCACATGAGCTGTGTGCAAACGAGAAGCCGAGCCAGCAAGGGGAACGAGCACCATGGCGCAGCATCCAAAATCCCATCTGTGGCCATTTGTTCCAACGGGCCGCGTGGTCGAAGTGGTGCGGGCAGAAGGTGTGTGGCTAGAGCTTGCCGACGGCACGCGCATTCTGGATGCGGCCGGTGGTGCCATTGCCGCCAGCATCGGGCATGGCCGCAAGGAAGTGGCGGCGGCGGCAGCCGATGCCATGTCCGACATGGGGTATATCGTACCGACCTTCCTGACACCGCAGCGCGAACGGCTGGTGGAACGGCTGACGCGGCACTGGCTTCCAAAGCACCTGACGCGCGTGCATTTTTCGAGCGGCGGCTCGGAGGCAGCGGATGCCGCGATCCGTCTGGCACGTATGCATCACATCGCAACAGACAATGAGAGCCGCTGGAAGATCATTGGGCGCGAGCCCTCCTATCATGGCGCGACAGCCCTGACGCTTGCAGCTGGTGGACATCATGCGCGGCAAAAGGGGTTTGAACCTTATTCGGCATCCTTCCCCAAGGTGCCCGCGCCCTACAGCTTGCGCAGCCCGCTTGGTCGCCACCATCCCGACGAAGATTTGCGTTGCGCCAAAGCCCTTGAGGAAACGATCTTGCGCGAAGGGCCTGAGACGGTTGCAGGCTTTTTGGTAGAGAGCATGACGGGTTCGTCAGGCGGTGCGCTGCAGCCGGGGCCACGCTACTGGCCTGAAGTGCAGCGCATATGCCACGAACACGGCGTGTTGCTGATTGTTGATGAAGTCATGACTGGCTTTGGGCGCACAGGCGAAAAATTTGGCTGCGACCATTTTGATGTGAAGCCCGACATCATGTTTGCCGGCAAAGGACTGACGGCTGGCTATGCACCGCTTGCGGGCATCTATACGACTGAAGACGTGGTGGCGCCGTTGGCAGCACGCGGCGAGAGCCTGATGTTTTATACGTATGGCGGGCATCCCGGTGCCTGCGCGGCAGCGGATACGGTGTTGGAAATCCTGGAGCGCGACGACCTGGTGGCCCGTGCGGCGACGCAGGGCAACAAGCTCAAGGCGCTGCTTGAGGATCGGCTGGGCGAGCATCCGCACGTGGCGGAGATACGCGGACGCGGTCTGTTATTGGGGATTGAGCTTGTTGCCGACCGCGAAACGCTGGAGCTGTTTCCAGCGGAAGCAGGCATTACTAATGCGGTGGTGGGCTGCGGTTTGCGCGAAGGGGCGTTCTTTTATCCCGGCGGCACCGGCGCGGTGCGCGATGTCATTTGCCTGGGGCCGGCCTTCACCGTGAGTGACGACGAACTTGAGATGATCGCCGACCGCTTATTGCGGGCAGTAGATGCGGCAACGGCCCGGCGGGCGGCTGCCTAGCGGATATTCGTTGCGACGCTGATATTTGACACCAACTTTGTGACTAGTAGTAGGGCGTCTGTAGGTCAGCGGCGCTTTTGTCTTCCTTGCCGCCGCTTGCGTCCATCTGCAGAATATCTGCAGAGTGACCTGGCGGCAGATCAGATGGTGTCTGCCCCGACGGGGTGAACTCGATCACGTTTGTAACCGTCTCTTCCGGCATTTCACTCAGGCCGGTTTCCAGTGGCTTTTGTGCCATAACCATACTCCTGCTCAATGTAACGCACATGAAGCCTGAGCCTAGGATGGTGAACCGTTGGTTAACGGCAGCTAAATAACATTAGCGCGTGTCACTTATGCGACGAGCGCCAATGCGATGCCGAGCATGGCGCCCAGAGGCACGACTGCCCATGCGGGCATGCGGATAAATGCCAGCGCGCCGTAGGCAAGAACCGCGATCAGAACGTCTGTCCAGTCATTGATGGCGGTTACCGCAATCGGGTCATAAAGGGCTGCTGCCAGCACGCCGACCACAGCCGCATTGACACCGGTGAGGCCTGCGCGGGCGATGCGGTTGGCCCGCAATGCCGTCCAGAATGGCAACACACCGGCCACCAGCAGTGAGCCAGGCAGAAAAATCATGACCAGCGCAAGTGCGGCATAGGCCGTGGCAGCTTCAGGCCCTTGTTCGATGCCCGCCATGCCGCCGAGAAAGGCGGCGAATGTAAACAGCGGGCCGGGCACGGCCTGCGCAAGACCATAGCCGGCGGTGAAATCCGCCGCGTTTACAAGTCCGGGGCCGACGGTCTCCGCCTGCAGCAGCGGCAACACCACATGCCCGCCACCGAAGACCAGAGCGCCCGACCGGTAGAAACCGTCAGCGATCTGTATGCTGAGCAAATCGCTTTGAAGCGCCACCAGCGGCAATGCTCCGAGCAGCACAAAGAAAGTGGCAATAAGAATGATTGCCGTGTGACGGGACAACGGCACAGGAATGTGTGCCCTGCCCGAATGCGTGGACGCTGCCGCGCGGTAAAACAACAGACCCAGGGCAAGACCGGCAGCTATGGCCACCAGTTGCCCGATCACACCACCGACCACCAGCACAATGGCGCAGGCGCCCGCTGCAAGCAGCTGACGCGGCAGTTGCGGCGTCAAGCTACGGGCCATGCCAAGAAGGGCGTGCGCCACGACAGCCACGACCACCGCTTTAAGCCCTGCGAGCATGCCGGGCGGCAATGCGCCGCCAAACTGGACGAGCGATAGTGCGGCGGCGGTCATCAGAATTGCGGAGGGCAGCGTGAAACCGAGCCAGGCAGCAAACGCGCCGCCGGGACCTGCCCGCAGCAGACCTATGGCAAGGCCGGTCTGGCTTGAGGCCGGGCCGGGCAGAAACTGACACAGCGCCACGATGTCCGCGTAGGCCTCATCCGTGAGCCATTTGCGGCGGGCGACAAACTCCTCCCGGAAATAGCCGATATGGGCCACGGGGCCGCCAAAGGCTGTCAGCCCCAACCGCAGAAAAATCCAGAAAACGTCGGTCATGTGTGATGTCCAGCAGATGGGTCGGAGGGGCTGTGCCGGCAAATGCCCGTCGCGCTGCAAACCGATTCAGGCCCGGCCTCATATTTGCATCCAAAACTACACGACCTGATGACATGCGGACCAGTGGCACACATCCAAGCCGCTGAAACCTCACAAAAAATCCGGAAACCACCGGTGAGGAAAGACCAGATGAGCGATATTACGGCCAGATTGGCACAATTGGGCACGCTGCTGCGCGATCCGACTTCGGAGGGCCGCCGGGCGCTGCTTGAGTGCGTGATGGAATTGTACGCAGGTGGCGCTGAGGCATGCAGCGACGCCGCACGCGACGGATTTGGCTATTTGCTGGGAGATTTGTCCCGGCTTGTCGATGTGGACACCCGCGCAGACCTGGCGGTGCGGCTTATCGATTTTCCCAAAGCACCGCAGCAGCTGGTGGAGCAACTGGCACATGACGAGATAGAGGTGGCGGCACCGCTCCTTGTCCATAATTCTGCACTTTCCGATACAGCCTTGTTGAATGTCATCAACCAGCGCGGTGGTGAACACGCGGCAGCAATTGCCCTGCGGACAGTTTTGTCGGCGGATATTGCCGGGCGGATTCTGATGCTTGCCTATGCACCGGCCCTAGCGCGGCTCGCTGAAAATCCCGGGATTGAGTTCACTCGCGCAGATTACCAAATCCTTATCAGCCAGGCGCCTGACGATGCGTCCTTGCAAACAGCACTGATCAAACGCGCAGATATTCCGGCTGATGTAGCTATCAAACTTCCATGGCATGTAAGCCCGACGATGGGCTGGCAAGCACTACAGTGCGCTTTGACGGTCGGCGCCGATTTGCTCGCACATGCTCTTGATGTGGCCGGTGAGTGCAACATTCCGCCTGGAAGGCCAACGGACCACCCCGCTGATGCCCTGTCCTTTGCTCAGACCAAGCAACAACGACGCGAGCTGAAGGAACCGCTTATCTTGCGGCTCTTGCGTGATGATGAGATGGACGCATTTTATGCGTGCCTGGACCTGTTGAGCGGCATTGACCGTACAACTGCGCTAGCCATCATGCAGGAGACGACCGGCTATCCGCTCGCGGTTGCGTGTAAAGCCGCGGGCTTCGCGCGTTCCACTTTCTCGACATTGCTGCGCCTGAGCGATCCGTCAAACAGCCGCGACCTGCAACAGACTTTCATGCTGATGAACACCTATGACGCAATCAGCACCGGCGATGCACAACGGCTGACAAACTACTGGCAAACCGTATTTTCAGGTGCCGATCTTGCTGATCTGCAGTCCGAGGATGTCAGGCGCAAAGCCGGTTAGGCCCAACGTCCCAGCATCCTATTTTTCCTGCGGTGGCGAGAAAACTTCCGGGCCACTGCCGGGAAGGCTTTCCACATAGATAGATGTGGACGGGAAGGCAAAACCAGTCCCTGCCCCTTCGACAATATCCTTTATCGCATATGCCAACCGCTCTTTTGCTTCGAGCCATTCGCCCCAGACGATAGTGCGGGTGAAGCAATAGACCATGATGTCGATCGAGCTGGCGTTGAAGGAATCGATGCGCACGAACTGGGGCACTTCCGGCGGCTTGGCGAACTCGTCCGAGTTGATCAGATAGGCCGCAATACCATTGCGTATCTGTTCGAGCTGATCCTTGCTGGTGCGGTATTCGACACCAATTTTCCAATAGATGCGCCGATGGGTCATGGCGGTGAAATTTGTCACTGCGCTATCGGCGAACTCCGTGTTCGGCACATAGACCGGCGCCTTGTCAAAACGGCGCACGCGGGTCGACCTGAAACCGATCTGCTCGACAACACCCTCAACGACGCCATCCACCAACACCCAGTCGCCAACGCCAAACCGCTTTTCAATCAGAATGGAGAGACCGGCCAGCAGGTTCTTGAACAGGTCCTGCGCACCAAGCGCGACCGCAACACCAAAAAGACCAAGGCCTGCAATCAGCGGTGCCACCTGAATGCCCCAGATCTGCAGCACGGTTGCGATACCGAGCATCACCACGGCAACCCGGGTCGCGGTAATCATCCAGTCCACCATTTCACGCGTGAGGATGGTCTCAAGATGCTTGAAGACCAGCGTCAATGGCTGGGTGATGTTGTAGAGCGCCCAGAAAATGGCAATCACCACGAGCGAGCGCTGAAGATTGACCATCAGTTCAAGTGCTATGCCATCGAGCGCCAGATACTGCCCGGTTACGAAAACGCCGATGGTAATCACCAGCAGTTTGAGTGACGGGGCAATCGCGTCGACCACCATGTCGTCCATATTGGTGTCGCTGCGCGATGCCCAGCGTTTAAAGGTTGCAATGACAACGCGCGCAAACAGGCCGCGCAGAACATAGAACCCGATAAGAATGGCTGCTGCGATGATGACGCGGCCAAAATCCAGTCCGAAAATGCCTTCGTTCCAGACGCTGACAAGAAGGGTCCAGAAATCCGCAGGAAGCTGCTCTAGGGCTGACATGGTATTGGCTACACAGGACTATGGGAGGGACGGACCGCCCCTGATAGCGCGGAACGTCAACCAGCCTCAACCCGGCGGCGCACTTCCGCGACAGATTGTCGGCAGCTCAGTTTGTACTTCGCAGCAAGCCGGACAAGGCAGTACGATTATCCGGTAACAGATATTGACTGCAAAATGGAGGCAACTGGATATGGCAACAGTGCGCGAAATTGTTGAAAAGCATGTGCAGGCAGCGCTGGCGGAAGCCGAAGCGCAGAAGTTTCCCCGCGATTCAGTGGCGCGGGTGATGTTCGATGAGGTGATCAAGCTCTACAAGATGGACCGGTCGCCGGACGATATTGCGAGCGAACTGACGGCAGCGGCTGAGAACATGGATGCCGGAGACGGTATTGCCTTCATGCGTCCATGACGCACTAGCGGCGAAACACACTGCTGATCAGCGGGTCGACCGGTGGCAGCCCCTCCTGCACGACAATGCCGTCTACACACGGCGTGCCGTCGCGGGTTTCAATATCGATGATCCAGATATCCGGATCGCTCGCAGCGCGGCGTGACAGGTAGGCGTCTGCGTCAGCTTCGGGCACAGGGGCGTCGCCCGTTGCCCGTATCCATCGCGGCTGGCCGTCTTCGTCGGTTCCAGGGCCCGGCGCTGCCGCATAGATATCGGCGCGTCGATCCGCATAGGTCATCTTGATGAAAATGGCGCCGGCGATCTCGTGCCCGCGCCGTGCGACGGCGGCAAAATTGCCCGTCGCCGACGCCCGCCGCAACATTGCCTGTACCCGCAAGTCTGATCTGAGCCTTGGTTGCATGAATCTACACTGCCATCACGCCATGACAGGCAGCAAGCCTCATGCGTTCGATCACGCAGGATCAGGCGGAGCGGTGCATGGACATCTGTGCGCGTGGGAAGGCAAGGCGTACGCACGTGCCCTGATCTGAATCCGACATGATCGTGAAGCCACCACGCTGCAGTTCCGTCAACGCCTTGGCGATGGCAAGGCCGACGCCTGCACCGGATGGACGGCCTTCGAGGCTGCCACCGGTACGCTCAAAGGGGCGTGTCAGGCGATCAATCTCGTCGGCGGGAATACCCGGACCATTGTCGATGATATCCACCCAAACACTTAGCCCGTCGGCACCCGCCTCCACCCGCACGGTTTCACCGAGCGGTGAATGCTGGATGGCATTGGCAAGGATGCTCTGCATAGCCTGGCCTGCGGCGCGGGAATCCGCCAGCGCAAGCGGCAGGTTTTCCGGGATGAGATTTGAAATAGTGACACGGCCGCGCTTAGCCTGCGGTGCCAGATTGCCAATGGCGGTATCCGCCACAGTGCGCAGGGGTGTTTCCTCCAGCTGCATCTTGACGGTACCGGCCTCGATTTCAGACATGCGCAACACATCGGTGACGATGCGCAGCAATGTCTTGCCGCTTTCGCTGATCAGGTCCGCATAGTCGCTGTAGCGGCCATTGCCGATCGGACCGAAGGACTGATCACGGATGACCTGCGAAAAACCGATGATGCTGTTGAGCGGTGTGCGCAATTCATGACTCATGGACCGCAGGAAGGCGGATTTCGTGCGGCTGGCGGATTCTGCCATGTCGCGTGCGTCAGTCATGAGGTTGTGTGCCTCCTGCCGCTCGGTCACATCGCGGGTGACGGCAACAAGGCTCACATCTACCGTGTCACCCGTTGCCCGCACACGGGTTTCGAGATGGCGCGGCGTGCCGTCATTGGCGGTGACTGTAAATTCAGCTGCCGCTTCGCCTCCCTGACGCAATGCCAGGTTGAACGCGTCTTTGATGGCCTGCGCCTGGCCTTTGCTTGCCAGGTCTGCAAAGCGCTGTCCACGCAGCTTGTCCGGTGTCAGGTTCAACAGGCGGCGGCTTGCAGGCGTTGCAAACAGCACCGTGCCGTCAATGGCATGACGTGTAATGAGATCGCTCGCATTTTCCGCGACCATACGGTAGCGGGCTTCTTCTGCGTCGGCGGCCTCTTCAGAGCGCTGATAGGCCTGCTGAGTCCGCATGGCGAGTGCACACGCATAGAAGATGGCTGCCACGATGGCGATCATGCGCACGAGGAACGGGTCCAGCGTGGGCAGATGTGCGGGCGGCAGGCCAGAGGCAATAGAGAGCCATGCAAGCAGGGCAAACACTGCGGTGGCGAATGCGGTGGCAATAATGGCGGTGCGGCGGCTGGCGGACAGCGCTGCTTCCAGCGGCACAATGGCAAGCCAGAAGATGGCCGGGGAATCAACGCCGCCGGTCCAAAGGCACAGCCATCCGACCAGCAAGGCAAGAATGACGCCCGACACGGTATATGACGTGGCGAGGAGGCCGGTGGCACGTAACAGTGCAGCGGGCAGAGCCGTCGCTGCCAGAAGCGCGAAAGCCACGCCTGCGAAAAGATCGATGCTTCCCGTGGAAATGGCAAATGCCAGGCCGCCCACAAGCCCGATCATCCCACCAACCAGATGTTGGCGGATGAAGGCGGTGTGGCGAGCCATATGGCGTGGCCGGCCGCGTACGCTCAAATGCACTTGCCAATCAGCGATCTGCACGTTTGCCCCCAAGGTGTTCTGCGCATTTCTTGCTAGGGTGAATAGAAAGCCCCGGCTGCCCGGGTCCGTCCGAAATCGATACTCGTGTGGCCGGTCAGGCCTGAATTTGGTCCCAATATTGGACGAGCAGGGTTAAGGAAGCTGAAATTCCACGGGCGCTCAGCGCAAAAAACGGGCGATTTTTGCGCCTGCCACCACCTGCCGCATTGCGCAGGTGGCGACATCGGAATAGTGTCTGGCTTGCTCATTGCAGTGGTGCCTTAGGGGCCCTGACGGGCACTTCGATTTGGCACAAACCGGCTGCGGATAGTCCATATGGGACAAATCCGAACCATTCCTGCCGGTTCGGGACCAATTTTGATGTGGCGGCACTTGAGCTCTGACCGGGCGGTGCGCCTGCGTGAATTAAAGTTTTCTTGTCTGAAGCCGTGCATTGTGACGCGGCACGGGCTGATCTGGGGGCGTTGAATATGGCCGAAAAGATTTCCAGTACCGATTTTTCCCGGGCCGGTTTCGCCCGGATGACAGGACGCTTGGCAGCAGTGGCGGGCCTTGGTCTGGTTCTGGCTGCCTGCATGACGCAGAGCAAGCCGGTGGTGAACGCAGTTCAGGCGCAGCCTGCACCGGTAAGTGAGCCATATCAGGTGGCCAGCGCCTCCGTCGTCATGTCGGATGGAACTGTGATTCCAGTGCCGCGGGCCAAACCTGCCACTTCAATGAACAGCACCAGCAATGTTCGCGGCGTGGCGGTGCAGCAGGACGCGCTCCTATCCGGCCCCGCTTCGCTGGTTCAGAAGGCTGCGACCTACCGCGCCTTCGAGGTCGCCATCGATGATCTTGGCAAGCGCAAATACAAGTCACCCCGCGACGTGCGGTCAGCGCTTGAAACGCTGCGCCCGCACGACCCCGAGCTGCTGGCAGAAGGCTGGATCGCCAATAGTGCGTTCCTCGCCGCCACACAGCCCGAATTCGTATCTTCGCTCAAGGCGGCGGTTGCCCACGAGGGCAAGGCATCCGTGATTGCCAAGCTGAAGTCCGGCACCGGCGTGTGGATGTTTGCAGGATCGCAGGAAGCCCGCACCTCAGTCGTAGCCGATGCGTCTATCGACTATCACAAGCTGACGGTTCTGGGGCAGCGCTTCCTCACCACCGCCGTTGAATTCCAACGGACCCGCTGGGGCAAATATGAAGCACCGGCACCGTTTTCCGTGGCACCGCAATTTGCCGCTGCCGAAGTTGGTGGGGCAGGCTTTGGCGACATGCTCGCCGAACTGGCCGGTGTGAAGCCTGCGCAGGCAGCTGTGCCGGTCATGCAGCGTATCCTGTCTCTTGCAGGTCTTATCGTGCTGCAGGAATCCGAGAAGGTTTCAGCCGCTTCGATGACAGAAAATCGCGACCTGGCGCGCTGCGCGCGGTTCGCGCGGCTCAATCTCAACCAGTGCCTTGCGGCTGCGCATTTTCCGTCCGAGGAAGCCTATTGCACAGGCAAGCATGGCGTGAACGAGATTGCATATTGCTGGGCGACATATCTGCCGGCGGCTGCCAAATAAAGGTTTCGTCAATATATCGACATTGAAAAGGCGGCTCTCTTCGGGGAGCCGCCTTTTTCGTGGGTGCTGGCACCTTCTGCACGCAGGCACCCCACTAACATCGCAAACGATTTCCTAACTTCCGGCTTGTTAGTCTCGCTTCCTGCCAAATTGGGCGATTGGGGCAAGAGATGCCGGTAGGAACGCGTGCAGGGATTGACGCGCTGGTGCAGGGGCTAGACAGCCTGCGCGTGGGAATCATCGTGTTCGATGGCGCCGACCGGCTTGTCTATTGTAACGACCATTTTCGCTACATCTTCGCCACGTTCGAGGACCTTGACCTATTGGTCGGCCGGACCTTTGAAGAAATCATTCGCCAGTTGATCAGAGAAGGCGAATTTGCCGGGGCGCTGGCCGTCAAAGATCCCGAAGCCTGGATTGCCGACACGCTGGCCTTCCACCGCTCACGCGACTGGCATCCACGTATTGAACGTCTGGCGGACGGACGGTGGATGGAAGTCAAATCGCGTCCCATGGACAATGGCGGAGCGATTGTCCATTGGAGCGATATCACTAGTCTGATGCGCACGCAGCTTCGCTTTGAGGCGGCAATCGAAAGCACGGCGGATGGGTTTGCCGTGTGGGATCAGGCGGACCGTCTGGTTTTGCACAACCGGGTGTTTGCGCGCCTGCACCGGGCCACATCTGACCGGCTGAAGCCGGGAACGCTGTTCCGGACCTTCATGACAGAGACGGCGCATTCCAAGGTGTTTGATGAGACTGCCGACCCGGGCGAGTGGATCGAACGGCGGATGACAAAACACGGGCTGCCTGTGGGCCAAAGCACGTTGCGCCATCGCGACGGGCGCTGGTTCCTGATGCGCGACCGGCACACCCGCGAAGGTGGGCGGGTAACGGTCTATACG
>Ga0307929_1002649_pt1 | contig 11216 bp, 12 predicted proteins | sample AceLakmetage1330_FD_203160 | JGI IMG/M metagenome (GOLD analysis project Ga0307929, IMG submission 203160) | Saline water microbial communities from Ace Lake, Antarctica - #1330 | ecosystem: Environmental > Aquatic > Non-marine Saline and Alkaline > Saline | place: Antarctica: Ace Lake...
ATGACGGATGCCAAAAGTCTATACATATATTCGTCTAAAGACTTTTTATTGTAGCGCATCATTTGTTCTGGATGCCCAAGGATAGATGCAATTTCATCTTTTGTCGCTCCCCCTCTACGAATGAGTCCACTGTAGATTTTGATAGATTATTAGTTCCGTGAGACGCACAAGAAATCATAACTACTTGCAGAAACATAATTAACGCAATAATCAAGGTAAATATTCGGCTTGGTAATGTAAATGTTTGGTCAGTGCCCCATATTCGCTTAGTTGGGACTGCGTAGCATACTATTGCTATGTGAGCAGGCCCAAATGAGTGAAGATGGGGTGCTGGCCGAATATTTACTTCGTTGTGGGCAGATCCGGATCAGAAACACGGTCTGCCCGTGTCAGTTATTTCGGATTCATTCTTTACGCATAGAAAAGCCATATCCATTTTAAGGTATGAATCACAATTATCAATTGGATTATTTAATAAGCATATGACATTAAAAACAGAATTCAAATGAACCATAGCTCATATAAGGAGGCGTGAAACACCATGAAAAGAAATTTTTTTTCCACCCGATGGGGCATCATATGTGTGGGTGCTATCATCGGCATTTTGGCTGCACTTTTACAAAAACTGGGGAATCCCGGCAACATGGGGATCTGTGTTGCTTGTTTTGAACGCGATATCGCTGGTGCCCTGGGCCTGCATCGTGCAGGTGTAGTTCAGTATATTCGTCCTGAAATCATCGGGTTTGTCATAGGATCACTCATCGCCGCCTATGCGTTTAAAGAGTTCAAACCACGCTGCGGCTCTGCACCTATTGTAAGGTTTGCCCTGGGAATATTTGCCATGATCGGTGCCCTTGTCTTTTTAGGATGCCCATGGCGGGCAATACTACGTCTGGCTGGTGGTGACGGCAACGCCATTGTGGGAGTGCTGGGGCTGGCCTTTGGCATTTGGATCGGCACACTGTTTTTAAAAAATGGATACAACCTGGGAAGAACTCAGCCCACCCATGCTGGCGCAGGATGGGTACTTCCGCTGACTATGCTGGGATTGCTGGCACTGATTTTGATTTATCCCCAAATAGATGGGCAAAACAAGAGCGGCGTATTATTTTACAGTCTAAAAGGTCCTGGAGCCATGCATGCGCCTTTGTTAATTGCGTTGGCCATCGGTCTGGGTATCGGGTTTATAGCCCAACGGAGCCGATTCTGCACCATGGGAGCGCTGCGGGATCTTCTCTTGTTTGGACAGATTCATCTGTTGTCCGGCTTTCTTGCATTGCTCGTATTTGCACTAATTACCAATGTGATCCTGGGGCAGTTTAATCCGGGATTTGCCGGTCAACCCGTTGCCCACACCATGCACCTCTGGAATTTTGCCGGTATGGCACTTGCCGGACTTGCCTTTGCCCTTGCAGGCGGGTGTCCGGGACGTCAATTATTCCTGGCAGGCGAAGGGGATGGGGATGCAGCGGTGTTTGTCTTTGGTATGATCGTAGGTGCTGGAATTGCCCATAATTTTGGCTTGGCAAGTTCTCCCAAAGGCGTGGGGCCCCACGGCATTGCCGCTGTGATTATAGGATTTGCCTTTTGTCTGTTCATTGGCTTTTCCATGAGAAAAACCATGGGTAAATAGAATTTCTTGGGATTGCTTCTAACTTCGGTCAGTCATCATAATTGATGGGCCAATGGAGTCAGGCTTGCGCTTAGGGGTCAGATTTTTAAATTTGTCCCCGCCTAAATGGAAAAATTATTTCTGACTTTCCCTAAAGGAGCACTTAAGCAAAAGTGTCAATAACGCAAGTCTGACCTCGCCCCAGAGTGACCGATGTTAGAAGCAAGCCCTTTCTTTTGGTGTAAACCGGCAAATGAAGAATAACAATTTAAGAGGGAATAAATATGAGTATCACTGTCGATGCAAGGGGACTGTCTTGCCCCCAGCCTGTGCTAATGACCCTGGATGAAATTAAATCCGGCAAGGATAATGAAATAATGGTATTGGTGGATAATGAAGCCTCCAGAGAAAATGTAATTCGTGCGGCTGAAAGTCAAAAATGTCGCATCGGAGACGTTCAGCAAAATGGAGAGGATTACACCATTCCCATCACCAAGGGGTAAATTGTCATTGTTTAAGCTCAACTTTAATTTTTTAAAGAAAAAAGAACCGTCCACGGCCAGCGAATCCCAGGAAGATCTGGGAATTCTTGTGTTTGAGAACACCAGCGAAGTGATCCAGGCGGAGAATTTTCTTAAATCCCGGGGATGGCATATCCAGGTGAAGGGGCCACCCCCCGGTATCCAGAGTGGGTGCGACTTGGTCATCGTATTTCCGTTGATGGAAAAATTGATCATTATGCGTCAGCTCACCGAGGCCGGTCTTCCCCCCATTGAAATGGTACCGGTGACCGATCCACTGCTCAAGCCGGTGGACCTTTTCCAGGTTAAGGATTTTGGAGACTACCTCATGATCAGGGCTGCAAACATGAAGCTGACAGTGGACAAAAACACCGGTTATATTGTGAATATATCCGGTGGCGGGTGTCCAGATGTGCCATATCTGGCACAGGAAATGGTGGGGAAACACCTGACCGAGGCCCCCCGGCCCGGAAAAATCGGTCATACCCTGTGTGGGTATGCACTGGAACTTGCCCATCAGGAGATGCTTAAACAATGTTTGCTATAGTCGGAACCGTGCCAGATGAAAAATTTCCATTAACCCTTGGCCGGATGACCCTGGTTGATGATACTCTATGTATTAATGCTGAAAAAATCCCTGTGAACCGGGGAACGCCAGCCCTTATCGGGGCAGCTATCAAAGCAGGAGAGGTGCTGGGCCTGGACGATATCCACGGCTTTCTCATAGGTGACATTGGGCGTGGCCATGGCAGCCGGGAACTCTATCGACATCTGACGGAACAGTTGCCGGAAATGAGGATCAATACCCTTGTCTTCCATTATCTTCAACCGGATGTGGACTGGCACAACAAAATCCTTTTTGCCGTGGATGGTATGAAAAAAAGACCGGTATTAATTGCCGATGCCGGATTCATGTATGCCGCAAAAATGAGTGGACAGGCGGGGTGTTATGATATGTTTACCCCGGATGTGGGAGAGTTGGCTTTTCTTGCGGATGAGATCGCTCCGCATCCGTTTTACACCCGGGGATTTATTCTCCATGAAGACAACCAGGTACCGGATCTCATTCGTCGCGCATATGAACATGGCAATGCTGCCAAACATCTCCTGGTCAAAGGCTGTGTGGATTACGTCACCAATGCAGAACAAATAATCGCCTCCGTGGACAGCCCTGTGGCCGAAGCCATGGAGGCCATGGGCGGCACCGGAGATACACTCACCGGTATTGTCTCCGCCCTTGTTGCATCGGGTATGAATCTTTCTGAAGCTGGGGAAACAGCCGCCAGAACCAATCGTTTGGCCGGCGTTTTTGCCCATCCCACACCCGCCACCCAGGTGATAGAAATCATCCGGCAGATTCCCAGGGCCTTGAAGGAGGTGTTAAAGTCCCCCTCATATTAAGGAATGAGTCCGAAATAACTTTTCCATTCGAAGGCGGGGACAGATTTAGGACGGGGAGAGACCTAAAAACCTATCCCCTAAACGCTAACTGCACAAATGGACAACTTATTTAATACCTTCGCCAATTTTATTTTGCTCCAAAATTCAATCAATATATAGCGGGTAAAGAGCCACAATTACACAATATATGATGTGGTAAATTATAGGGATTCAAATCAATTTTAAATTTGGCGAAGGTGTTGTTATTTAGAACTCATTCATAAGGATATCTAAAAATGAATCAATTTAAGGAAAACCCTGGAAATGAGGATTCTCGAAAACGACTGATTTCTTCTAAAATGACGGTATTGGACACGGTGTCTACCTGGAAAGAGACCCAGGCGGTTTTTAAACACTATGATGCCCTTGCCGGGGAATGTATCTGCTGCAATGCCCTCTTTGAATCCATCCAGGATATGGTAAAAAAGTATGACCTGGATCTGATGACACTTTTGGCGGACCTGGAGGCAGCAGCCATTCAAAAAACGTGATCTCCCATCAGATGCCATTTAAGGATCTCTGATTCCCTTTGTAATGCCAAGTCTCTAAAAACTTCACCGAGGTATTGGTCTGCCTCATCCCATAATCCCCGGAAGAAAAAGCGCAATCCATGGAAAAATAGAGACCAGGGCCACCACCAGAAAAATGGCCAGCAAAAAGACAATGGTTCCTTTAAATACAGTCTCCATGGGCACATCGGCCACCCCGGATATCACAAATATATTCAATCCCAGGGGAGGAGTGATCAGTCCCGCCTCCATCATTAAAACAGATATGACCCCAAACCAGATGGGGTTGAACCCCAGGCTGATGATGGTGGGAAAAATCACCGGCAGGGTCAAAACCATCATGGACGTGGCATCCAGAAAACACCCCAGAAAAAGATATCCCACCAAAATAATAATTAGAATGAAATAGCGGGAAAGGGATATCCCACTGAGCCACATGGACAACTTCATGGGAATCATGGTCAGGGCCATAAAATAGGTAAACACATAGGCACCGGCCAGGATAATAAAAATCATCACCGAAATCCGTGTGGTGGATTTCATGGCTTCAACAAGGGTATTCCAGGTAAGTTTTTTTCTGAACAAGGTGACCACAAACAGAAAAAAAGCACCCAATGCCCCCGCTTCTGTGGGGGTAAAAAAACCAAAGTAAATCCCCCCCATGACCAGCAGAAACACCACAATGAGTTCCCACACCGATAGGAGAGACATCATTTTCTCTTTGAAAGGTACCCGATCAAGATTAACAGGGGCCACATTGGGTTTAAGCTTTACCCATATGACGATGATGACGATATAGGTCAATGCCAGTAAAAAACCGGGCAAAAAGCCTGAAATCAAAAGTTTTCCAATGGATTGTTCCGTTAAAATACCGTACACCACAAAGCCGATACTGGGGGGAATTAAAAATCCCAGGGTTCCCCCGGCAGCCACACTGCCCGTTGCCAGATGAACATCATAATTATATTTTTCCATCTCCGGAAGGGCCACCCGCCCCAGGGTGGCAGCGGTTGCCACGGATGACCCGCAAATGGCCGCAAAGCCCGAACAGGCACCAATGGTGGCAATGGCAAGCCCGCCGGGTAACCGTCTGAGCCACTTGTCCGCAACGGAATAGATTCCCTGGCTAAGCCCCGAGACCGTTGCCAGTTCTCCCATGATGACAAACAGGGGGATCACCGTAAACGAGTAGGTGGTGAATGTATCTAAAAAGGACCTCGATAAGGTGGGCAGAGCAACAGAAACATCCGTCACAAAACTGATCCCCCAAAATCCCACGAAGGCAAGGGCAAACCCAATGGGCATCCCAATGAGCAAGAGTAAAAACAATACCGCTATTCCGATTAATCCAATGGTCTGGGGATCCATTCTTCTCCATTTCTCCTTACCAGCAATCGCATGGCAATTTTATCCATGTCCTGGGTTAATTCTCATCCTGTGCCAAGGTTCCTGTGATCATTGCGGTGGCTGCGGAAACGATGGTCATCAATATTTCCAGGGCCAGCAAAAATGCACCCATCGACAACAACAGATGAAGCGGATAAACGGGGATGGCAAGGGTGTCTGTGGTGGTACCGTTTCGAAACTCTTCCATGCCCATAATCACACCATACCATACCAGCATGGCAACAATCTGGAAACTCAGCACCCCCGTTATCAACTCCAGCAGGGATGCCCCCCGCACCGGCAGTTTTCCGGTTAACATGGTAACCTTAACGTTGGCACCGGCACCATGGGTGTAGGCAATGCCCAGCACACCAAATATAGCCAGCATGAACTCGCTCATCTCAATGGCACCGGGAATGGGGCTGGAAAAAAAATACCGCCCCCCCACATCCAGGGTGGTTAGAAACATCATGACAAGAACCCAGCCCATGCCCAGACTTAGGGCCCAGCAGCTCATTTTGTGTATGCTGGACTTTATTTTAACAAACAGTGTAGTTGCGTTCCCCACATGGACCTCCATCCATTGTGTTCCATTATGACCACCGCCAACGGATACGAGAAACGGTGGACTTACGGAACCGTACAATTTTAAACCTACAGCTCATATTAACCCTACAATTAAGGGCTCGCCAGTACCGCCTGGCATAAATTTTATTGCGCTTATTGAAGATAAATATTCGGCCAGCACCCCATCTTCACTCATTTGGGCCTGCTCACATAGCAATAGTATGCTACACAGTCCCAAACAAACGAATATGGGGCACTGGCCAAACAGTTACATCACATCCGAATATTTACTATTCTTGTATCCTGTTTAAATTTTATGGTAAACATTGTTTGATATAAAAAAATAGATTTTCAGTGTTAATAAAAACAATGGGTTAAAAAATCATTCATTGATATCATCGAAACCCACCCTGGAATTTAAATAGGATACCTATTCTTCAACATAAAACCCAGAGATATCAACGATATATATGAGCCTGTTGATTAAGTCGATTTTTGCAAAATGCGCATACAACATCTTGATATTGGATGATTGAATACCATCTGTTCGACCATTTTTTTATAACAGCTTGAATTTATTGATATAAAAAAATAATAAACAAAAAGTCCAAATAAAAATTTTATTTAGATTACAGTACGTTATGATGGCTATCGAACCGAGGGTGAATATCCAGCATATTGTATCTATAATCCAGAGTTTTGTACTAAATCAACAGGGTCATATATTCATTGGATACTGAAAGACATATGTGTGGGTACTTATAATGGGCCCAGGCGTGGAATATTGACGATTTTGTTGTTTTATTCTGAATGCTTAGTTGTTTCCAAAAGCACAATACCCCGAAGCCTGGCCCAGCTCCTCAGGGTTTGGGTAGTGTTTGAACAATTACTTTAATAGGGACAGGCATCAAAATCCACATCTACCTTTTTAAGCTCTTCCTTAAACATCACAAGGGCCTCTTTGGCGGGCAACCCCTTCGCCTCAAGTTCAGTGGCCCAAGTGGACAGCATGCCACTGAGTTTTTGATCCCAAATTTTCTGTTGATCATCGGATAATTTTGTAATTTCGATGTCTTTCCCAAAACTGGCCATGGTTTCATGGTACCAATGTTCGTCAAAAACACCGGCCACTTTATAAGCGTTTCTACCCACATCTTCGATGATGGGTTTTAAATCATCGGGCACTTTTTCCCAAAATTTTTTGTTGACAAAAAGACCTTCCGATACACAGCCAAAGGAAGTGGAAACACCAAAATCGATCACTTCGTAAAGTTTAAAGGCTTTTACAAGGGCTGGACAGGTGACAATACCGTCAATCACACCGGTTTCCATGGAGAGATAAACCTCCCCCAGGGGCATGAATATGGGGGTACCCCCCAGGGCTTCAATGGCTTTGGTCTGCAGTCCGCCGGGGCTTCGAATCTTCATGCCCTTTAAATCGTCAAGGGTGGTTACTTTTTTCGTGGTCCACAGATGGGCCATGACACAGTTGTTTATGTGAAGGACCTTTACGTCTTCAAATTCGCTGTGCAGCATTTTGTCATGCATGGCCATGCCTGCTTCGGCACCCTTCCATTTTGCAGGACATACAATGGGGGAGGAGAGCACATCGGTGAGGGGAAACCGACCAGGTGTCCAGCTTAAGGTGGCATATCCCATGTCAGACAATCCGGTTTTTACGATGTCATAATGGGCAGGACCTTTGCCCAGGGCGCCACCGGCGTACATGGAATAGGTGATGCGACCATTACTTCTCTTTTTCATCTCCTCAAGCATGGGAATCCACAGTTTCTGGACATCTGCACCGGCCGGTACATGCCAGGTACTGAAACGAATATTTATTGTTTCATCACCAGCCCTTAAATCTGGAACCATCAACAGGCTTCCCATCAAGGCCATTCCCATAAGAATAAAAACTATTTTCCTGAAAAATACGTTTCCCTTCATTTCCGACTCCTTGCATTGTGGTTGATTAAAAAAAATGTTCTACCATTGATACTGGCAGCATAAAATTTCTACACAAATTAAAAATTGATCAAATGGAATCCCACCGAATTTCCGGTAAAACAATTACCTTACATCCTGAATTACAACAACCATTTTATCAACACATCTTGTCATCGGCCATTTTTACAATTTCTGAAAAGGCATTACAGGTCTCCCTGGGCAATGCAATAGGTTCGGCATCCTTCATGATATCACGAAGGTACTCACGGACCCTTTCATGGAAATTCCGGCTTCCGGCACTTGCCCAGCTCGCCTGGTCCTGCCTTGTGAAATTGATGGGCGTCTCAACGTTGCGGCAGTGCTTAAAGGCATCCTGCATCAACTGGGGAAACAGGGTGGACTGTCGTAGAGACTCCACACTTGACTGAAGACTTCTTCCCGTGCGCATATCGCCGGAAAACTGCAGGGAGGTGGCAACAATGGGGGTACCGGGACGAACCACCTGAGCCACAGCAAGCAGCACCAGATCTTCGGCCGCAATGGAGAGTCCCTGCCAGCTACCATAGAGAATCAAAAGAATATTGGGGGGATCAACGAAGCCAGAACCGTTCCCGAAGCAATGGATCCCAGTGCCAGTTCAGGCGAATATTTTTTTCTCCATCACGGGAAAGGCAATTTTACAAAATGTGACCGTGGCGGCAATGGTGGAACCGCACATGGCTCCAAAAACGGCGTTAGCACAGATAATCGAACAGGCAAGCCCCCCTGGAAGACTGCCGACCCACTTTTCAATGGCATTTCAATGGCATTAATAAAGACGGGCATTAGATGTTTGTTCACCGCCGTGTCTTGAACCTGCCCTCTCCAGCTTCAAGCTGATCCAGGATCTCCAAATAGGTGGTGTAACGCTCTTGTGAAATTTTTTCCTCCAGGACTAATTTTGACACGGCACAACCCGGTTCGGTGCGGTGGCGGCAATCCCGGAAACGGCAGGTGCTCTCCATGGCTTGTTCAAATCCGGGGAAATACCCGGCAAGATCCTGGGCCGAGATATCCACCAATCCAAACTCATTGAAGCCAGGAGTATCCACAAGCTCTCCGCCTCCCTTAAGGGTATGAAGGGTTGAAACCGTGGTGGTATTGCATCCCCTGTTCCCCGCTTCAAAAAGTTCCCCCACCCTCAGATCCAGTGCCGGGCAAATGGTATTGAGCAAAGAACTTTTGCCCACCCCTGTGATGCCCACAAAAAAACTACGGAACCCCTGCCCCATGAATGACTCCAGGGCATCAAGTCCCTCCCCTGTAACTGCACTCACCGCAAAAATATCCACAATTCCGTCATAGGTGGCAGTAAGGCTGGCAACGAATTCTTCAGATTTTTCAAGATCGCCTTTATTGATCACCAGCACAGGTATCAGGTCCGCCTCCCTTGCAGTGACGATGGCCTGGTCAATATAGCCGGGGGTGGGCGAAGGCAACTGGGCCACCACCACACAAAGCACATCCAGGTTAGCACCCACAATTCGAACGCTGCCCCGGGAATCCCTTCTACGCAGCTCTGTTCTGCGTGGTAATCGTGTAAGGCGGTGATCCTGCACGACCACGTTGTCTCCCACCACATGGCCCGCACGCCTTTTAATCTTCACCATCCGCCGTTCTCCGGATTCAAACAAAATATCCACGGCAATACCGTGGTGGGCGACAATGACGCCCTTCTGATCTGGAGTTGAAGAGGAAGTATCCTTTTTCGTGCCTTCTACAATATTTTTTTTTTTAATTTTCAAACGTTATATCTCCGTCCTGATATTAATTTCAGGGCATTATTTTTTTAACAGGGAAAAAACAGGCAACGCCTCTTTTATTCCCTTTAACTGAGCAAGACCAAGTCCATGGACTGGCCATAGGCCTTGTATCATCTTTTCAGTTTCTTCACCGATGAGAATATCGCCCCCCCTGGCATAATCCGATAACCGGGCGGCAATATTGGTGACTGACCCGGTGGCAGTATAGGTCATACGTGTGTCAAGAGACCCTTCAAATCGGGTCATTCCCACCAAGGCAGAACCAGAATTAATACCGATATTCACATCAATGGGCGGCATGTCAGATTCCAAAGACAGATTCAAAGCCCGGTTCCGATCCATAATTTCAAATGCCGCTTTTACAGCGTTGATGGCATTGGTCTTTGCATCATGATTTTTAAAAATAATCATAAGTCCATCCCCAGCTGTTTCATTGATATCGCCATGGGAGCGATGGATAGGGTCCACAAAGCTGGAAAACATTCTTTCAATAACGGCATTGACTTTAATTTCCGGAAGGCTGGCACTTAGCTTGGTATATCCTTCCAGATCCAGAAACAACACAGATACATCCTTTCGTTCTTTTTCCCGGGTCAGAAGCTCTGGATTTTTATCAACCATGTGGCGAACAGATTCTGGAACAAAAGGGGATAAATTGGTCAACATCCGGCTGATACGAATTTTTTCCTGGGTCATCTCCCATTGATGTTTGGCATTTAATATAATAGTACCCAGAATATCAGCAAAATCTCGTATGATAAAAAAATCCCGACGGGTATACTGGGTCAACGGCTGGATGACCACACTAATAATTGCCAGCACGCGCTTTTCCACAAAAACAGGTATGGCATATTCCGGCCCCACAGCCACAAGACTCTTGTCCAGGCGCTGGATGGGTTGACTGTGGGAGACCACCACCGCCTTTTTCTGCTCAATGGCTTTTTTCACCGCTGGCCGCTCTCGTTTGCAGGACTGGCAGTTCACAGGAGTTTCATACAAGGCACATTGCAGGGGACTGGTATATTGATCTGCTTTGGGATCCAGCAAAAGGATACAAATTTCCATGGCATTGGGGATAATGCGCCGGAGTTCCTCCCTTACTTTTTCTACAATTTCATGGACCTCTATAAGAGGGGCAAGTGATTGTATTAAATTTTTCTGAACATGGAACCGTTCTTTATAATATTTATCATGCTCCAATTTTTACCCCTATGTTGACATCATTAACAAATAGACCCTTATTGGGGACCCGACTTCCCCTTAGCATTTACCTACAATACCACCAGAAGCTCAAAAAAGACAGAGCCCATTGACCCCTCTTATTGGCCTTGGGTCTAACTCAACATTATGACTTTATGGGGTTGGTCATTGATGATATAAAAGCACCCCATTGATACGGATCAAGTTTTTTTTTACAAGCCCATGGTAATTA
>Ga0307929_1002650_pt1 | contig 11214 bp, 11 predicted proteins | sample AceLakmetage1330_FD_203160 | JGI IMG/M metagenome (GOLD analysis project Ga0307929, IMG submission 203160) | Saline water microbial communities from Ace Lake, Antarctica - #1330 | ecosystem: Environmental > Aquatic > Non-marine Saline and Alkaline > Saline | place: Antarctica: Ace Lake...
ACGTGGCTCAAATTTCGGTTTCCCATCCTGAGAATTTACCGTTATTGGAATTGACAAACAATTCAAATCCTGCACGAGATCCGGATTAATCCGCACCCCGTAATTAAACAATAAATCATCCAGATTAATATCCCGGATTAATGCCATACTAGAAATTTGATTTGAAAGACTATCCATATCCATTTGCATCCACTCAACCAACCATAAGGCTTTCCCGCCATTCATGATGTATTGGTCAATAATGAATTTGTCTTTTTCAGTAACCCGGGCATTGGGTTTTGCAACGACAATTGCTTCATAATCATCAAGTGCACCGAGCACTCCATTAATTTTCAATCGCTCAATCTGATAATAATCACTCAAAGCGACCATGGCATCCATTGTCTGGTATTCATCCAATTCATTATGTCCCTCAATAAATGCAACTTTCTTTATCTCAGGTTTTATGAGTTTTAGCATGGCATTGGTAAAATGCTGCTCCAACCGTGCAACTGATTTATTGATTTGTGATGCAGCACTGCTTCCTGTTTCGTTAATTAAAAAGTTCACAGGATATTCAGCCTCTTTATAGCGAATTAATGCAGAAGGAAAAATCACCTGTTCTGTATATGATGTTGAGTTTCTTTCTTTAAGTTCCGTAGGTTCTAATCCTTTCTCTTGCAGCTGCTTATATATCTCGAATCGTGTATCAACATCGTGCTCTTTCGATAAATCAACAAATTCATACTCAACCAAATGTGAATAGCGACGATAATCGTCCAGTAATTCTCGAACAGAACGTTTTAATTGACGAAAGCCGATGGGCAACTCATTCCCGTCAAGATAAATCTTAATATACATCACATCATCCAGCTCCTTGAGCATATCAGTGGTTGTTTCTGAAAGCGAGTGTCGTTTATCTTCAGTAACATCCCACCGTGCATACCAAAATGCCCCGAGAAAGTTAATCACAACAATCAGCAGCAGGATAATCAAAAACTGAAAAATATGTTGATTTCTTATTTGTTTCGGTTTCATAATGCTTAATTTATTTCCATTTACGACGATCCAAGCGCAATTTTGTTAAAAGAATAAAAATGGATATCACAGATATAAAGTAAAGGATATCACGTGTATCAATCACTCCCTTGCTAATGGCTTTATAATGATAATTAATTCCCAGCGACATGATAAAATCTTCAACTGCACCGCTTAATCCTAAACCTGCCACCTGATCAAAACCAATGTAAAACCCAAAGGAAATCACCACCGCAATAATAAATGAAATAATCTGATTATTGCTTAAAGACGAAGTAAACAAGCCGATTGCGGTATAAATGGCAGCTAAAAAGAATAAACCAACATAAGAGCCAGCAATTGCGCCCATATCAGCAATTCCCTCAGTTCTACCTAGCTGATTGATTGAAATTGTATAAACCAGTGTAGGCAACAGAGCTATGAAAACCAAACTCAGCCCCGACAAATATTTTGCCATGGTAATTTTAAATTCTGAAATCGGTCTCACCAAAAGCAACTCCATAGTTTGCAAGCGTTTTTCTTCAGAAATCAAGCGCATGGTAACCGCTGGCACCAAAAACAGAAATACCCAGGGCGAAATAATAAACAAAGGGTCGAGATTAGCCTGTCCTGCATCCAGCACATTAGACGGTCCGTGAAAGACCCACATAATTAAGCTGTTAATTACCAGATAAACAATCACAACGAGATATCCGGTAACCGAGCTGAAAAACTCCTTTATTTCTTTTCGAAAGAGTGTCCACATAGGGGTTTTATTTTAGCTTCCAAAGTTAGTACTTTTCTTTGATTTGTAAAACTAAGTGGGTGGGGATGCGATTAATCGCATCCCCACCCACCCACGGTTTAAATATTACCAAGATTAAAAATAGGATACTGAAAAATAAGAATAAATTAAAAACCCTCGAAAGCATTCGTTATTTTTGCAGAATGAGCACACAAATTAAAGGGATTATTTTCGATTTGGACGGCACACTTGCTGACACACAAACGGACTTAGCTGATTCGATGAACGGAGTTTTACAGCAAAACAACTTACCAACTCATCCTTACGATGCATACAAATTATTTGTTGGTAAAGGATTAAAAATGTTAGTTACAAATGCATTACCAGAGCATTTGAGAAAAGATTCCATCATAAACCCAATGCTGGAAACACTCATAGAAGATTATCGCGAGAACTGTTTAAACAAAACCGAGCTTTATCCTAGAATTGCTGAATTATTGGAAGTTTTAAGTACTCGAAAAATCCCATTGGTAGTTTTCACAAACAAAGATCATGATTTAGCAGTGATTGTTTGTGAGGCACTTTTAAGCCCATACAACTTCACCACAGTTTTGGGACGCACGAATTCACTTCCAAGAAAACCGCATCCCGCAGGAGCATTATTACTTGCAGAACAAATGAATATTCCTCCAGCTAAAACACTTTACATTGGAGATACAGACAATGATATGATTTGTGCCAATCGAGCTGGTATGCCTTCGGTGGGAGTATTATGGGGTTTTCGCACAGAAAAAGAGTTGAGAGATAATGGTGCTACTTTTATTGTCAATGAGCCATTGGAGATTATTACACTTTTAAAATAAGATTTATTTATAAAACAGTGGGGATAAAAACAGTGGGGATGCGATAAATCGCATCCCCACTGTTTTTATATTATATGTATTGAATTTCAAATTACATTAAGAAACTCAACAAAATACCAGCACCAACAGCAGAACCGATTACACCGGAAACATTTGGTGCCATTGCCTGCATCAGCAAGTGATTGGAAGGATCTTCTTTTAATCCCATTTCCTGAACGACACGTGCTGAATCGGGAACCGCAGAAACTCCGGATGCTCCAATCATCGGATTAATCGGGTTATCCTTAGGAGAGACCCAATTCATAACCTTAGCAAAGAATACTCCGGCAGCAGTTGCAAACATAAACGAGAGAGCTCCCATTACAAAAATCATTAGTGAATCTGAAGTCAAAAACACATCTGCTTGTGTCGATGCTCCAACTGTCAATCCAAGTAAAATTGTAATTGTGTCAATCAACGAGTTTGCTGCAGTATCAGCTAGTCGTTTTGTCACACCACTTTCTTTCAAAATATTCCCAAAGAACAACATTCCTAAGAGTGGCAATGATGTTGGGGAAATATATGCTGTCAGTAATAATCCGATAATCGGAAAAAGTACTTTTTCCAGTTTTGAAACAGCCCTTGGAGGTTTCATTCGAATTAAACGCTCACGTTTTGATGTCATCAACTTTATAATCGGAGGCTGAATTACCGGAACAAGCGCCATGTATGAATATGCGGCAATAGCAATTGGACCGATAAGGTTTTTCACCGTTTCCCCATTTGGCATAATATTAACCCCGTTCGCTAATTTTGAGGAGAGGAAAATTGCCGTTGGACCATCTGCCCCGCCAATAATTCCAATCGCACCTGCTTCAGGAGGTGCAAATCCGAATGCCAATGCAAGAATAAAGGTTGCAAAAATGCCGAACTGAGCAGCTGCCCCCAATAACATAAGTCTTGGTTTTGAAATCAGGGAAGAAAAATCTGTCATTGCTCCTATTCCCAGGAAAATCAATGGAGGATACCATCCCTGAAGCACACCTCCGTAGAGGATATTCATCACAGAGCCGGGCTCATACACCCCCAATCCGAGGTTAAAATCCACAGCCTGAAACATTGGAATATTTCCGATTATAATTCCAGTACCAATAGGGATTAGCAAAAGTGGTTCATAGTGATACCGAATTGCAAGAAAGATAAAGACCAATCCTATTAGCACCATAACAAGGTGACCGGCTGTTGCATTAGCAAAACCGGTAAATTCCCAGAAGTTTTTCAAACCGGCAACGGCAGCGGATGTCTGTTTATAAGTACAACCATCGTCAACAACTAGTTTATTCCCATCAATGGTTGCTGTGCGCATACTCAACTGCAGGGTATCGTTTGTTGTCATATAATTTGACGAACGGTTGTTTGGATCCGTATTTTTCGAGTAATGAACCACAGGTTTGGCATTGAATTTCATTACAACAAACTCATCTTCAGTATGCCAATTCCCGGCATATCTAACTTTCGCAGAATCCATAAAGAAACTTTGATCCGGGTTAAATGTGAAAGTTTTATACCGTTCTACTGTTTGATTACTATTTCCGAGCGCATTTGGAATATATCCATCCGATTTATCCAGCCATTTCCCGTCGGTCAGTTTTTCAATATTGATTTGTCCACCGGCAAACACAAGCTGGGCAAGAAAAAGCAATAAACTGAATAATAAAAATTTATTTTTCATTTTTCAATCAAGTTTTAGGCGATTTCGACCAATAAGTCATTTTGAAGCACTGTATCTCCCTCTTTTACTTTCACAGCCTTAACAATTCCTGAAACATCAGCTGTAACGTTATTTTCCATTTTCATCGCTTCCATAATAAGGAGCAGGTCACCTTTTTTGACCTCATCGCCTTCCTTAACACTAACATTCAGGATGTTTCCGGGTAATGGAGCCTTAATTGCACTTAATTTTGTCTCACTCGTTAAAGGCTTACTGTCTTTCGGCTGAGCCAGCGGTTTCTTAACAATTCTAGGAGTTTTCACCACCGGGATTTCTTTATCAAGTTCCACATTATATTTTGTGCCATTCACCTCAATTTCAGCAACTTGTCCTTCGACATTATTGATATCAACCTCGTAAGAATTGCCGTTGATTTTAAATTTGAATTTTTTCATTAGATTCTGCTTTTATCGCTTAAAATTCATTACATTATAAATTTTTGAATTCCAGGGAGAGTATTTTCTGGATCTATGCTCAACCTTAAGAATACGGGCTTCATCGTCGTGCAAATCAGTAAAGTACAAGTGCAAAGCAGTGGCAATTGCAGCTGTTAACTCACCGGTAATTACATTGGGATCCGCTTTTTCAGATTTTCCGTTTTCTTTTGCTTGTTGACGTTTCTTCTGGAATTTATGCTGTTGTTTAGAAGCACCGGACAAAATATTTGGCAATAAGCGAAACAAGGATGACAAGAGCATCAAAGAAATAAAAACTACAAGCCAACCAATAACAAAGATTGTCCATCCCTGCACTCCGACAAGCGAAAAATCCCAACTAATTTCAGCAATCATATTAATTATCATAAATCAATTGTTTAAAGTGGAATATTACCATGTTTTTTAGGAGGTCTGTAATCCTTTTTGGTTTGAAGAACACTCAGTCCGCGAATAATACGGAATCGTGAATTCATTGGTTCAATAATATCATCAATAAAACCATATTTTGCAGCCTGATACGGATTCGCAAACATCTTGCGATATTCATCTTCTTTTTTCTGTTTATAGGCAGCTCTTTCTTCGTCGGATTCAATTTTACTGAGTTCCTTGTAATTCAAAACTTCAATTGCTCCCTGCGCCCCCATAACTGCAATTTCAGCTGATGGCCATGCATAGTTCAGATCAGATTTAAGTTGTTTGCAAGCCATCACATCATGTGCCCCACCATAAGATTTACGTAAAGTGATGGTTATTTTCGGCACAGTAGCTTCTCCGTAGGCAAACATAAGTTTGGCACCATTAGTAATAATTCCACCATATTCCTGAGCTGATCCGGGAAGGAATCCGGGAACATCAACTAAAGTTACAATGGGAATATTAAAGGCATCACAGAATCGAACAAAGCGCGCTGCCTTTTTCGATGCATCAATATCGAGCACACCGGCTAAGAATGATGGTTGATTGGCAACGATTCCAACGGGCATCCCATTGAATTTTGCAAATCCAACTACCATATTCCGGGCATATTGACGATGCACTTCCATAAATTCACTTTCATCCACGATGGAAAGAATAATATCAGTCACATCGTAAGGTTTATTCGGATTGTCCGGAATAATGTGATTTAATCCCTCATCAACTCTGTCAATCGGATCGTTGGTATCATATAATGGTGGATCTTCAAGATTGTTTTGCGGCATGTATGACAGCATTTTGCGCAACATCATCAGTCCTTCTTCTTCAGTTTCGGATACAAAGTGAGCAACACCGGATTTTGCGGCATGCACGGTTGATCCACCAAGTTCTTTCGTTGAAATATCCTCACCCGTAACGGTTTTTGTTACTTTCGGTCCGGTAACAAACATGTAGGAAGCATCTTCAGACATAAGGATAAAGTCAGTCAATGCCGGGCTATAAACAGCTCCACCTGCACAAGGACCAAAAATCGCAGATAACTGTGGAATTACGCCGGAAGCCTCAATATTACGCTGAAAAATATCCGCATAACCGGCGAGACTCAAGACGCCTTCCTGAATACGAGCACCACCAGAATCATTCAAACCAATCACGGGAGCACCAACTTTCATGGCTTCATCCATGAGTTTCACGATTTTCTTCGCAAACATTTCAGAAAGCGATCCGCCGAAAACGGTAAAATCCTGTGCGAACACAAAAACCACGCGACCGTCAATTGTCCCATGTCCCGTTACAACACCGTCACCGAGATATTTTTGTTTCTCCATTTCAAAATCGGTACAACGATGTGAAATGAACATATCAAATTCCTCAAAACTATTTTCATCAAGCAGCAAGTCTATCCGCTCACGGGCAGTAAGTTTGCCTTTGTCATGTTGAGCTTGTATGCGTTTCTCGCCGCCACCAAGCCGAGCTTTCGCTCTCATCTCAATTAATTCTTTGATTTTGTCTTCAATTGCCATATCAGGAGGTATGAATTATTTATTTTTATTTTCGCAAAGCTCGGTTAAGACACCTTTAGTTGATTTCGGATGCAAAAATCCAATACTTAGACCTTCAGCACCTTTTCTGGAAATTTTATCAATCGCACGAATGCCTTTTTCATCTGCTTCTTTCAATGCTCCGTCAATATCTTTCACTGAAAATGCAATATGATGCATTCCGGGGCCCTTCTTTTCAACGTACTTTCCTATCGGACCTTCAGGGTCTGTGCTTTCCAGCAGTTCAATTTTGGCATCGCCAACTTTGAAGAAAGCTGTCCGCACCTTTTGATCAGCAACTTCCTCAACACCATAGCATTTCAGACCTAAAACATCCTCATAATATCGGATGCTTTCATCGAGATTTTCAACTGCAATGCCGATATGTTCTATGTGCGTAATTTCCATAAAAGTTATCTTTTTTATTTGACAGACAAAACTAACAAAAAGCATAGAATCTTAAGACAGCAAAACTCATATATTAAACATGTTATAAAATTATATTTTCGAACACGACTTGTGTTGCTTAGCATGTTTATTGATTATCTGTACAGGGAAAGTCTTTTACTTTGATTATTCGGGATTTTGTATAAATTACAACAAAGACAACCAAAATAGATTCACGTAACTCATGAAATTTGGGGGTAATTCCAAAAAAACAGCTTTCATATTGGCATTCTGCAACTTACAGTGTTTTTATTTTTATTCAGAATTAATATGTATTGAGGGGAAAAGTTGAAAAACTAAAATTAACCTCTTTTATTTATATAACAATTTATCAAGATTATCAAAGCGTTCGGAATAATCGGCTATGGATGCTTTTATTACCTCATGCGCTTCTTCTTTCCCGTAGGTTTCAATGATTTGCGAACCTCTGTCATTCCCGGGCATGTCTTTATAGGTTAAAAAGTAATGTTTGAGTCGTTGAATGACAATATCCGGGCAATCGGTTATATCATTATAATGACTATACACCACATCATTACGTAAAACTGCAACAATTTTATCATCTGCTTCTTCGCCGTCAATCAGCCGGCTGGCTGATGGGTTTTGCTTTAACCAGAATGTCACCATGAGCAATTGATTTTTCAGTAAGCACGACAATATCAATTGGGTCGCCATCTCCTTTAATGGATTTTTGATTTGCTATATCAGCACAAATCTGTCCAACTCTGTCACCACAGAATGTTTGCGGAATAAATCCATAAATTGCAGGTACAACATTGGAATATTTTTGTGGTCGGTCTAACATCAAGTAGCCAGACTCTTTATCAATTTCGTATTTCACTGTATCAGTTGACACTACTTCGATAAATGATGTGACTATTTCGGGTGCATCAGCTCCGATATGTACTCCATGCCAGGGATGTGATTTATATCTTAAGCCCATTAATCGTCCGATTGGATCTGAAATTTTATCTGCCATAGTTTTCATGTTTTTTCAAAAAACAAACACACGGAAGTGTTTTATGTTCAATAAGCACTGGAAAGAAAAAATGCCGAACTATTGTCCGGCATTTTTTTGGTTATCAGTAATTTTATTTGACTTCATCAATAGCTGTCTGCAAAGCTACATCGAGTAATTCTTGAGGCACAGCGTCGATGAATTTCTCTTCCATCAAGTGATCTGTAAGTCCACGTGCATATTCAATGTCTCTTTTCGCAATATCAAAAGCTTCCTGCCAGGTCATTTCTACTCGTGCGACACCATCTTTAATGGCTTGCATAGCCACGTCAGCAGCTTCCACCGGGAAAACAGCAGCTTCATCCATTTTTGGGATGATATCATTGGCACTAATACCGCGTTTTTCTGCATATTTAGCAAGGGATTCAGCGGCAGCAATCGCCATTTGATCAGTAATTTTCCGGGCACGAACCATCAAAGCACCTTTAAGAATTCCTGGGAAACCGAGTGAATTATTCACTTGATTCGGAAAATCTCCGCGTCCGGTTGCGACAATAAATGCACCTGCTTCTTTTGCGGCATAGGGATAAATTTCAGGGACAGGATTAGCACAAACAAACACAATAGATTTTTCCGCCATAGCAGAAATCCATTCCGGCTTAATTGTATCCGGGCCTGGTTTCGACAGGGCAATCAACACATCTGCCCCTTTGACGGCTTCAGCGAATCCATCAATTTTATCAGGATTTGTGATTTCACAGAGTTCCCATTTACGATAAAATGCTTTGTTGTTACGGATATCATCACGATCTTTATGCAGTGAGCCTTTTGAATCAAAGAGAACGATTTTTTTCGGATCACCTCCAGCAGCGATAATCAGCCGGGCAATGGTTGTATTAGATGCACCTGCACCCATCATTGCAATTTTAACATCACCAATTTTCTTCTCCGCAATTTTAAGTGCATTAATTAAACCTGCGAGTGTAACAGAAGCTGTTCCCTGCGCATCATCGTGCCAAACAGGGATTTTACATTCTTCTCTTAGCGTATCCAGCACCTTATAACAATTCGGTTGAGAGATATCCTCGAGATTAATTGCTCCAAAGCTGGGCTGCAACATTTTTACAAATTCAATAATTTTATCGGGATCTTTTTCTCCTTTTTCATTGGTTGAATCGACACAAAGTGCGACTGCATCAACCCCACCGAGGTATTTCATCAAAAATGCTTTTCCTTCCATCACACCAAGTCCTCCTGATGGAGTAACATCACCATCTCCTAAAACACGGGTTGAATCGCTTACAACGGCGACAAGATTTCCACGATTTGACAAATTAAATGATTCATTATTGTCATCACGAATACTGGTTGAAACTTTAGATACTCCGGGAGTGTACCATACATTAAACCAGTTGAATCCGGGAACAGCAGCTTTCGGAATGATTTGAATTTTCCCGCCATAATACTTATGTGCAGAATATGCCAAATTCTTCAAGAAAATAGTTTGTGCTTTAGCAATTTGGGCTTCACTGAAATCATCAGGAAAGGCCATTTTCAGATTTGATAGGTCAAGTTTAATTTTTTCCATAATATAAGATTGAACTAGTTTACAATTTAAAGTTTTTCAGCACCGGCTCTTTTAAATCCTGATATAATAAATTCACGATTTAATCTAGCGATATGCGTCAGGCTCACTCCTTTAGGACATTCGGCTTCACATGCACCGGTATTTGAACATGATCCAAAGCCAAGTTCATCCATTTTTCTCAGCATATTCCAGGCACGTTGTACCCCTTCTGTTTTGCCTTGGGGCAAGAGGGCATACTGTGACACTTTCGCAGCGACAAACAACATGGCAGATGAATTTTTACAGGCTGCCACACAAGCACCGCAACCGATACATGCAGCTGCATCAAACGCTTCATCGGCTTTTGCTTTGGAAACTTTGTAAGTATTAGCATCCACAGCTGAACCCACCTCAACATTGACAAATCCGCCGGCTTCCATAATTTTCTCAAAAGCACTGCGATCGACAACCAAATCCTTAATCACAGGAAAAGAATTTGTCCGCCAAGGTTCTACCGTAATGGTTTCGTCATCTTTAAAGGCTTTCATATTTAACTGGCAGGTTGTAATTTCCTGACCCGGACCATGCGGTCGTCCATTAACCATCATGGCGCAACTTCCGCAAATTCCTTCACGGCAATCGTGTTCAAAAGCGACAGGATCTTTTCCTTCGGCAATCAGATTTTCATTCAACGCATCCATCATCTCCAGAAATGTCATATCGTGAGATGCATTATCGAGCTGATAGGTTTCAAACTGACCTTTATCTTTAGGACCGGCTTGTCGCCAGACTTTTAATGTTAATTTCATAGCACTGATTTTAATTTCATTGAACAGTTTTATTTATAACTTCTTTGTTGAACTTTCACTTCTTCGAAAACTAAATCCTCTTTATGCAGATTCGGTGTCTTTTGGCTGCCTTGATATTCCCAAACTGAAACATAGCTGAATTCATTGTCATTACGTAATGCTTCGCCATCCTGCGTTTGATATTCTTCACGGAAATGCGCACCGCATGACTCTTTCCGATTTAAAGCATCGTAAATAATTAATCTGGCAATTTCGAAGGATGCAGCAACACGTAATGCCCGTTCGAGCGTTTGGTTCATGCTTTCAGTACTACCGGTTATATTGAGGTCTTTATAAAACTCATCTTCAAGTAGATTAACCTCCTCAATGCCTTTTTTCAATCCTTCGTTGTTGCGTGCCATTCCTGCTCTGTCCCACATAATTCTCCCAAGTTTTTTATGGAAGGCTAATGGCGATGTCTTTCCTTTGATATTCATCAATTTTTCAATGCGTCCACGGGCTTCTTGTTCAGCATCATGAAACTCCGGTAAATCGGTGGAAATTTTAGGCGTTTGAATTTCATCGGCGAGATAATCGTTTATAGTAATCGGAAGGATGAAATATCCATCTCCGGAACCCTGCATTAAGGCAGATGCTCCCAGTCTGTTCGCGCCATGATCTGAGAAATTGGCTTCTCCTATTGCATAC
>Ga0307929_1002653_pt1 | contig 11208 bp, 7 predicted proteins | sample AceLakmetage1330_FD_203160 | JGI IMG/M metagenome (GOLD analysis project Ga0307929, IMG submission 203160) | Saline water microbial communities from Ace Lake, Antarctica - #1330 | ecosystem: Environmental > Aquatic > Non-marine Saline and Alkaline > Saline | place: Antarctica: Ace Lake...
ATGTAATACTTTTCCATACTCGTTATACTAAATAATTAGCAGGCAACTGTCTGACAGTTTATCCTGGAACAATAAAATATGTAATACTTTTCCATACTCATTATACTAAATAATTAGCAGGCAACTGTCTGACAGTTTATCCTGGAACAATAAAATATGTAATACTTTTCCATACTCGTTATACTAAATAATTAGCAGGCAACTGTCTGACAGTTTATCCTGGAACAATAAAATATGTAATACTTTTCCATACTCATTATACTAAATAATTAGCAGGCAACTGTCTGACAGTTTATCCTGGAACAATAAAACATGTAATACTTTTCCATACTCGTTATACTAAATAATTAACGGGCAACTGTCTGACAATTCATCCTGGAACATCGAATGCCGGCCTTTGGTCGTGCATGTTCCAAATCCTCGGATTCGTGAATCCGGGACTCGAAGTTTTGCTTCGGCACACCGAACTTTAAACCTAAAAAAACAAACCATGAACACTACAAACAACATATGGAAACTCCAGGCAACCGCGTTTAACGATGGCCTGAATGATGCACTTCAACAACAGCACCAGGCAGCACAATTTATCGCATTAGTTGGGCATCACTTAATACCACAGAAAGCCGATGACAGCAATACCAATATGGAATACATTCCTTCCGGAAAACTCCTTCAGGGCAATGCTATTCCGAATGGTACACGGTTGACTTTGCAGATGACAGACTTAAAGCTAAACATTCTGGACAAGGAAAATGTCGCCCGAAAAACTATTTCCCTTAATGGAAAAACAAAACAGGTAGTTTTTGATGAGCTAAAGAAAAGTCTTTTAGAATTGGGTGTTGATGTCAGTACTTTTAAAAACGAATTGCATTACGAAATCCCGTCCCATCCCCTTGACGAAGGTGCTGTTTTTTCAGTAAAAAACGAATTCAATTTTATTGAAAATGCAAATTATCGCCACAATGCCAAAATTGTACTCAATGGAATTACCGGGTTTTTTGAGCAGAAAGAACCCATTAGAATTTGGCCACATCATTTCGATACCGGTGCCTTCTTTGTAATTTCGAAAAATGAAAAAGGGGAAACTACCCAAACCATTGGTATTGGATGGGCAATGCCCGACAGCATGGTGAACGAGCCCTATTATTATCTGAGCTTTTGGTCAGAGAAGCCTATTGATGGCCTCGAGGATCTTTCACCAACTGATGCAGGCTTATGGATGATGCCAACATGGAACGGGGCCGTTTTGAGTCATTCGGAAATTTCAAAAGAAGCAACATTAGAAGGGCAGCATGAATTGGTCAAATCTTTTTTCGATTCGGGGATTGAGATTTTACTCAATAAAATCAAGACTAAACAATGAACAAAATTAAACTCTTCAATTTTTCTGAATTAAAAGACCGCAAACCTAAACATGCCCTGGTTGAAAATGTTGACCTGGTTATCGTTCGATACGACAACAACATTTCGGTACTTTATGGCCGCTGCCTCCATCGCGGCGCACTAATGGCTGATGGGCATATTGAGGGTGAAAATCTGATTTGCGGAGTTCATGGTTGGGATTACCGCCACGATACGGGAGTTTCGGAATACAATAACAAAGAGGTCTTAACAAAGTTTTCTGCTTTTGTTGAGGATAATACAGTTTTTGTGGATGCCGATGAAATCAAAGCTTTTGCCACCGAACATCCACAGCCATTTAATCGGGATGAATACCTTGGCCAATATGCCCACACCCATCCCGAAGCAACCGAGCCTTTTACAGGATACATTGCTGAATTGGCAAAAAACGGATTAAAAAACCATGGCCATCATGGCCCTTCAGCCTCAATGGGGGTTGACAGAAATACCCTGCCCAAATGGGAAGACATTCAATTTTTGCCGGCACAGTTGGCAACAAGGCCTTTGTTGGATGAACAAGCAGTAAATACCAAAGTTGTCATCGGCCCAAAAGCCAAAAAGCCTGTGGAATTAGATATTCCCATTTTCGTTTCGGATATGAGTTTTGGTGCGCTGTCGCGGGAAGCAAAAATTTCGTTGGCCAAAGGTGCAGATATGGCAGGCACGGGAATTTGCAGTGGCGAAGGCGGAATGTTGCCACAGGAACAGGAAAGCAACTCACGCTACTTTTACGAACTGGCTTCAGGCAAATTTGGATTCTCATGGGATAAAGTAATGAAGGTACAGGCTTTTCATTTCAAAGGGGGACAAGGTGCCAAAACAGGAACCGGAGGTCATCTACCGGGAAACAAAGTTACCAAAGAAATCGCCGATGTACGTGGATTGAAGCAAGACGAAACAGCCATTTCTCCAGCGGCTTTTCCTGACTTATTCACAGCTAATGATTTTAAAGCTGTAGCTGAAGAAGTGCGCGAAAAAACTGGTGGAATTCCTATTGGATTTAAAATCGCGGCCAGCCATATTGAAGCAGACATTGATTTTGCATTAAAGGCTTGGTGTCGATTACATCATCCTTGATGGCCGAGGCGGAGGAACAGGTTCCGCACCTACAATCCTCAGGGATAATATAAATGTCCCGACAATTCCTGCTTTGGCAAGAGCCCGAAAGCACCTCGACAAAGTTGGGGCAACTGATGTTACCCTTGTTATCACTGGCGGTTTGCGCGTTGCCGAAGATTTCGCCAAAGCCATGATGTTGGGCGCCGATGCCATTGCCGTTTCCAACTCGGCTCTTCAGGCAATCGGCTGTTTGGGAATGCGCGCTTGTAGCACCAATAATTGCCCGGTGGGCGTTGCCACACAAAAAGAAAGCCTGAGACAACGAATACAAATTGGCATGTCTGCAAAACAGCTATCCAATTTCCTACAGGCTTCAAACAAATTAATGAAAGTAATTGCACGCGCTTGTGGCTACGATGATTTCAGCAAATTCAATCATAACGATCTCACCACCTTTAACCGGGATATGCATTATCTTACAGGAATCACCTATGGAGGTGTACCATTAGCATGAATCTAAATACATTATAGCATGGGTAAAAAAATAATTTGGCACAAAGTACTGGACAATAAAAATACCCTTCCAGAAGGCCGTGTGATGACAGTTTCGGCGGGGGACAAACAAATTGCGCTTTCCCATTTTGAAGGTAAATTTTGTGCCCTTGATAACCGATGCCCGCATCAAGGTGGTCCTTTGGGTGAAGGAAGTATCGAAAATGGAATTTTACGATGTCCGTGGCATGGTTGGGATTACCATCCGTGCACCGGCAAAGCTCCCGGATTTGATGATGGTGTTGAACCTTTTAAAGTGAAAGAAGAAAATGGAGCAGTCTATGTTGGTCTAATTGAAGAACAACCCCACAAAGAAACCATTTCGGATGTGATGATGGAAACCATGGTCAACTGGGGTGTTGACACTGTTTTTGGAATGGTGGGGCACAGCAATCTCGGTGTTGCCGATGCCATGCGCCGCCTCGAAGAAAAAGGAAAATTGCAATATATCGGTATCCGGCATGAAGGTGCCGCAGCCTTTGCTGCAAGCGGATACGCCAAGCTCACCGGGAAACCAGCTGCCTGTTTCGGAATTGCCGGCCCGGGTGCTACCAATATGTTTACCGGCATGTGGGATGCAAAAGTTGACCGTGTTCCATTGTTGGCACTCTCGGGCCAGGTAAATACACAGGTGCTGGGAACAGGTGCTTTCCAGGAAGTAGATTTGGTGAAGGCATTTCAAACCGTTGCCCATTTTAACCATACCGTTCAGGAAAATAGCAAACATGCCGAATTGATGTCCCAGGCTATAAAACACGCCATTATCAACCGGGAGGTTTCGCATATTACTTTCCCTGATGAGGTTCAATTTACTGTTAAACCTGATTGTGAGGAAGCACAAACCCCTGAGGGCAGGCTTACGCCATTTACAATTTCGCCTCCGGCAGAAGAACTGGAAAAAGCTATCGGGATGATAAAAAGTTCCAAAAGACCTGTAATCATCGTCGGGCATGGCGCCAGGTATTCCATGACAGCTATAACTAAAATGGCAGAAATGATGAACAGTCCTGTAATCACAACCTTTAAAGGTAAAGGACTGATAGCCGACAACCATCCTTTGGGATGTGGAGTGTTAGGGAGAAGCGGGACACCAATCGCCTCGTGGTTTATGAACGAAAGTGATTTGTTGATAGTTTTAGGTGCCTCCTTCTCAAATCATACAGGCATCACTCCCAAAAAACCAATTATCCAGATTGATTTCGATCCGATGGCACTAAGCAAATTCCATAAAGTGGATGCTGCACTCTGGGGCGAAATAGAAGTAACTTGTAGTTTGATGCAAAATGCTTTGGCAGGAAAAACAACAAGCATTGACCAAAGACCGGAAGTGGCTAAACGCTGGAAAATTTGGAAAGAAGAGAAAGCAAGCCGCTTGAAAGATGACCAGGGCAAAGGCATAAGTTCCATCGCCGTTTTTGATGCAATGAACAGGATCACTCCTGAGAGTGCAGTAATTGCTGTGGACGTAGGAAACAATACCTATTCGTTCGGCCGGTATTTTGAATGTAAAAATCAATCAGTGCTCATGTCAGGTTACCTGGGATCCATCGGCTTTGCCCTGCCCGCTGCAATGGGCGCATGGGCTGCTGTAAAAAATACCCGCCCTGTTTGGTCGGTTTCCGGTGACGGTGGGCTGGGCCAGTACCTTGCCGAAATTACAACTATTGTGAAATATAATATGCCCATCAAACACATCCTGATCAACAACTCGGAGCTGGGAAAAATATCAAAAGAGCAACGAGGTTCAGAACTGGAAGTCTGGCAAACAAGCCTACACAATCCCAATTTTGCCGACTTTGCCAAAAATTGTGGTGCACTGGGAATCCGTGTCGAAAAACGGGAAGACCTCGAAGACGCGATGAAAAAAATCAATGAACATGACGGCCCGGCTTTGTTGGAAGTGATTTGTGATGTTTCGTTGATTTAGGATGCAGGGTGATGCCTTGTCCTGAAATATGTTTACAGAAAAAAAACAAATTTTATGTAAGTTTTAGAAAACTCCGGATTTCGACAAACTACATGATTTCAGGTTAATTTTGCCACATTCACTTCCCACCAAATCTTTTATGATTGTGGTGAAGTATTCTCACCTTACAACTCAGTTTATCATCCTTGCATTCTCGCATTCAATCATTATTATATCTTTGTCATTAAAAAGATATTAAGGTACATAAATGCGAAATAGTTTTTTCATACTGATCCTTCTCTTCCACCTACACTGCTTGCAAGGTTTTGCCCAACAAAATGAACTCTCGTTCGGGCATCTCACAATAGATGATGGGCTTTCGCAAAACTCTGTAAATTGCATACATCAGGACAGGAACGGGTTTTTGTGGTTTGGGACGCATGATGGCCTGAACCGCTACGACGGATATGAGTTTATCCATTACAGGAATGAACGTAATAATTCAAACAGCATCAGCAACAATTACATTTACGATATCCACGAAGATGATGACGGCATTTTATGGATTGCAACTTTTGGTGGTGGGTTGAACAGCCTTAATCCAACTACCGGGGAAATAAATCGGATTGAAATGATTTCAAATGATTCGGTGGCGTTTCCAGGTACCAGCCTGTTTTCGATTTGCGAATATCCAAAAGGGATTTTGTGGATTGGTAGTGGCGAAGGACTCATCAGGTTTGATAAAAAAACCAGACAGGCCAACATTTTCCTTGAACAAATAACACCTGATGGAATTTTTGAATACAATTATGTGGGCATTGTAAACCCAGATGAAACCGGAAACCTGTGGCTACAATGTGATTCAGGCCTGGCAAGATTTGATACAAAAACCCTGACAGTAGAATATTTTCAGCGGGGTCTATTTTCAAACGCTTTTGAAATGGGCAATATTTTGGATATAGAACGGATTGACAATATCTTGTACATAGTATGTGTAGCCGGCCTGGTTGAAATAAACCTCGAAGAAAAAACCGACAAACTCTTATTACCTGCCACAGTGGTTGAAGCAGGCGGGCAAACCCCTGTTTTTCAGGAAATACTACCGCTGGGCAATCAACGCTTTGCCATTGGCACTAACCTGGGACTTATAATTTTCAATGCCATCACAAGCAAAAGTAATTTGTATCAGAACAATGCCGCAGACGATAAAAGCCTGTCGCACAACAGAGTGTTTTCACTTTATAATTCACTTGATGGGATTTTATGGATAGGTACGCGCAATGGATTGAATACTATCGAAACTGAAAAGCCGAACTTCACCCATGTCAGGAGCATAGCCGGTAAAAAAGGACTGGGCAGTAAAAATGTGTCATCGTTTATGGAACAGCATGATAGTTTGTTGTGGATTGGCACCACCGATGGATTGAACCTGTACAATAAGTACAGCAATACCTTTAAAGTTTTCAGAAAAGATGATCAACCAACGAACGGGCTTTTTTCGAATTATATCCTGTGCCTTTTTGAAGACTCAAAAGGCAATAATTGGGTAGGTACGCGCGGTGGTGGTTTTTATGTAGTTGAGGACAAAGCCACAGGTGGGATTGGTTTCAGGCAAATCAGGCCTGTAAACGAGACCTTGCCATTGGTTACCGTGCATTCAATTACCGAAAGCAAAGACGGGATTATATGGGTAGGCACCGGGGGATTTGGTTTATGGAAATACAATCCATCCAACAATTCAGTAAAAAAATATGCTACCCAAAAAGATGGAACAGGGCTGAGCCATCCTTATGTTTTCACCATCTTAGAAGACAGCTTTGGAAACCTCTGGCTGGGAACGCCATCAGGCGGTGTAAACCTCTTCAACCCTGAATCGGAAAGGTTTATCTATTTTCAAAATAATCCGGAAAACGGATACAGCATCAACAACGATATTATTTTGACCTTGCATCAAAACCGGCAAAATGAGTTATGGATTGGTACCAATGACGGGCTGGCCAGGCTCATACCGAAACTTCACGAGGGCATCTTTCAAGAATTGTCAGCATCTTTGGCAAATGGCAACGATTCGCTCTTTATGAATTTCGGGCAGGATGAAGGTTTACCTAACAGCGTTATTTATGGTTTGTTGGAAAATAAAAACCAGCACCTTTGGATTTCAACCAACAAAGGCCTGGCCGAGTTTGACATGAGTAGCGGACTGGTGGTAAAGACTTTTGATGTAAGTGATGGATTGCAAAGCAACGAATTTAACCAGAATGCTTATTATCAAAGCCACGAGGGCCGGTTTTACTTTGGGGGCGTTAACGGGTTTAGTATTTTTCATCCCGACAGTGTTACAAGCAACTTATTTATTCCGCCGGTTGTGCTCACTGATTTTTCAATATTTAACGAAACTGTGAAAGTTAGCAGTGATGCTTCTGATGATGAATTCCATCTTGAAAAAGCAATTCATTTGATGAATGAAATCGATTTATCGTGGAAACACAATGTGATTACATTTGAGTTTGCCGCGCTCAGCTACATCAGCCCCGAAAAAAATAAATTCAGCTATATGCTCGAAGGTTTCGACAAACAATGGGTTGATGCGGGGACATCACGTACGGCCACTTATACCCACCTTAGTCCGGGTACTTATGTTTTTAAGGTGCGCGCCAGCAATAACAGTGGTGTTTGGAATGAAAAGGGCACAGCTTTAAAAATCAATATCAGTACCCCACCCTGGTTGAGTTGGTACGCCTACCTGTTTTATTTTTCGCTGTTTTTGAGTGCAACCCTGCTGCTTATCCGTTTCAGGATAAACAGAGCTACGCGTGAATTGAAAATACAGACACAGATTGAAAAGGCAAGGAGGCAGGAGCGCGAAGACTTCAGGAAAAAAAGTGCCGCTGATTTTCACGATGAAGCCGGAAATAAAATCACAAAGATTACCCTGTTTACCGAAATGGCACGTACAGAAATCAACAATAAAATACAATTAGAGAAATATCTGAATAAAATACAGCATAATATAACCCAGCTTTCATCGGGCATGAGGGATTTCCTTTGGGTGATGGACCCGCAGCACGACACCTTGTTTGAAACTATTTCGAGGATGAAGGATGTAGGCGACTCGATGTTGACAGAAACGGGGGTCCGTTTTACTATCGATGGTATGAATGAAGGTTTTCGTGAGATAGTTTTGCCAATGAATACCAGGCGTGATATATTGCTAATCTATAAAGAAGCGATTAATAATTGTGCAAAATATGCCCGGGCAAGCGAAGTAGTTTTAAAATTATTAGTTGTTGGCCACTCCGTAACAATTTCACTTTGCGACAACGGCATTGGGTTCGACACCGTCAAGGACAGTAAGAAGAACAATTATGGATTGAATATTATGCACGAAAGGGCCAAAAAGATTGGTGCTAAACTTGAAATAAATTCACAATTAAATAAAGGAACGAACATTTTACTAAAATTCAATATGCCCCAAATGGGTGATAGTTAAATAGTAAATGATGGTATAACTTTGCAAGCAGTATGACTGAAGAAATTATACATGTGGCTATTGTAGAAGATGAAGATGAAATCCGTGGCTTACTCGAACAAATAATCGACCGCTCACCGGGCTTCTCGTGCAAACACGTGTATAAAGACTGTGAAAGTGCTATTGAATCCATTAAAACTGCCATGCCCCATGTGGTGCTGATGGACATTCAACTGCCCGGCATGAGTGGGATTGAAGGGGTTAAAATATTAAAAAGCGGGTTGCCGGACACTGATTTCATTATGCTCACCATCCGTGATGAAGGAGAGGTGGTTTTCGAGTCACTTTGTGCCGGGGCAACCGGATACCTGCTCAAGGAAACCCCACCTGTGAAACTGCTGGCTGCTATCAGGGAAGTACGCGAAGGTGGTTCGCCCATGAGTCCGGGCATTGCACGCAAAATTGCCATCTCTTTCCAACCCAGCAAAGACAACCCGCTAACCGAGCGTGAAAAGGAAGTGCTTGCCCGCCTGGCAGTTGGCGAAAACTATTCCACCATTTCCACCAGACTTTTCATAAGTGGCAATACTGTGAGGGCACACATCAAAAACATCTACCGCAAGTTACAGGTCAACTCACGCGCTGCGGCAGTAATTGCCGCCATCAAACAAAAACTCATCTGATTTGCCTAACTATTTTTTTTAGTGTTTGTTTGCACCACTGTCATTTATTGTCATTTGCTTCGCGTTATTAGGTTGTCATTTACTTCGCGTCATTAAGTTGTCATTTGCTTCGCGTCATTTGTTGTATCACTATCAATGACAATCAATGACCACCAATGACCACCAATGACTTTTAATAGAAAAATGATTCTAATTTTTTCAAATCTATCAACCGCCTAAATAGTTATCTTTTTTATTAAAATTCCCCAAATGGGTAATTGACTGGCCTGTATCACAGCCCTACCTTTGCCGGGTAAAATCTTTCACATTAAAAATCCTGGAAAAGATGAAAAACAAACTTACACTATTCTTAGTATTATTTTCGGCCCTGGCTTATGCACAACCCGAAATCACACAGTCAAACATGCCGCTGGTGGGCGACCATGTAGTTATAGGGATTTGTTCGGATGCCGTAAACCCCGGCAATGAGGGAGCCATGCAAACCTGGGACATGAGTAATCTGACTGAGGCAGAAGAGCAATTCTTTACTTATATCGCCCCATCCGAAGGCCCGCGTTCAGATTCATTCCCCGCCGCTAATCTATGCGCAGTAAGCTGGCTCGACGACTACAGCTATTATAATATTGGTACGTCCTCGCTTTCTGTTGAAGGACATGTGGCAACAATTGACCCCAACGACACCAGCGTATTTGTTTTAAATAATACAGAAAAAATACTGGGCTTGCCATACACCTATAATGACAACTTTACCGACAGCTTCGATGGAAATATATATTTTTCAAATCTTGGTACATTTTCATTTGATGGAACACTGGATTTTGAAGCAGATGGCTATGGGACACTCGTGCTTCCAAACGCCACTTACCAAAATGTAGTCAGGTATCATTTTTACAGGGAACAAACCAACTACTTCGGTGGATTTCCTGCCGGTACGCAAACCAAGGAGCAATGGGCATGGATGTCGGAAGATTACCGTTTCTGGCTTTTGCTGATGGAAGAAAACTGGGATGGTTTTTCGACTACATCACTAATTTGGTACGATAAAAACCCGTATCCCGTCACTACTTCATATAATTTTAATGAAGCAAGCAAAAATGCTGTTTACCCCAATCCATTTCAAACCGGCGAGCAGTTAATTATTAGATGGAGTAAAAATGAGCAGGCAATACTGTCGTTGCAGCGGCTTGATGGGAGCATTGTGGTGAAGCGACAAATCAGCTTATCAAATGGGCCCAACTATGTTAGCGGTCCTGACATCGTTGCAGGATTATACATATTAAGCATCGAAAGTGATAGTTATCGCCTTATACAAAAAATCTCTGTTTTGGAATAGTGTCATGTCAAACGTATTCTGACGCTTGGAAGTGCTTCGCACGTTCCAAGGTCAAACCATTGACTTTCAAACGTGCGAAGCACTTTGAAACTTCTATGTAAACACGAAACATCAATATTGACAAAATACTATCAATGAAACATCAATATTTATTCAATAATTAACTTAATCATTTAAAAAGTAAAACTTATGAAAAAATCAACATTTATCCTGTTACTAATTGCCATTTTTGGCATTAGCCTTTCATCATGTAATAAAGACGATGACACTGACCAAAATGATAACAACAACGAATTGCCTGATGCCGTATTCAACATGAATGTTTCTGGTGCCGAGGACTATACCTTTAGTTTTACATTACCGGCCAATGTGGCAACCACTGATGCTGTTAATGGTTCATACCAATCTTCACAGGAATTATTGTCGCTTGCCGCCTCGCCCCTCCCCATTACCTGGATGTATGGCCTGTTTGCCGATGTCAGTTCATTGGCAACGGGTACATACGATATTAAAGTGGGTATGAGTGCATTTACGCCTCCTTCGCAAACTACCGCTTACATTGCAGTTTCGGGCAGTACAACAATAAGCAAGGCCACTTTATACCAAAGTGTTTCTTCCATTGAAGACTGGTTTATTGACGGGACATTTACCGGGACTTACGTTGACAATAATACGCCACCAAATCAGGTTACCATAACGGGTTCCTTCAGCGGTATTAATATCAAGGCGCAATAGGACTGCTAACATGTAAACGATGTTTTTACTTACCGATGCAAGTTGCAGGTTGCAGGTTGCAGGTTGCAGG
>Ga0307929_1002655_pt1 | contig 11207 bp, 11 predicted proteins | sample AceLakmetage1330_FD_203160 | JGI IMG/M metagenome (GOLD analysis project Ga0307929, IMG submission 203160) | Saline water microbial communities from Ace Lake, Antarctica - #1330 | ecosystem: Environmental > Aquatic > Non-marine Saline and Alkaline > Saline | place: Antarctica: Ace Lake...
CCATTTTGGCTCGCCCGTTTTTCAAGATCTTTTTTTTTCAATAAAACAGGCCTGCGTTGGGAAACAACTAAACCGGTTAAGGAATCATCAGCATTAAAATTTGTTATTGATAAAAAACCTTCATCCCCCCCTGTATCCACAAGATATGGAAAATGCAGAGTATGTTCTTTGATATCCACTATGGCAATAAAAAAATTGGTAACATCAAAAATGCTGCTTAATGAGTTATGGATGGATCGAAAGAGATCATTCATATTTGGAGTAATATTCACTGCATTGGAAATTTGAAACAGGGTGGTGTTAATCTTTTGAAAACGATTTTGCCGGGCTGATTCTTTTTCCAATTGTCGAACACAATTTTCTAATTCTTTATAGGTTGGTTTTCCAGTCATATAAAATATCCTTCAACATTATCCAAAACTTCACGTATCTTCTGCGAAAGATCCTTCATCACAATCGGTTTTAATAAAAACCCCTTAATACCCAGTGAAGCCGCCTTTTTTTCAGACATAGTTTCGCTGAATCCGGTACAAAGCAACACAGGAATATCAGGACGAATTTTGATAAGCTCTACCGATAGTTTGTTTCCAGGCATATTCGGCATTGCCATATCCGTGATGACCAGATCAAATTTATCCGGAGCTGCACGAAAGGCTTCAAGGGCTTCAGTACTGCTGATACGTGAAGTCACTTGATAACCCAAACGCTCCAAAATCTGTTTTTCCAGTGAAAGAATTGCCTCTTCATCATCTACAAGAAGAATCTGTTCAGTACCTGTTTGAAATTTTACGTTTGAATTGGTTATTGGTTCTGTAGAAAAACTCTTTTCCACCGGCAGATACACATTGAATACGGTTCCTTTACCGGGTTCGCTATAAACATGGATAGCGCCATTCATGCTTGTTACAATACCATGGACAACAGAGAGACCCATTCCGGTACCCTTGCCTATTGTCTTGGTAGTAAAAAATGGATCAAAGATTTTCTGTGTTAACTTTTTATCCATCCCCATGCCTGTATCAACCACAGTTAAACACGCATATTGACCGGGTGTCATATCTGGATTAATCAGATCAAGGGTTCCAAGTTCTATCTGTTTAAGACCTACTTTCAGTTCACCACCGATCTCCTCCATGGCATGATACGCATTGGTTGCAAGATTCATTACAATCTGATAGATTTGTGTGGGATCAGCTTTAATCACACCACAGGCGGGACTGATATCCTGCTTGATCTCAATGGTTGTGGGGATCGTAGACCTGATGAGTTTTAATGCTTCTTTGACAATCGGCTGTATTTTTATCAGATTCAGTTCACTGCTATCCTGGCGGGAGAATGTAAGGATCTGTTTTACCAGGTCTTTGGCTCTCAAGGCACTGGTATGAATTGCTTTCAAACTGTCTTGAAATGGACTGTCCTCAGGGATATCCTCTAACAACATTTCCGTATGACCTAAAATGGGGAATAGGATATTGTTAAAATCATGGGCTATACCACCGGCAAGAGTGCCAATGGATTCCATTCTCTGGGACTGTTGAATGCGCATTTCAGCTTGCACACGTTCTGTTATGTCCCGCATTATCCCCAAATTACCGATCCATTGCTTGTTTTCATTGAGCAACTTTGCCCCAAAGGTTTCACCGGAAAATTCTCTTCCAGACATATCCTTATATCGGGTAACATATAAATCTTCCAGTTTTTTGGCTTTTCCAGTAAATATAATTTCTCCGGTTTTTTCATATTTATCTTGATCTGCATAAAGAATTTTGGTGGATTTGCCCAACAGTTCTTCTGGTTCGTAACCAAATGTGGATTTCATCCCTTTGTTTGCTAATTTTATCACACGCTCTGTGTTCGTTATAACAACACCGTCTGGTATTGTATTGAACATGGTTTCAAAAAGCCTCTTTTGTTTATTTATCTCATTTGCTGCCTTCTTACTCTCAGTGATATCCTCAATAACGCCATCAAAATATTGTAAATTATTTTTTTCATCCTTTACAGCAACCGCCGATATGGAACCAATAATTACAGTTCCGTCTTTTTTTTGTAATTGCAGTTCCTTATTTTTAATTTCACTTTCTCTCAATAACTCATTATTATATGCAGTTCTATCTTCAGGGTTTTTATATAAATCAGAAACGCTTACTCCAAGAAATTCCTCTCTGTTATCGAAACCAAACATTTTTACAATAGCTGGGTTTGCTTCGATAAATCTACCTTTAGATCCTACAGAATTTCTATATATACCTACGTTTAAATTGTTCGCTAAAGATCTATATTTTTCTTCGCTCTGAAGCAATGCAACTTTTATCTCACCTGCCTTTATAACCTTTGTTGTTAGAAAAAACGTAAACACTAATATCATTCCGATATAGGAATACTCCAGCACATAGATAAAATCGTAAAAATCACTGCTTATAAATATATCATTTATGAGGCCTACGAAAAGTATAGCTAATGCAATTAACAGGGGTAGCCCTTTTTTTTTGCTTCCACTTATGTAGAACTTTATACCAACCGTAATAATATATATAAAATAGATTAGCCCTACTATGCTCTGGAAATTGATAAGAGGTCCCGGGGCCATTTCATTATATCTGATGTTATATCCGAATGGAAGCCAGACTTCCTTTATTGAAGCAACACTTGACCATGTCAAGTCACTTCTGATAATTAAACCAGTCAAAGCAGCAAATATGTAGTAAGCAGTGAATCCAATTACAATCTTTTTGTTTGTATGACCGGTATAATCATTGATGAACCATAGTAAAAATATACCGAGAATAGCAAGAACGAATCCCTGAAGTCGTTGCCATTCAACTCCAACTTCCGGAGATGAAACATTATACAAACCTGCACAACAAAAAGCGTATAAGCCCACACTAAAACAAGTGAGGGCAAAGGTTAGATTTTCACGATTTTCTTTCTGTTGGCGATATATTAAAAAATGATAGAATCCTACATAAAAAACTAAAGTTGCCATTGCAATGGGTGGTATAGAAATTGGATTCATCATCAGTTATCGCCATCATCACTCAATGGTATGAAAATGCATTTTGCATCCCCTGAAGAATCGCGCAGAGGTATCTTGCTCGTAAGAAGTGTAATAATTTTTCCTTCCGGTGTTGTCTGGGGTTCTTCAATGAGAAGTTTGGATGCGCCGCTCTTAATTACCGGGTGGTCGTCATCGCGATACAATTGGGCCTGATCGCGCCATACCATCTGGTAATCATCGTTTCCTATGATATCTTTTGAATCGGCAAATCCCGCATCATTTATAAACAAAGTGTTCCAGCCCAAGTAAAATAGATTCATATCCTTCCAAAATACCCTCGCAGGTACCGTGTCAATAATCCCTTCGATGATCTGCCGGTTTTCATCTAAAATTGCCAACAGACCGCTTATGGAATGGAGGAGACGACATTACAGGGTTTTTAATTTCAGCACTTAGGGTTTCTCTGGAGTATCAAAATAGGTTTCCATGCCAACCTCCTAATATAAATTTGCATAAAGATTGATTGTCCCAATGTTCAACAATTCAAATTATATCTACAAAAATTTCTAAAAAAGCGTTACATTAAAAAGTCGAAGATTACAACATTTTTATATGATTTCAGAAAGTTTCCTACCGCGTATAGATGGTATTTGAATTGCCAGTTTTTTTATCCTTGGACTTGAAAATCAATTATATGGGATAACCTCAATCCAAATTTCAAAAAGGTTGCTATAAATTTTTTGGAAATAAAACTGATTGGATGTAACTCAACCATACTTGCTTGCCCTATCCTTGAATAATTGTAAAAAGGCAATGTTGCTTAATTGATAAACGGCTAACATCAGAATCTACTGTAAAATCAGTAAATTCAGTAGAATTCTGTTGTTCGATTTTGTTAAAATTATTCATAATGAGTCCACATTCGGAGGACTTTCACTATTTTTAGCTCTTCAAGAACCTGGTATACAATTCGGTGTTGGATATTAATTCTTCTAGAATAAGCACCAACCAGGTCACCTACAAGTTTTTCATAAGGAGGTGGGTTTTGGAATGGATCATTTGCAAGGATTTTAAGAAGAGCCGTCGCTTTTGCTTTTAAATGAGATGACGCCAATTTTTTTGCATCTTTCTGTGCATATTTAGTGTAAACGATTTTCCAAATCACCAGTTTAAATCCTCAGAGCAATCGTCTATTGGAGTTTCCATGCCTTGCTTTATTGATTCTCTCATATTGGGGATAGATAATAGAAATAATGTTTCTTGTATTGAATTCCAATCTTCTTCTGAGACTAAAATCCCATTTGATCTTTTACCAGTTATAAATGCAGGTGTATGAGATTCTGCAACCTCATCTAATAATCTATATAGCTTTGATCTTGCTTCACTAACCGTAAGTGTTGTCATATTTGCCCCCTTTTTATTTAACGGTACGACATCACGTACGCAAATACAACCAGAACTTTAAAATTATACTACTTTATTTATGAATATTGAATTATTTTGTGGTGCTGGCGGCAAAACTGATGTTTAAATTCAATCGAACCCATTGATCGGTTTCGACTACACCTGGATTAAAGCCAGAAGTTCTTTGGCAGACATTTTCCCGCTTAAGTCGCTCCCCGTGAGCAGGCTATCCGCAAGATTTCGTTTACGGCGATGCATTTGTACAATTTTCTCTTCCACCGTTCCCCGGGTAATCAGGCGATAAATGGTGACAGGCCTACGCTGATCAATGCGTTGATCGTGATCTTTTTTCTGCTTATGAACCCGCTTTCCAGGGATTGATTTTTTATTCAAGGAGAGCAGAGCATTCAGGGTGTGCTCCCAGACCTTGGCCTCTCTAATAAGCCCTACCAGGCAGGAAGGGTTTTGGTTTTTGCCGGTTTTGGATCCGGCCTTGGACAAACTTTGGATAAGGCCCTCATGGCTATAAGTTTTTTCTCTACAACGAGGTTTCGTGTTAATACTTCAATGTAACCTCGGTTGACCACAAGGACACCGCGGCTTTTTCCATTTAACAAATCTCCTTCCAGAAGTGCGTCAAGCGCATTGCGAAGCAGTTTTAACATGGCGCTTTTTGTTCCGGAATCAAAGCGTTTACCGTCTTCAGTCTTTATGTTGAGGGCCACAAGACAAGCAAGCAGCTGGGTCTGAGTCAACCTGGCATAGGCGATGGAAAGAATCTGTAGAATATTTTTTTCAAGAAAAGGTAAGGCATTATACTTTTCAGGGTCTGTGCACCCCTTTGCGTTGTTTCATTCATGGTCTGAATATCTGTAAAAACCCACAAAAAATAGATATAGGAATAATATCTAAATCTAATATGATTAGCAGATCATACACCAGGCAGGGACAAAGGAAAATGAAAATTTTCTATTGGCAGTTAGCCAGGCCAGGTGTGAACCCCCCGGAGATGATTCACACCCGTCATTTTTAGGTCGTATTGGCCCTTGCCCGGGAGCTGGCACCTGACCCGTTTCAGCTATTCAGCACCTTCTAAGACCATTGTATATTCAGCAGCTTCTTCGATCTTAGACCTGCTGACATAGTCAACATGAAATTTCCCATTTACATACAATTGGGTCTGGTCACAATAATGCCTGCTTGCCGGAATTCCACTATTCCCCGTTGGAATCACTGAAAACGAGTTATCCCATTGAGAGGTATCGTAGATATGTCTCTGGGACGGGCCGTGATATACTTTAAAGGGATTGGTAAATTTATACGAATATGCCGGGATGGTATGGTTATTTCCACCCATTTCATATGCCCCTTTATTCAATTTAAACACCCTGTCAAGAATCTTTACAGATCCCAAAGGATGATTCAGGGTAAAACTCATCAGTTTACCCCATTCCCAATCCTCGGCAGTCGAACCCAGTTTCTTTTCAATTTTAGCGACAGCATCTGAAAAACTCTTTTGAACGATATCGGTAAACCCCTCTGTCTTTGGGGTGGTGATATCATCAAACCATTGGGAGTTGGTATTCCATATCTGCTCAACAGCCATTTGAACGGCCTGTTTGTTGCTAAGATATCCCTGGTACAGGTCATCTCCCATCTGATCTTTAAAGGTATTTTCAATAAAGGAGAGATTGAAATTTTCAAAAATTGCAGCTGCGCTGCTTTTTTTATCCATTGAAAAATCCCAAACTCTGAGTATTGAGAGTGCCTCTTTTTCAAGCCGGGTCAAATCCGTTTTTTTTGTTGTCTCTGCAATCAAGGCTTTGATCAGAAGTTCAGGGAATTTTGATTTCATGTCCAGCTGCATTGTTTTGATGTCTTCAACGGAAAACCGTTCCTTTGATTTAAGGATTTCATTGATTCTATCGAGACGATAGGGCCCGCAAAAACCCCATTTATTAATATAGTATGGGAAATTTTCAGCCGTATGATAGTTTGCAGATGAAACAAAACCGCTGGCAGGATTATAAGAAACCGGGCGTTCATCAAAGGGGACAACGCCTTTCCATTCATGTTCTCCTGTCCAGCCGGGGCGAACCTTGCTCCCATCATTTGCGGGGCGGATGGGAATACCTGCTGCACAGACAAGACCGATATTGCCCTTTGTGTCCGCATACACAATATTCTGACTGACGGCTATGAATTCTTTTGCCGCTGTTTTAAAATCATCAAAATTCTTGGCCTTATTTAACAGATAAACGCCCAAAAGTTCACTGCTGTCTTCAAACCCCTGCCATTGAGCGGAAATCACCATATCCGTAATATCTTTTTTCAATTCAGAAACAATGGGACCATGACCCGTATATCGGATATAGACCTCTCTTGAATTTTCGCCTTTAATTTTTATGCGCTCTTTCTTGGTCCTTATCTTTTTCCATTCACCCTTGTACAGGTATTCGTCGGGATTCTTTGGATTGATTTTTTCGATGAAGAAATCAAGGTTGTCAACCATCACATTGGTCATACCCCAGGCAATATTGTCGTTATGGCCGCAGATGATGAACGGGGCACCAGGAAGCGCAACACCCGTTACATTTAATCGGCCTTTTATACTCTGATGCATCTGAAACCAGATCCCGGGAGCGTTTAATCCCAGATGCATGTCATTGGCTAAAATCGGTTTATGGGTCGTGCTTTTCGATCCTGAAACCGCCCAGTTATTACTGGCTTTAAGTATCTGAACACCGAGATGGCTGATATCGTTTTTGCTCAAAACAAAGTCATTGTATAAGGTATCAATCAGACCGCTCTCAACATAATCCGGAAAAATTGGGCTATGTTTATCAAACCTCGGGGTGATTTCTTCCATTAAGGCCGGGCCCAGTTTTTTCCCAAGGTTATGGATTACAATCTCAGAATCCCAGCCATTCGCCAGATCCCATGCCATATATCCAATCAAGTTCAGTGTATGGATGGGCTCCCAGAGATCAGGCGTATAGCCTAAAATATTGTATTCCAGAGGAAGATTCCCCTTGTGTTCCTGTATATAATAGTTTACCCCCTGGGCATATGCCTCAAGATATCCGCGCATCTCATTTGAGGCTTTAGCCAGCACTCGTTTTGATTTTTGACTAATGTCCAGGGTTCTAAAGAGCTTGTCTGCTTTGAACATCTTTTCTCCAAATATTTCACTCAGCCTGCCCATGGTTACCCTTCTGATCAGATCCATCTGCCACATTCTGTCCTGGGCCTGGCAATAGCCCGTTGCAAGATATAGATCATGTTCGTTTTCTGCATAGATATGGGGAACAGCATATTTATCACGATAGATCACAACCTTTTGTTCAAGCCCTGGAATGGAAACATTCTGATTGTAATCCGGAAGGCCTTTTTTTGAGAAAATATTAATGAATATTAAAACACCCGCCGCAATCAAAAACAGGACAGCAGCAGCACCGATTAAATATTTTTTTGCTTTCATCTCTTTCTCCCTTACCTGTTAGGCTCCGTTGATATACAGTACTGATTAATTGTTTTTAAAAACGCCTCAATTTTATTTTCGAGCCGTACTTTGTATCCCCTAATCGGCTGTGCTTTATGTCTTGTGCCTTTTGGATCATTGAAAATCAAATATTGAACCTCAAGACCTTGTATAGGGCTTTTATGCCGTCTACTGAAGTCGGATATATGGACAAAAACAGCCCTGCCGCCAGATTGGGGCATTATACAAGATACGCTGGAACCACTTGTTATTCAATGCTCCCCTTGAGGTTATATCACTTATGTTAACTTTTTTTGCTTATTCTTGCTTTCAATTTGCTATATTCTTTTCGCAAATATTCAGTGTGATTTCCAGATTCTTTTATTGCCACATCAAAAACACTTAAAGCAATTTTATACTCTTTCTTTTTTTCAGCTGCTTCTGACAAAACCAATATTCGTTCCCATTCTCTTGTTCCCATTTCTTTTGCGACGGGAATGAATTTATTAAATCGTCCCATTTGTTATCAAAGTGATTGTTAAGTAAAATAGCAATCCATACATCCCAATATGTTATTTCAAAAAAAATATCTGGATTTGATTTCTCTAAGGTTTTAAAAAAATCATTACCATACTTTATATTACGAGCTGCCATATTAAAATCCTAAGTAAATGAACTAATAAATGCCCCACATCTGGGTGAAAGATTTGTAGTCCAGTTCTTACTTACAAGCACATTCCACTTTATCACACTCCTGCACTGATTGTTCTTGCAAACACTTACCACAATAGACGCACAACAATAAGTTTACCAATTTTTTTCTGTATGCTCCAATTGTCAGATAACATTCAACAGCTTTCAAAAAAGAATGGGGCCAATCGTCCTGTTGCCAATTCCAATTTTTAAAATTCATGATTTACAAACCTTTGTTTTATAGATCAAAATATACTATTATTTGATCTATAAAACAACATTGTCTTTATTAGGCGCAGAAAATCCTTTAAAAAAACCTTGAGGAACATAATGTCGACGTTTAATTGGCATTGTGATTTTATTTCCCCATTGCCTCCCGGACTGCCAAAACCACGTTCTCAGGACCGGGCTTAAAGATTTTCTCATGGGTGGGTGCTATGGGAACCGGACTCTGCGGAGCACCAACTCGCTTGACCGGACCTTTAAGCGCATCAAAGGCTTCTTCGGCCACCATGGCGGCCAGTTCCGCCCCAAACCCGCAGAAACGACAGGCTTCGTGCACCACAACCAACCGGCCTGTCCTGCGAACCGAGTTGAGAATACAGGCCTTGTCCAGAGGGACAAGGGACCGCAGATCAATCACCTCGCAGGAGATTCCCTGCTCATTCAATGGGGCCAGCGCCTTCATGACCGTGTACAGGGCAGCGCCATAGGCCACGATGGTGCAGTCGGTCCCCAGCCTAACCATCCGAGCTTTGCCCAGGGGTGTCCGAATGTCGCCGGCAGGGACTTCACCGGGCATCCGGTAAAGCATCATGTCCTCCACCACGATGACCGGATCCGGGTCAAATATAGCGCTGAGCAGCAACCCCTTGGCATCCTGTGGTGTAGACGGCCAGACTATTTTCAGACCGGGGCTGTGTGCGATCCAGGATTCAAGGTTATGAGAATGCTGACTGCCAGCACCGAAACCGACGCCTGCCTTGACCCTCACTGTCATGGGAAAGCTGGATTTGCCGCCGCTCATATAGCGCAGCTTTCCAGCATGGTTGACCAACATGTCGCTTGCCAGGGTGATAAACGGGAAAAACATGATTTCCACTATCGGCCGCAGGCCCAGACAGGAAGCGCCGACGGCAAGTCCGGCAATGGCAGCTTCGCTGACCGGTGTGTCCTTTACCCGTCTTGAACCAAACTTTTCTAAAAGGCCGTGGGTAGCCATGTTGGGGTCCTGGTGGATGGAAACCCCCACGCCTTCACCGGCAATAAATACAGTTTCATCAATTTCCAGGGCAATTGTAAGGGCTTCGTTTAAAGCCTGCCCAAATGTTTTTTGACTCATGGCACGACTCCTTTCAGGTATTGAGGGGGTGAACAAACACATCGGTCAGGGCGGTTTCAGGACCAGGATAGGGACTTGCATCACCAAACGTCACGGCTGCTTCCACACGCGTTGTTGCTTCCTGGTCAATGGCCTCGATCTTATCGGTGTTGAGAATGCCGTCATCAAGGAGTTTTTTGCCGTACCGAACGATCGGACACTTTTTAGCCCAGATCGCAAGCTCCTTCGGGTCCACATAATGCTGCCGGTCCTGTTCACCATGGCCGCGCATGCGATAAGTCAATGTTTCCATAAAAGCGGGTCCGCTGCCGGAACGGCAGTGTTGAGACAGCTTTCGGCTAAGATGGTAAACCGCCTCCACATCATTTCCGTCCACGCTCTCACCGGGCATATTGTATCCTTTGGCACGCAGGAAAATGTGCGGGGTCGCGCAATGCTCTTCAGGCCGCTGTGCGCCAGCCCAGCAGTTGTTTTCACATACGAACAAAATCGGCAGCTTCCACACGCCTGCCAGATTCATGGCTTCATGAACGCTCCCCTCGGCTGCCGCGCCATCACCGAAAAAAACAACGGTAATTGCCTTGGAATTCTTGTACTGTTGGGCAAAGGCTGAGCCAATGGCCAAAGGTGGTCCTGCACCGACCACCGTTGATGTCATCAAAACGTTAACATCCGGGTCTGCCAGATGCAGGGTGCCGGCCTTGCCGCCATTGACACCTCTGCTTTTGGCCATGATCTCCGCCATCAGAAAATTTAAGTTGGCACCCCTGGCAATGAGATGACCATGGCTGCGATGGTTACTGACAATGACGTCTTCCGGTTCAAGGGCTGAAACAATGCCTGTGGCAACCGCCTCCTGGCCGTTGGCCAAGATCTGCATACCCGGCAGCCGGCCAGCCTCCTGACTCAGTGCCACAATTTTTTCCTCGAATTTTCGGATCAGGACCATACTTGAATAAAAATGTGTGTGAAGATCCGGGATGATTTGATTTTCTATCATAAACCCTCCTTGTGATTGGGCTGACAAATAATACCCTGGTTTCAGTGCTTAATTTTGTTTGCGTTGAACTCAGTCTTTTTAAAATCAATATTTCTAGAAATGAAGCTTATCTTCGATTACAGGTTTTTGCAGCATTTTGCTTGTTTAACTGTCTATTAAAAGCCTCTTGTTTCACCAATTTTCATAATACAGGCCCGGTCATCGCTAATTCCATTTTTTACGGCAAAGGCCCGGTATCTTTCAGGAGGTTCCCAGGGTGATTCGTCTGTCAATACGATGGTACCCCAGT
>Ga0307929_1002658_pt1 | contig 11201 bp, 7 predicted proteins | sample AceLakmetage1330_FD_203160 | JGI IMG/M metagenome (GOLD analysis project Ga0307929, IMG submission 203160) | Saline water microbial communities from Ace Lake, Antarctica - #1330 | ecosystem: Environmental > Aquatic > Non-marine Saline and Alkaline > Saline | place: Antarctica: Ace Lake...
CCTTTAATGGTATGGGCTATCACAATCGAAGGACAACCAGGCTCAAATGGAACCGAAAGAAATCCGGCTTCAAGTTCACCGTGATTATGCCCATCCACCTCCTTAACACCCCAGCCGAATGCCTCCCATTTTCGGTGGAAAGTGGAGACCGGCTGAATATTCTCCACCCGATCAAATCCCTGGAGATTATTGGCGTCGATGATAGCCACAAGATTATCAAGTTTTAAGCGGGAGGCCAGCATAGCTCCTTCCCAGACACTTCCTTCCTGAACCTCACCATCTCCCATCAGGACATATACCTTATAATCCTTCCCGTCATTCCGGGCAGCCAGGGCCATGCCGATCCCGATATTTATCCCGTGCCCCAGTGAACCGGTGGAGGCTTCTATCCCCGGGACTCCTCCCCGGACCGGATGACCGTAGAGTTGACCGCCGTCATTGAGATAGGTATCGAGTTCCTCCTCCGGGAAGAATCCTTTTTTAGCCAGGGTTGTGTACCAGGCTGAAGTTGAGTGGCCTTTACTGAGTATAAACCGGTCTCGATCGGGATCGTCCGGGGAAGAGATATTCATCACCTTAAAGTAAAGAACAGTGAGTATATCGACAATAGACATCGCCCCTCCGAAATGAGAGCCTGTCTGATGCATCCGCACCAGTTTTTTTCGTATCTCTCTGCTGATATTTTCCATGTTATATTATTTACTCCGCAATATAATATTTTTATTCTTACAATTTAAGGGCAGGAAGATACAATATTAACCTCTTCAGTTCAAACTCTAATTTGAAACCGAGAAACGAGTTAAATATTTCCAAGGCGAAAGGAACCAATTAGGAAGACGAAGATTCATTATGCAAACCCGTACCACATTCCAGATAACTATCTACTTTATCCTCCTCCTGGCGGTGTTACTGATTATCTACTATCCCTCGTTTAAGAACGCTCCCCGCAGTGATTACTGGGTAGTTATGTATCATTTTCATTTAGTTGATAATTCTCCAGAGCCCCCGAGCTGGTTATCTCTATGTAATTACGACCCCTGGGAACACGGAACCTTCCGGCCGGCCGCTCATCTCCTTCTCTATCTGGAGCATACCTTCTTTGGGACCAGCTTCATCTGGAATCACCTGATTAACTTTTTCATGTATTACCTGAGTATTATCCTCCTCTATCTGCTGGCCGTAAGATTATCTCTCGATAAATATTTAACCGCTATCTTTCTGTTTGCTTACGCCTTCCTCTTCTCTCATTTCGATATCATCACCTGGACTTTCCAGATTTTCACCACCATGAGCTTCGTTAGTTTTCTGCTCGGATTTCTTCTCTATATAAAATTTCTCTCGTCGGGGAAGAGAACTCTCCTGGTACTCATCGGCATTCTTTTCATCTTCGGTATGGTGTGCTTCGAACTTTACGCTTTCTGGCCGTTGGCTATTATCATTCTGACACTGGGAAGACGTTTCTTCCTCCCGGCTGATCGGAATCTTTCCACCAAGAAACTCCTCAGGACAGGATTTATCTTCCTGGTCATTATCTATGCCATCTATCTCATTATCTTCATGATTACCCGTTCAAGCTCCAATACCAGTGGAGATCTGCCGGAATTGAACCTGGAGTTGATCATCTTAGGCATCTGCTCCGTTTTTTTTAATCTTCTATATAACGGCATTCTGGTCAATCTTCTCCCATTTCTGACCGAACCACTGGTGATAAGAGACAATCTCGATATGGCGGGGATATTGGTCGGCTGGTATAAATCTCTTGCTGAGATCATCTATCTAACCGGTGGCGGCGCAATTTTACTCATGGGAACGGCGGCGGTCTTGCTCTATCGAAAAAAAAAGCGGAAGACTCTATTTATTCTCTCCTTTTTCGCATTCTTACTTTTTACCTACTTCTTCATCGTAGCCTTCTCGCGGCTGACTACCAATGATATCTGGTATCCCTTCACCCAGTTCCGCTATCAATACATCGCCAACTCTCTTCTTTTCCTTATGGTGGTAACAATCTTAAGCCGACTGGGCCGGCCTGCGCGTCTGGGAAAGATCGTTATCAGCTGTATTCTATTGCCGATTCTACTGGTTAATCTGATTATATCCCATAAATACATGACCGTCATTAATTCTCAATTGAAACCTCTGGGCGTTATACTTGCCAATATCCAATTCCGTATCGATCGGGGGGATATCGACTCTCAATCCCGGTTATATATTGAAGACGGGGTGACCGCTAACCTGCCTCCACTCTGCTGGAATGAGGATATGGCCCGTTTCATGCCGGGTAATTATCGGTGGTTTTTTCCAGAGAAAGACCAGGATTGTTTCAGTTCTTCTCTCTCGGAAGCGACCTGGGTAATTCGGGGAGACGATTATCTGAAGATCAAAGGATCTCCGTGATGATAAATCAAGAATGGAAAAAATATGGCGGAGTACTTTATTTCACGGGCCTTTTTCTCACCCTGCTGCTTCTCGTGCTTCCATCATTCAGCAATCCCCCCCGAAGTGATTACTGGTCGGCGTTCTACATTTTTCAGAAGATAGACGCCTCTCCCGGACCACCAGATTGGACCGACATCATGACCTTCGATCTCTGGCAGCATGGGACCTTTCGGCCTCTCTCTCACCTGGTCCCTTACCTGGAGCACAATATTTTCAGCACCAACTTTTTCTGGAATCATATTCTTAATTTCTCCGGCTATTGTCTGAGTATTATTCTTCTTTATCTGCTGGCTTTACGGCTCTCATTAGATAAGATCATGACGGCTGCTGGTCTGACCGTCTTTGCCTTTCTTTTCTCTCATTTCGACATCTTAACCTGGACTTTTCAACTATTCAGTATCCTGGGTTTCTGCTCCTGCCTCCTCGGCTTTATCGTCTTCATCACATTTTTAAAATCAAGACGAGCCATCCTTCTTATTTTAATCGGACTCCTCTTCTTCTTTGGAATGCTCTGCTTCGAAGTCTACGCCCTCTGGCCCCTGGCGATTCTTATTATACCTTTCGCTCTTAACCGCTCGCATCCGGTGATCAAGCCCAAAATACCCCGGCCAGCTCTGGTGATGCTGGGGGTTCTATACATCGCGTACCTGGGTATTTTTCTCCTCCACCGTTCCGCGACTTCTACCACGGGCGCGTTACCCCTTCCAAACGCGGGAGAAGGCATCCTCGCCGTGTTGATGGTTCCTTTCAACCTCTTCTATACCGGAATCGTGGTCAACTTATTCCCCGCCCTGACGAAACCGCTCTTTTATAACGACAATATAAACTTGGGAGGTCTCCTGCTGAGCCGGCAAGAAAATCTTGAGACAATCATTTTATGGGGGGGAGCGGTCGGCTCGATGATAATAGGGCTCGGGGTGATATTGCTCATTCGAAAAAAAGATCGCCGCGTATTTGCGCTTCTGTTATTCTTTTTCTCCCTCTACTTTACAAATTTCTTTACCGTCTCTCTGGCCCGGCTTACCACCGATCCAGTATTCTATACGCTATCCCAATTCCGCTATCAATACATCCCAAACGCTCTTCTGATATTGATGACAGTGATCATAATTGGAAACCTGATCAGGCCGGTTCGATGGGGAAGAATATTTATCGCCTTGATTCTCATATTAATATTGGTATTTAATATATATCTGGATCATGAATTTATTAGAAACGTGGGAGATCGCCTGAGCCCTTTGAAGACCATCCTGGAAAATATCAAACAGGGAATCGACGAGAATCGGATAACCGAGGAATCGCCTCTATTTATTGAAAGAGAGGTGGCCGATGAACTGCCCGCGCCATGTTGGAATCCGGGGATGGCGCCGAAAATGAAAGGGACATTCCAGTGGTTCTTCCCGTCAAGCGAGATGGGAAAATTTACCTTGTCTAAGAAAGATGCGGGCTGGATAATCACTCCGGATGATTACCTGACAATCAAGATGGTAAGCGGTGAGCAGTAAGCAGTAGTCTCACCGCTTACGGTTTATTTGAGATATAACCATATATAACAGGAGAAATTCAGTACCTTGACTATATCAAAAAAATCACTGGTAACCGGGGGCGCCGGTTTTATCGGAAGTCACATCGTGGAAGCGCTTTTAGCGCGAGGTGATGAAGTAACCGTCCTCGACAATCTCTCGACCGGGAGAAGAGAAAACCTGGATCTCCTGGGGGGGAGTGACAGACTCGAATTTCACCAGGTTGATATCGCCGATCATGAATCCATCAAGTATTATTTCCGGGGAGTCGATCAGGTCTTCCACATCGCTGCCCTGGCCGATATTGTTCCCTCTATCCGAATGCCGTTTGCTTATCACCACTCCAACGTAGACGGAACAATCAGTGTTCTGGAGGCCGCCCGGGCGGCCGGCGTAAAACGGTTGGTCTACGCCGCCTCGTCTTCCTGCTACGGGATCCCCGATCATTACCCCACCCCCGAGACTGCTCCGGCCCGACCGCAGTATCCCTACGCCCTGACCAAATATGTCGGGGAACAGTATGTTTTACATTGGGGGGATATCTACGATCTCCCGGTGGTCGCGTTGAGATTCTTTAATGTATACGGTCCCCGCTCCCGTACCTCGGGAACATATGGGGCGGTATTCGGAATATTCCTGGCCCAGAAACTGGCCGGCGAGCCTTTCACGGTGGTGGGCGACGGGACCCAGACCCGGGACTTCACCTTCGTTACCGATGTGGTCTCAGCCTGCCTAGCGGCGGCGGACTCCGATCTCCGGCAGAAGGTTATGAACGTTGCCAGCGGAAACCCGGTCAGTGTTAACCGATTGGTAGAGCTCTTAGGGGGTGAAGTAGTGTATATCCCCAAACGACCGGGAGAGCCGGACTGTACCTACGCCGACACGACCAAAATAAATAAACTTCTTGGTTGGGAGCCCAAGATAACCATTGAAGAAGGAGTGAATATCCTTCTGGAAAATATTGACTACTGGCGAACCGCCCCGGTCTGGAACCCGGATTCTATTGCCGATGCCACCAGGGACTGGTTCAAGTATTTAGGATAAAAAAAGTGCCTAAAGTGCCTAAAGTGCGCTAAAGTGCCTAAAGTTTAAATTAGCTCACTTAGTTCGCTCCTTTAGTCTTAAAAAAAGACTATGTTAATTTATTAATGCGGAATCAAAATAGATTTCAGCCATTCCAATTAGAGGTTTTGCATGGCTGAGGGGAAGGAAGGTTGACGGTTGTCAGTTATCAGTGAAAATAATCAGTATAAATCAGTGTAATTGTGGACTTTATAGGGGGGGAGGTTGTGGGATCAATTCGCGTAGATTCGTGAGATTAGCGATTTAAAAAAGGGGCCGGGGCTTGGGGAATAAGTTAGCAATATTGGTGCAAATTAGTGGTCTGTAACGAGATCGAGGAGCGTATATTATTTTCATGAAAACCTATGACAAGATAAAGACGATTGATGAGTTGGAATCGATTATCGCGGAACTAAAAAAGGAAGGTAAAACTGTCGTACTCTGCCACGGAGTCTTCGATCTCCTGCATCCGGGACATATCAAACATTTCGAAGCCGCCCGTAATGAAGGCGATATCCTGGTTGTAACATTGACTCAAGACCAGTATGTGGGCAAAGGTCCGGGGCGACCGGTTTTCAACCAGAGGCTCAGGGCCGAGACCCTGGCCGAGATTGAATGCGTTGATTATGTGGCGATCAACCAATGGCCTACCGCCACCGAGACTTTGAAGAAGCTCCAACCCGATGTCTATGCCAAGGGGAGCGACTACGCCGACCGCTCCCAGGATCTGACCGGAGAAATTCAGAATGAAGAAGAAGCGGTTAGAGTGGGGGGAGGCAGGATTCACTTCACCGATGAGATCTCCTTCAGTTCCACCGAACTCCTGAACGTGCATTTCAGCGTTTATCACCGGGAAGCGAACGAGTTTCTGAAGAATTTCCGGAAAAGTTACAGCGCGGATCGGATTATCTCAATGATGAAAGATCTGAAGAAACTTAGAGTACTGGTAGTCGGAGATCCTATCATCGATGAGTATCATTACTGCCACCCGATGGGGAAAGCCTGGAAGGAGACCGTCATCACCACCCAGTATATAAACCGGGAGTCATTCGCGGGCGGGGTGCTGGCCACCGCCAACCATATCGCCGGTTTCTGCGACAGAGTCGACCTGGTGGCCTGCCTGGGAAGAGAAAACCCCCAGGAAGATTTCATCCGGGATCGCCTGAAATCCAATATCAACCCAAAATTTTTCTATCGGGACGATGCTCCTACCGTCACCAAGCGGCGTTACGTAGACCCGGCTTTTCTCTCCAAGATGTTCGAAGTCTGCTTCCTCAATACCAGGACCCCACCGGTGGAGGTAACCGAAGAAGTCTGTAAATATCTTTCGGAGGTCTGTTCAGATTACGACCTGGTCCTGGCCTCCGACTTCGGCAACGGTTTTATTGGGCCCGAGATCGTCGATGTCCTCTGCGATAAATCAAAATTCCTGGCGGTCAATACCCAGACTAACAGCGCTAATACCGGTTTCAATCTGATTACCAAATACCCCAAAGCCCAATATGTCTGCATCGACGAGCCGGAGATCCGCCTCGCCCTGAGTGATAAGTACGGGAGTCTCGAGGATATGATGATTAAGATCGCCGAACGGATGGAATGCGATCGGATTACGGTTACCCGTGGGCACAATGGCTCACTGGGATATGAACCGGAAAAAGGTTTCTTCGAAGTCCCGGTCCTCTCGAAAGAGATCGTGGACCGAATCGGCGCCGGCGATGCCTACCTGGCGATCACCTCCGCCTGTGTCGCCGCCGGCTATCCTATGGACGTAGTGGGGTTGATCGGCAACGCCGTCGGTGCGCTCGCCGTCCGGATTGTCTGCAACCGTGAATCAGTGGATCCGGTCCCGCTTTATAAGTTCATCACCGCTCTTTTAAAATAGACTCTCCCCTCTCGGGAAGAGTCTATTTTAAAAGAATTGTACTTTCTCCGATGCTCAAGGATGAATCTCTACTATAGGATAGGTTAAAACAAGAGATCGCCCGCGAGTTAAGACTAATTTGCATACCCCAGGGCTTTCAGTTGGCGCAATAAGTCCTTATCAGGCTTAAATTCTTTCTGTGTTCCCTTTTTAATCAAACCGAGGAAATCGTTGGTTTCTTTTCTGATTTTTTTCTCCAGAATACACATAGATCTTAGTATATCAGCCTTATTTAAAAGATTGTGGTTTTCCTCTTTATCTTTTTTTATATTGAATAGTGAATAATTCTTGTACTTTAGATTCAGGCTCGGATTAGTTTTTATTGCTTTGCAATACATCTCCTCTGCCTTTTCCAACTTTCCCTGTTGGCTATAAAGTTCACCCAATTCAATATATACTTGAGCTTCATCTGCTCCCATGTCGATCGCTTTATTAAATGCCCGTTCCGCCGCAGTATATCTCTGAGTTTCCCGATATAATGCGCCGAGACCAATATTTAAATCTCCGTTATCAGGGATTACATTCTTCGCCTCCCCATACATCATCTCCGCCTTAATAAACTCTTTCCGGGTAAGATAGAGATCTCCCAAAATACGGTAGCCCTCAGCATTATCCGGATTGAGTTTGATCAGTTTTTTATACACATTCTCCGCATCCTTGACACAACCTTTCCTCTCATAATAATTCCCCAACGAATAATAAATCCAGAGTAGATGAGGTTTTTGGGTCATTGTCTGTTGATAGATTCGTTCCAATTCACTCACCTTTCCGATATCCCTACAATAAATGGCGAAATCTTTGATCAGCCAATGGACCTGAGGATTAATTTTTATGGCCTTATGATACATATCCACAGCTTTCTCATGCCGCCCTTCTTTTCTATATAGTTTAGCTAAAACTACAAAGTAATTCTGCCGTCCGGAGTCAATTTCAATTGCTCGGTTAATATTTTCTTTTGCCTCCGCTAACATATCCTGCTTTTGACAGACTCTTCCATATTCAAAATATCCTTCTGCATTGTCCGGAGCTAATTCCTGAACCTTCTTAAACATGGTCTTGGCCCGAGCATAATCACCCTGGTCTTTGGCGCACCCCCCCCATTCAAGATATATCCGATAATCGTTATCACTCACCTTTTGTGCTTTATTAAGTAGCTCTATCGCTTTTTCATAGATCTCCATCTCCCGATAGCAGATCGCCGATTTCAGGAGCAGATCTACATTATCCGGGGAAGCCTTGATTGCCGCCTTATATATTTCGACAGCCTTCTCAAAATCATCCTCTTCAAAATAGCGATCCCCCAGCTCAACACCATTGAGATGATCTTTACTTTCAACACCTGGATCTATTTCGAGTGTTGCATTAGATATGTTATCGGGAGGTTTTTGTCCAGCTTGTAAGTCCCTAAGGGGATCAACATGGTTTATTAAGGAATAATCGTCTTTAAGGATTTTAAGTGAATATTCTTTAATAACTTCATGATGGGTGACTGTTCGATAACTTGCCATCAGGGGATTGTATTTCCCCTGATTGGTAATAAGGGAAAAAAATGAAACTCCCTGGATAGGATGGGAAATCGGCACTCCGAGATATTCACAGATAGTCGGCATTATATCCATAAGCCTGACCGGGGCTTCGATAATCGTACCGGCGTGCTTGCGTTTGGGTAATTTTATTATCAGTGGGACATGTAGATGTTCCACCCACAATCTTCCGTGCTGCTTACCGCCATGTTCATTGAACTCCTCGCCATGATCGGAGAGGAGGATAATAATAGAGCTATCATAGATCCCTTCTTCTTTTAAAGCGTCTATTACCTTTTTAAATACATAATCTGAATAATAAACCCCCCCATCATAAAGAGATATGATACGGTTATAATCTTGAGGATCGTCTAAATCCACTCCTTCCCAGAATGCAGCGCTATCACGATCACCTACTTGACTCTCTTCTAATCTATCAACACAGTTGTCGAGAAAATGTTCCCTGAACTTTTTTGGCCCTTTAGTATATGGATCATGACATAGGTAATGGTGGAGAAAAAGGAAAAGAGGTTTCTTCATTTTGTCACTATCCTGAACATTCTTTCGGATACGAGCTATTATTTTTTCAAGCCCCTTCAACGAGGCATTCTGCCTGCCGCTTCTCCCCTCCCATTGACTGAACGCGGGGATATACTTATCAAATCCCCGTTTGAAGCCCATATCCCCCGTGATCTGCCCTTTCCCATGGAGACCAACAGTATAATAGCCATTCCTTCTAAGTAATTGAGGCATAGTGATGATCTTCTCATCTAAACGATGTTTTAGGCCAAGCTCAGAGATATTATTTACACCGTGAACCGGTGGGGCAAGGGAAGTAAAGATAGACATATGAGATGGAGCAGTGATCGGGGACTGGCTGACAGTATTGTTAAACAATACAGCATCTTTTGAAAACGCATCTATATGCGGGGAGGTCTTTCTGCTATATCCATAGCAACTCAAATGATCGGCGCGGAGTGTGTCAATTGAAAATAAAATAATATTTGGTTTTGGAGAAGGAAGCTCTTCGGAAATTGAACTTAAAACACATGGCGAAGAGAAATAGCTCAGAACAACAACCGGGATATATATTGTAAGATAGCACTTCACTTTTTCTTTATCTTTCTATATAAGGTCTAAAAAATGATAGACTATGGCTTTATTTTAACAGTATCTAAATTTTTTAAAATACCAAAGAGAATATAATAAATACTGCTCTTCCGATATGGCTACATAACGAATATATATTATATTAGAATTTTAATAAGGAGAAAAAAATAAATTAAAAATTAATGGAAAGTGTTAAATTTAGAAACCAAGCCAAACTATTTTAAATTTGGAGACACCTTTATGGAGAAATTCAGTCGCAAAGAGAAGATTGCTCTGGTGGTATTTGGGGTAATCTTGCTGGCAATTATTATCCAGATGATCTGGAGGTTGGGGGAATTCAGTGGCCCTGCCGAAGAAGGGATTGCAATTAAAAATACCGATATTGAGCGCTCCGATAATCTATTACGATTGCCGGGAATTGCGGTTGACATCTCCTCTCGAAATAACAAATCCCAGACACCCTCCAAGCTTTTTGACAACAACCCCGCATCATTCTGGCATGTGGCGCTTGATCTGGTAGGAGAACCCGCCTGGGTCAAGGCTGATTTCGGGGAGGGGAATGAGAAGGCTATCCGTTCTCTGGCGGCACTTCCGCGGGCCGATATTCCCCGGCAATTTTTCCGTAAGGTCGAACTCTTCGGCAGCGATAATGGCGAAGACTGGAAATTGGTCAGCGAGATTATTCAGGGAGAAAGACCGAGTATCGCTACCTGGCGGACATGGACGTTCGACAATGATCGGGCATATCAGTATTATCAGTTCCTCATTATCGATGGTCATGAGGGTGGCAAATTTTATTCGATGGCGGAACTGGCGTTTTTCGAATAATAAAAAAATCTGGAGGTAATGTTATGGAAAAATTCAGTCGTAAAGAAAAGGTCGCGCTGGTGATATTCGGGGTAATCCTGCTGGCAATAATCGCTCAGATGGTCTGGAGATTAGGGGAATTCGGCTCCTCTCCTCAGAGCGATATGGTGGAGAACGCTAAACTTAATAGGGCGAACGATCTTCTGAGGGGCTCGGGCGTCAGGCTCTCAGCGTCATCGCATAATCAGGATAGCGAGATTGTTGATAAGCTGGTCGATAATGCGCCGCATACGTTCTGGCATATAAACATCGACCAGGTGGGTGAACCGGCCTGGGTCATGGTTGATTTCGGCGCGGGCGGAGAAAAAACAGTTAGATCACTGGGGGCTCTCCCCCGGAAGAAACTCCTCCGGCAGTTCTTCCGGACCGCCGAGCTTCTCGGCAGTGACAACGGAGAAGACTGGGAAACAATCAGCAGTATTGTCCAGGATGCCCAGCCCAAAGCAGCCACCTGGAGGGAGTGGAAGTTTGAGAATGATCGCGCTTTCCGATATTACAAATTACTGATCACCACCGGATATGAGAGCGGAAAATTCTATTCCATGGCGGAACTGGCACTCTTCGAATAATTTATTATTTTAACTCCACTGTTTTTATTGACAATAGGAGGGATTATGACAGACTGGTCCTGTAAATACAGGGGGTGTAAGTTATTTGGGAGGTAACCTATGGTATCTATAAATACATCAATACTCTTAGGGCCTATTGAGACACGGATTGTGGCTCGTTTGACATACGAAAAAAAGACGATTGTAACGG
>Ga0307929_1002659_pt1 | contig 11198 bp, 18 predicted proteins | sample AceLakmetage1330_FD_203160 | JGI IMG/M metagenome (GOLD analysis project Ga0307929, IMG submission 203160) | Saline water microbial communities from Ace Lake, Antarctica - #1330 | ecosystem: Environmental > Aquatic > Non-marine Saline and Alkaline > Saline | place: Antarctica: Ace Lake...
AGCAGACCGGAAGGGCTGATGCAACTATCGAACGTTTTCGTTTAACCGGAGTTTTCCTGGGTAGCATAGTTTTTTGGTCGACCACTTCCGGCAGCTTAGCTCTACGTTAGCATTGAAAGGAGAATAACGATGAAAAATATGAATATTTTATTAATTGTAATGCTCATTGGTATTACATCAGGTTGCGGTCCGTCGCAATCTAACATTCCAAAAGAATTAATTGGAAAGGATTGCACTATTCAATTTAACAGAGCTTCACTGGGTAGTTCAGATTTGGTGGGTCCAACCATGGACGTTGTAAATGGCAATAGTATTTCTATATCAGGTAATATCGTAAAGATTGATTCGGATTGGATTGTAGCGAAATACGAAAGAAAACTACTCTATATCCCCATGAAGTCCATCTTGCTGATTGAGAGACAAAAATAAATTAAATAGAACTGCTAACCTGACGCTCCACTCGACCCATACCCGCTGTGCGGGTATGGGCGAGTGAGCTTTTCGTTATATTTGGAGGAAGATACATGAAAAAACAAGCAATACTCGATATTGTTCTTAAAATAATAGGAATCTTAATGCTTAAAGATGCATTCGTCAGTGTATTTTCTGCCATATCATCTTTTTCATTATATTTTCAGGATCAAGGAAACTACCCTTACTCTCTAATGGCCTTATTTCATTCTACTGTTCTATGGATCATCATTTACCTGGTTTTTGGATTTCTCTTGCTTAAATATTCAAATGTTTTAGCTGCTAAACTGTTCAAGGATGGCGCGGATTTAGATATTGATCTCCCCGATGACTGGGAAAAACGCATATTCTCTATTGCGGTGAAGGTTGTGGGAGTCATCTCTTTAATCCACGGCATTGCCGACATATGTCCCCATTTCTGGGAGTGGAGCATAGATGAATCCCGAAGCACTATTTTTGGCATGCCCAGGTTGGGGACAGCTCTTACAAATGTAGCCATCGGATTATACTTACTACTAGGTGGAGCAAAGCTGGTCAGGATTGCTTACCCAAAGATAAAGAAAAAAGGGATAGAAGAGGAATGGGAATGCTCAGAGTGTGGAGCAGCCGTATCCGCAAATGCCACTGCTTGCCCAAAATGCGGTGCCGATGTAAGTGAAATCGACGGCGAAAATTAAATTAAAATATAACCAGTCGCTCAAGCAGACCGGAAGGGCGAATGCTACTATCAACCATTTTTTCTTCGCCCGTGTTTTTCTGGGTAGCATGGTTTTTGGTCGGCCCCTTCCGGCAGCTTAGCTCTACGTTAGCTGGCAAAAGGATATAAAAATGGATCCAATCCCTTTGTGTGCAATAATCGGAGTGATTTTTGTTGTTTTCTTGCCATTGCTCAAGAATCGCCGATCTGTTCGAAAGAAATATGGAAATATGTCAGATGACGATTTAATTAGAGCAAAAGTACATGCCGGAAAAATGTGGAAATTTTGCCTTGTTCTATCTTTTCTTGGTCCTATCCCCTTGTGCATTCTTGCTGCCATGTTAAAAGATTCAACTGTGTTGGAATTTGTAATCTGTCTTATGATTTTAATGGTAATGGTCGGCATTGCCAATTTTGGGGTGTGGTGGAAAATCAGCACGATGACAAAATCAGAATTAGAGGTTCGAAATTATAACTCTGGCAAAGCACATACATACTTTTAATGTGCTGGCCAGCTAACCAGGCGCTCAAGCAGACCGGAAGAGCTGGTGGAACTATCGAACGTTTTTATCTTCGCCGCCGGTTCTGGGGGTAGTATGCCTTTTTCGCCGGCCCATTCCGGCAGCTTAGCTTTACGTTGGGAATTTTCATTTTTTGGATTGCCTTCAATGAAATACTAATGATACGATTATCATATGATGGATATTCTATCTGCAATCCGTGAAAAGATTACTCAAGGGAAATATGAGTTTTCAAAACATGCGGTTGATCAGAGTATTATCCGCAAGATTGATGTGATTGAGATTCAGGAGTAAAATTATTGAAGATTATCCAGACGATAAATATGGAGCCAGTTGCCTAATCCTGGGCTTTACCTTAGCCGGAAGACCACTCCATCTTCAGTGTAGTTACCCAAGTCGTACTCTGATAAAACTTATTACGCTATATGAACCAGATGACGATTTGTGGATAAATTCCGAAATTCGCAAGAAGAACTCATTAGGGGGTTATTCCTCATGAAAGAAACAATGATTAAAACAACCGTAACTTACAGTCTCGAACATGATGGGAAGTTCTATATCATTGAAAATGTTCCTGCGCGAGTATGTAGAGAAACGGGGGAAGAGTTCTTTGATCCGGAAACCGTCGGGCATATCCAACAAACCATCCATAGTAACAAAAAGCCCGTGCGAACTATCGAGACGCCAGTCTTCGAGTACGCCTAACGCATTCCCAACCAATCGCTCAAGCAGACCGGAAGGGCGAATGCTACTATCGAACGTTTTTATCTTAGCCAGAGTTTTCCGGGTAGCATGGTTTTTTCAGTCGGCCCCTTCCGGCCGCTTAGCTCACCGTTATGCACAATCAGGGGAATCACATCCTCCCCTAATGAAAAAGGAGATGGAGAATGAAGTCTAAATTGGAGATATATGCGCTGGCGGTTTGTTTCGCAGCAGTTGTATGCTTAGTAATTTCTGCTGGCATGGCTGGCTACTCTGTATTCGAAATTGTGGCTCCTGAGCTGACAATGAGTTCTTATAAATATGACAGATATCAAACTAACAAGGCTTATTGGCAAAGTATAACCTCATATTCGAAAAGTAAAAAAAGTGAAACGAAGCCAAACGAAGAAGAGTTGAGAAAACGACGGCAAAAGGCATTTGTTGTTGCTGTTAAATCGGAAAAAAGAGAGGGCGTTCAATTGCTTATACGCTGCCTCATATTTATTTTGGCTTCCGGGATTACTCTACTCATCCACTGGAAAATTGCGCAAAAATCAAGAACAGCATAGCATAACCAATCGCTCAAGCAGACCGGAAGGGCGAATGCTACTGTCGAACATTTTTATGTTCGCCAGCGTTTTTTGGAGCAGCATGGTTTTTTGGTCGGCCCCTTCCGGCAGCTTAGCTCTACGTTGGGAACTAAACAAAGGAATACTCTATGATTATATTCTCATCGATAGAATTAGAAAAAGCTCTGGCTGACCAAAAGGTTACACGTTGGCAAAAAGCAAAATACATAATAATCCCGGCGATATTCCTTTCTATGGCTTCCCCTTTATCTGCATTTTTTAGGCCAAGTTTTGAAGAAAAGCCTTCAACGATATATTCTCTTTTACAATTACTTGTTATGATTATTTCTATATTCATTACCTATTTTGGAATAAAAGCCTGTTTTACGGCGAACGAGAATATTGACAAACGTAATTTCATAGAGAGGTTTTGTATCTTATTGGTACCTGTATCATTCAGGATGCTTATATTTTTTATACCTTGCTTTATTGTATATATGATTATTTTGATATTTACAGCTGCTTTCCCTGAAACCCATAAATACGTCCCTCTATTATTTTTGGCCTTTGGTCCAATTTATCTTTTAATGTACTTTTCACTCTTAAAGAAATCATTCTTGCGGTTCTCAAATTTAATAACAGGCAACAGTTCCCAACCAATCGCTCAAGCAGACCGGAAGGGCTGATGCAACTATCAAACGTTAGATTTTTGGCTAGAGTTTTTCAGGTAGCATAGTTTCTCAGTAGGCCCCTTCCGGCAGCTTAGCTCTACGTTATGTTTGGAGGAATACTAATGAATAACAAGGTGGAAATCGGCGCTAAGATTCTTACTATAGCGTTTCTATTCCTGTCCATTGCCGCTCTTGTCTTTAGCGCACAAAGAGCATCCGACATTTGGTTAGTCTCCATATCAATACCCGTCATTATGTTTATTATTCGCATTGCGATCGCTCTTTGGTTGTATATCCGCGCAAATCGAGAAACAAAATACCCTTGGATGTGGTGTCTGCTAGGTCTAGTATTTGGCCTCGTGGCCGTCGGTGTATATTTTCTAATAGACATTTACAAGAAAGTTTCTTCTATTCAGGAAAAAATAGAAAAAACATAACCAGTCGCTCAAGCAGACCGGAAGGGCTGATGCAACCATCGAACGTTATATTTTTAGCCGGAGTTTTTCGGGGTAGCATGGTTTTTTAGTCGGCCCCTTCCGGCAGCTTAGCTTAGCGATAGTGTTTTAAAGGAGGCCGAAAATGGTCATCGAAAAATTAAAAGCTAAAGCAGGGATCGGTGGGGCAAAACTGGAGATCCATCTCCCAAAAGATAAATATAGTCTCGGTGAAACATTAGATGGTGAAGTTCTTCTTTGCGGAGGAAAGGTCGCACAGGAAATAACAGTTCTTAGCATAAGTCTAATTCGGTATTGGAGTTGGGAATGCTATAGCGCAGGCAGGGATCTTGATCTCTGGGGAGATGGTCGGGGTGCACAGTCTACATACAGCATTAGCGATAAATCGGAATATGAATTAGATGGCGACAAAGGTCACGATGAAGTCTTGAATATCGAATTGGGGAAAGACCTTGAGATCAAGCCAGAAGAAGAACGCAAGTTCTCTTTTGAAATCGATCTTTCGTCAATTCAAAGAGAAAAGGGTGTCAATGAGGAATGGATGCTCAAAGCACGAGCAGATATCCCTTTTGCAAAAGATGCGACCTCAGAAAAAACAATAGCTTTGGTTAAGCCAAAGAAGTCTGCCCAACAATAAAACACTATCAAATCGCTCAAGCAGACCGGAAGGGCTGGTGCAGCTATCGGAAGTTTTGTTTTTCGCCGGTGTTTACCGGGAAATAAGAATTTTCCGTCGGCCCCTTCCGGCAGCTTAGCTCTACGTTGTGCGTTGGACACGAAAAAGGAGGAATAGAAATATGAATTCATTGCGTTTTCGAAAAATGTTTGGGCTCATGATATTTGTCATCTCAATGTTCATTTGCTCACGTGGGTTGTCAGACGCAGGGATTGACCCAAATGCTATTTTGGCCAGAATGCATGAGGTTTATGCTAAAGCCGAGACGTATCAGGACACAGGCGTAGTGGAAACGATCATGGACTTTGGCAGTCGTAAACAGGCACTGACCAAAACATTCTCAATTGCGTTCAAGCGGCCTACCAGCATCAAGATCGAGTGGATTGATACCCAGTATGGAGGTCAGAAAACCCGTTCTGTGTTGTGGAGTGATGGGAAACTCACGCAAACGTTTTGGGAACAACTCAATCAGGTTCAAAAGTCACAGTCGTTAATGATGGGAATTGCCGGAGCAACAGGAGTGTCCGGGGGTGCAGCTCATACCGTTCCTTCCATGTTATTGAACAATCTGAAAATACCCGCATTGTCTATGCTCACCAATGTGAAGCTTCTACATGAAGAAAAATTCGAAGATGTCCAGTGTTATGTCATTGTCGGTAAACACCCTGCAGGATTTGACTACACTCTTTGGATTGGAAAGAGTGATTACCTGCTCCGCAAATCGGAGTACGTTGTGAAGTCGCATATGGAAGTGATGAAAGAGGCTGAAGCCGAGCTGGCGAAGATCAATAAAGAGAATAAGATATCAATGCCCGACACATCCAAGATGCCTGATTTCTCAAGTGTGAACAGGCAAATTCACAGGGGTATCAAGCTCAATGAAGAAATCCCGGATGCTGTAATCACATTCACTCCACCAGAGAATGCAAAGCATGTGGATTCGTTTCAGGTTGGTCAGTGAGGCTTTGGCTACGAATCAAGAACCGCACAACCAGTCGCTCAAGCAGACCGGAAGGGCTGGTGCATCTATCAGACGTTTTATTTTTGCAGAAGTTTTTCGGGGTAATATACTTTTTCAGTTGGCCCCTTCCGGCAGCTTAGCTTTTCGTTAGGCAAAAAATATGAACTTCAAAAGAGAAGCAAAAATAATGCTTTTTGGCTTCTTAGCTATACTCATTATTTTGGCGATTATGGTTATACCTTCTTATTATAAACAATGTGAAAAAGGTCAGAGAATTGCTGAGAATATTATAGCATTTAGAGCTACTGTTCGCTCTGTTCAACCACTTAGTAAAATCAATGAACCAACTATCTTAGCTCATTTCGATCCAAGGTTTGCCCTTGAACTGGACATAGATTCTGCTTGTCCGGATTCTCAAATAATTCAATCCGGGGATAGAGTTATTCTGGCTATTCACAGTCCAAGCAAACTTTTCCTTAGAGAAGACCCTGTGGGGAAGACATTCCTCTTTCGTGCTGAGAAAAATCAAAATGGCCAGGTTTTGAAATTTGCAAATCTCACCGCTAAGGTACAGATAAAGTGAGATTTGCCTAACAAATCGCTCCACCCGACTTTTGTCCGCCTTGCGGCGGCCAAAAGCGGGTGAGCTCTACGTTATATTGTGCAACAACGCGTTAGGAGGACAATATTCTTAAGATATATTTGATTGGCGTTATAGCTATCTTAGCTACTTTATTTATTGAGTTTTGGTTAGCTACTGTAGGTTTGATGATTACTACATATGACTACCAAATGAATAAATCGCCAACTGCTTTTTTGTCTTTTGGCATAGGGGTTATACTCGGATTGGTCCCCGGAATAGCAGGCGTTGGGTTCCTCAAACGCCAACGATGGTCTCGATGGGCACTGATGCTGTTTTGGCTCATTGTCTCTTTGTATATCGTAGTTTTAATCCTGCTAAATTTAGAAGATGCCGCTTACAACTTTAATGAATGGCTTGGTGAAGTTATATTCTGGCTCTGCATAGCTGTCGTTGGTTTTTTGCAAGCTATTATTCTTAACAGCAGTAAAGTTAAGGACTTATTCAAAAAGCGGGCATAACAAGAAGGAGAAAGGAACATTCGTCTAATTCTGGAAGCGGAGAAAACATTAAGGAACTTCTGGAGATATCTACAATATAACCATACGCTGAAGCTGACTCAAAAAACGCTTCGCGTTTTTGAGCAGCTTAGCTTCACGTTATGTGTTAACAAGAAAGGAGATGCCGTATGAAGTATGTAATAGTCACTCTGCTGGTATCAATCGTCGCAACATCTGCCTTTGCCGACGATAGTGATAGATTGACAACTCTCGAAAAACGAGTTAAGAAACTGGAAGAGCGAATGGCAAAACAAGAAGTTGCTACCGCTCCAGCTATCGCAACAGCGGAAGCTAAGCAAAGGGTAGATCAGCAACGGATAAAGGCAAGAGAACGTATGCATAAGGATTCGTCAGTCTATTCACGCGACCAATTGCGTGAGATAGAAAGTCTTTACCAAGTCGCAAACCGAGAGTGGCAAAGTCAAGAAGGTAAAGATAGTCTGAAGAACCTGATTGAGAAATTCGACAAAGCTAATCGCACTGGTTGTGCTCTTCTCTATCTTGGGCAAATGAGTGAGGTGAAAGAAAAGGAGGATTATCTCAAGAAGGCCATAGACGGCTTCAGCGACTGCTACTACGGAGATGGTGTCCAGGTAGGTGCATATGCACGATATCGTCTAGCGTATTACTACAAGGACAACGGTCAAGAGGAGAAAGCGGATGAGCTATTCAAGGAAATCATCAGCAAATATCCTGATGCAATTGATCACAAGGGACGGCTTCTCACAGACTCTATAGAGGACTAAGAAAAACATAACAACACGCTCAAGCAGACCGGAAGGGCTAATGCAGCTGTCGAACGTTTTTACTTCGCCGGAGTTTTTCGGGGTAGCATTGTTTTTCAGTCGGTCCCTTTCGGCAGCTTAGCTTTTCGTTCGCGAAACACAATGGAATCAACAATCAACACACGAAAATTGTTCCCCTTCAGTGCTTTGGTCTGCGCTTTGTTCGTTGTTTTTGCGGGGTGTAATGAAAAAAATGAGAGCCCGGAGAACATTTCATCCGGCGTCGTTATAGAACAGGCCGGCATGATCCCGCTCTACGAGGAGACGGCCCGCATCGTGTCCTCGGCACCACCACTGGTGATGAAAGGTCCCGGCTTGGCCGGTACCCTGGGAGCAGCGCGGGTTAAACTGCTGAGGACTGGCACACATGAGATTCTTCTTTCCATGCCCCAGTTGGCCGACACACAGATTCCCGTTTGCTACTCCATCACCACCACCCCACTGGAGGCGGGGACGGAGTACCGCCTCCGCCAACGAGAACGTTCGAATGTTGTTGTCAGTATTCGGCTGGAAGGCTGCAAGGGTGATGAAATAGAGATCAATTGGTCATCGATTATCCTCATCGCTAACACAACAGTATTACCGGACCGCACCCGGCCGGAGCACTTCCTTTCTTCAACATCCTGCGTCCAGTCGGATGCGAAGCGAGGGAGAAAACTTGCAGACGAGCTGTGGCCTGAAAGTGGCAAGCTTGGCGATTATGCCATGAACATTCAAGAGTTTATTCGTAACATGAAACAGGAAAAGCAGCCCCGCTCCCTGGATGCGTTAGGGATACTAGATAGTGGAGTCAATTGGATCTGTACTGCCAATGTTAATCTGGCCGCAGCCCTGCTACGCTCAAAAGGCATCCCGACGCGGTCTGTCGCAGTGATTCCTATGACCGCCCAACGCTTGGAAATGCATCGGGTCGTGGAGTATTTCGATAGCGGCAAATGGCTCAAGTTTGACCCGTCATCCCTTCAGAAAGACATCCCCATGCATCCTTGGCAGAACATTATCATGGCTAAGACCACGATAGCCGATGAGGATATTGCAATGAAGCCACGGATGGGAGCTTCATTAGGCTGCCCCTACGGACAAGAACTTGAGTTTCTGAGCAACGGGATATCCTTTTGGGGCAAGGATTTTTTTTGGACGATCGGCAAAATACTTGCGGAGTTTGAGGTCAGTGACGAAGCCATTGACTTGGCCAAGCAGGAATGGAATCGATTCCTGAAGATCGGCAAACTGAAACAAGGTCAAGTGAAGGCTGATTCGGTAAATAGCGCCGTAGCTTTTCTTGAAGCCCTGAAAACAAAATATCGCGAACCAAGCGCTTCAGCGGACGCGGACAAGCCGCGCCGCTGAGCTTTGCGTTCGCTTGCTATGAAGAGTCGTTCATTCGATAGAATACAAAAATGTTGCATAGTGCAACGATTTATTGCATTATGTTGCAAGATTAAAAGATGGGGGTTTCATTATGACTACAGCAGTAAGAATTTCTGACAAATTGGTAAGGGAAGCGAGGCTCATCAGTGCCGTTGACAATCGTTCTGTCACCGGCCAAATCGAGCATTGGGCCAAAATCGGAAAGTGTTCTGAAGAGAATCCTGAACTAACGTATGAATTGATACGGGATATCCTAATTGGGGTTGAGGAACTTGAGCAGGGTAATTATTCAGAATACGAGTTTGGTTAATCCGATATGCATATCTTACAATCAGGTTCATTCAGAAAAAAGGTACGAAGGTTTAGAGAGCAGGAAAAACTGATTCTCGACAATCAAGTTCGCAAGATCGTTAAAAACCCAACGATAGGACAAGAGAAAAAGGGTGCTCTCAGAGGTATCTTTGTCCACAAATTCAAGATACACGCCACACAGTATCTTCTTTCTTATCGATTTGTCGGTGATGATCTCGAGTTGATAATGATTGGTCCTCACGAAAATTATTATCGAGACTTGTCTAAATATCTCAAAAGCCGATAGAAGCAAGCGAACCAACCGCTCAAGCAGACCGGAAGGGCTAATGCTACTGTCTAATATTTTCATCTTCGCCAATGTTTTTCCGGGGTAGCATGGTTTTTTGGTAGGCCCCTTCCGGCAGCTTAGCTCTACGTAGAAGGCTAAGTAAAAATATGGTACATTTAATCATCTTGTTAATGTTAAATTATTAGGAGAACTCCAATGCCAATAGCTGTGAAAGATATTGCCAAACATACGATTGATACTCTGCCGGACGATACAAGCATGGACGGTATTATTCATGCTTTGTATATCAAAGCTAAATTCGATCATGGTGAAAGCCAAATTCGGGAAGGCAACGGTATTCCGCACGAAGAAGCTAAGCGGAGACTCCAAAAATGGGTAAAGTAATCTGGTCGCCGGCGGCGTTAGAAGATGTTGATTCCATAGCGGAGTATATCGCAAGAGATTCAACCGATCAATCATCTCTTTTTGTAATTCGATTAATTGGAGCAACAGATCGTTTGCAAGACTTCCCTAACTCCGGTCGTATCATCCCTGAAATCGGCAATCCGGGCTGTCGTGAAATCATTTATGGTTCTTATCGCATTATGTATCGAGTCTATGGGGATGCAGTCTGGATTACCGGTATTGTACATGGGTCTCGAGATTGGCACCCCAAATAACCTTCTATCCAGGCGCTCAAGCAGACCGAAAGGGCTGATGCTACTGTCGAACGTTTTCTCTTCACCAGTATTTTTCGGGGTAGCATAGTTTTTCTGTCGGCCCCTTCCGGCCGCTTAGCTTTACGTTATGCGGGTTGATTTGTTGAATGATTGTTGCTATCATTCTTTATAAATGAAAGTTCGTGATGTAATCAAAATGATTGAGACTGACGGATGGTATCTGGCCCGGTCCCGGGGGAGTCATCGCCAATTTAAACATCCTTTCAAATCTGGCCTTGTCACCATTGCCGGCAAACCCAACGATGACTTGGCATCTGGTACATTAAATAGTATATTTAAGCAGGCAGGTGTAAAATGAAACGATACTTAGTAGTTATTGAAGAAACTAAAACTGGATATTCGGCCTTTTCCCCCGACCTCGATGGATGCGTTGCTACCGGGGAAACCAAAGAAGAAGTCGAAACAAGAATGCGGGAAGCAATTGAGTTCCATCTCGATGGGCTAAAAAGAGAAGACCTTGCAATCCCGCGTCCCCATAGCTTCTCCGCTTATCTCGAAGTCCCAGCATAACCATTCGCTCAAGCAGACCGGAAGGACTGGTGCAACTGTCGAACATTTTTATCTTCGCCGGGTTTTTCCGGAGTAGCAGGGTTTCTTGATCGGCCCCTTCCGGCAGCTTAGCTCTACGTTATACAGCCTAAAACAAACAGATGAAAATTAAAAAGGAAGATTTTGTAATGAAAAATTTTAAAAATTCAATCACTCTTTACCTTTTGGTTTTTGCTGTGCCCCTTTTAACACAATCCTGCTCAATAAACCCGATCAAAGAGATCAACTATAGTAATTTGAGTATTGAATCTTCTCAAAAACTTCTTAAAGAAATCAAGGAATTGGGACCTAGCTTATTAATGAATGTTGA
>Ga0307929_1002662_pt1 | contig 11193 bp, 6 predicted proteins | sample AceLakmetage1330_FD_203160 | JGI IMG/M metagenome (GOLD analysis project Ga0307929, IMG submission 203160) | Saline water microbial communities from Ace Lake, Antarctica - #1330 | ecosystem: Environmental > Aquatic > Non-marine Saline and Alkaline > Saline | place: Antarctica: Ace Lake...
GTACCGGATATATCGTATAAATTTTTTGACTTTGAGGCAAAATACAAACCCGGCGCAACCAACGAAATCTGCCCGGCGCCGATTGCCCCGGCCCTTGCGGAAGAGGCGGCGTCCTGTGCAAAAAAGGCGCACAGGGCCCTTAAATGCAGTGTGTGGAGCAGGAGCGATATGATCATTCGGGACGAGGCCCTCTATCTCTTGGAGACAAACACCATCCCGGGAATGACCGAGACGAGTCTTTTTCCATTAGCAGCCCGGGAGGCGGGGATGACCCTTTCCGATCTCTTGGATAAAATGATTACTCTTTCTCTTGAGTGTTATAGATAATGAATTGACAGAACCAAACAAATTTTTTTGCGGGGTTTCCCTATAAGGCCCCTTGCCGCGGCCCAGCTTAATTATGATTCGGGACAGGGATGGAAAAGGGCGGGAACCATCCCGCCCTTCATATTTCCACACTTTTGAAAGAGTAGTTAGGTCTTGATATCCTTTCTTCTCATATAGAGAATCGAGATAAGGCCTGCAAGTATCATGAAGATGATTAAACCCCATTGATTTAGGGTGGGAACGGGACGGACCTGAGATCGAAAATTGGCCGGTCCGCCGGGCTCGACTATTTTGCCGTCGACCACATTGTCATGGTCCCCGCGGCCCCCGTCTTGCAGGTGCAGGTAGACCACGTTGCCCTCAATGATGGCGCCGGTACCGGTTGTGGCGTCATAGGTGAACTCCTCAAAACCATCCGCGTCACTGTATTTCCAGTAGGTAGTCGGAAATAGACCTGCGGGAAGGATCAGTTTGACAACGATGGTGCTGCCGGGCGTGATGTCCTCTACGGTAAAGCCGAAGAAGCCTGCCGGGCACGTCACCCCTGGAGGAAGATCTCCATCTGAAGGGTTCTGGCTCGTCCAGACGCCCTGGAGGGTGGTGCCATCGGGCGCTTCGATGGTGACGTAGTGCTCCCCGCCGGCGTTGTGTAGAGAGGCCACATGGTCCTGCAGCCAGTCCGGGGTCTGGTCATGGTTACCGTCGTAATTCTCATTATTGGAACCTGCGCCCCATTCCTCCACGTCGATAACGTTGTCTTTGTCCCCGTTCAGGACGCCCATGACGAGCAGGTCATCGCTGTATTGCTGGTCATCACGGGTCACACCGCCGCGATCGCTGAAGAGGATCCCCGATCCGTTCGGACTCCACCACATCCGGTAGTCCGAATAGCCTTCGGTCAGTTGGATAATCTTGAGCGTGTCGATGTTGATCAGAAAGATGGAGATGGAGGCGGCGGGCTGGCCGTTGGTCCTCAGCGGTGGCTCGGACTCGTCTGGCTCGTCACCCTCTTCGGCGGGCAAGCGTAGAATGGAGCCGGCGGACCACATCTTAAAGGCGATCCACTTGGAATCCGAGCTCCAGGCCTTTGGTCCGCAGACCCAGGTCCACTGGGGGTCCAGACCCGTTCTGTCAGGACCGCCTCCCTTGATGACCAGGGTGCGTTTGCCGCTCCCGTCGGCCTTCATGATGTTCAGGGCAGAGTATTCCTTTTTTGTCGAATCATCCTGCCCCCTCACCACGCCATAGCGGGTGTGATAGGCGATAAACTGGCCGTCAGGACTTGCAAAGGCCCAGTTATCGCCCTTGGCGGCCCAACCGGTACAGTTGCCGTCCGGGTAGGTATTGGAGGCCGTATCGATGTACTGGCCATCGGGGCCGGTGATCACCAGATTGTCATCGGAGAGGGGTACCACCTGGGTCCCGTCCTCCTTGGCCTTGAATATGGACCGGCCCACGGGTTTGCCTTCAAACAGATACTCGTCTCCAACCAGTTCGCCCCAGACCGCATCATAGAGTACCCACAGATTGTCCGGGAACCAGGTGTGGTGGTTACAGGCGTGCTCGCCATACGAGATAAGGCGCGGGTATCGCTTGCCCGATCCGTCGGCGTCCGTGTTCATGGCGTGGAGCTCAGCTTGGCTGCGGTAGGCGATCTTGGCGCCGTCCGGGCTCACGACCGGTTTGTTATATCCATGCTCGCATCCGCACCCTGGCTCGGGGGGAAACTCTCCGCCTTTGGTGATGAGCTCAACATTCGTGCCGTCCTCGTTCATCATGAAGATGTCGGCTATCCCACCGTCGTCGACGCCGCCATAAGGCTCCTCATCCCGGTTGCTTTGAAAGACAATCCGTGCATGATTGGGGGGCACGAAACTCGGGTGGCTGTCACAGGCTTTATTGTTGGTCAACTGCATCCACCCGGTGCCGTCCTTTTTCATTTTACAGATTTCATTGCTCCCGGCAACTGGCGTTTACCCACCGTCTCCGGCGGGTAACTCTTCGCGATAGGACTGATAAACAATCCATTCCCCATCCTTGCTCCACGGAAAGGCCCCCCAGCAGGGTGCCCAGTCATCATATTCATGTATCGTGACCTGAAGGATGTCGCCCACCGGTGCCCCGGCCGCAACCCCTTTCTGACCATGGTTGATGGTCCCTGCGTCATCGGCCCAGACCGCACCTGTAAGACCGACCGATACGGCCAGCGCCACTGTAAGAAATTCCAAAAATCTACGCATGATTCCCTCCTCCCTGTTGCTGTGAATCCATATGAACAACCGCCTTGAGCGACCAAACACCTGCGCTACAGTGCCCCAGTTCATTCTGGATAGCAAACTTAGGAACTACTCTACTATAGCCATTAATTGAAATAATCTACCCACTATGAATAAATACCTAATAAATGTATAAATGTCAAGCGATTTTTGGGAAAAAAATAAAAAATCCAAGTATGTTTATTTTGTGACTTGTTTCCATGTATTATAAAGGCTTGATCAAGAACAGGGCCAACGCGCTAAAGATGAGCAGCATCTCCACATAAAGTTTGCACACGGATGCCTGGGGCCGTGAGCTAGCAAACTGGTCCTCTCAGGCGGGGGAAGATCCACGACAAGAGCCTCTACCACCACTGCAAGCGTAATTTTAGGAGACGGTGAAACTGGCGATGATCAGACTCCAATACACGATATTGAATGGGTTAAAACCGGGCGTATAATCCTCTCATCAGCGTTTAATCAGCAAACAGTAAAAGGTAATATATTCCCGTTAGAGATATGACCGTCACCCGGACTGCCCAGATTTCTACATCGTCGATGTTCCACCCACAATATTGCCACGAACTGTCGGTGGACCCCATAGTCCACCGCAGATACACAGTGGACTGACCGTCCGCCACATTGGAAATATCTAACTCCTGCAGGCTCCACGATGTGTCGGCAATCTTGGTGGAGTTCTCCCATACAGTGGTCCAGGTGCTTCCATCGTTGCTGACACGAATGTAGGCATGGTCGTAAATGGGTTGTTCCACGCCCAGCCAGCGCCTGAACTTCAACGTATTCCTCGACATACCAGTGCAATTAATGGCGGTACTGGTCAGATGCTTCTGCGAGAGATCATTCTCGTAGTCACCTGAAAGGTTGTACCCGTAAACATTATTGCCTGTGTACCCGCTACTTGGGTCCGGGCCGCCGTACTGGCCGCCGCCGCCGGCAGGCTGACCCCAGGCCCACAGGCCCTGAGTGGTCCAGCCCGGATCAGTGTCCATATCCCACGAGTACTGAAGGGAAGGGACGCCTACAGTGAGTGTGACACCTCGGGTGGTATCGCCATCGTGGTCGGTCGTGTTGGTGAAATTGACAGTGTCTGTGTAGGTGCCGTTTGACAGGGAATTAGCACTTGAATTAGTTGACACTGTAACATCTGTTGTATCGTGGCCGGCGAGATAGCCACCAGTGTCACTGATCGATAACCAGGATTTATCCTTGTTCACACTGTAGTTGATTCCGGTATCGTTCTTGTTCTCGAGCGTGTAGGTGATACTGTCAGGACTAAACGGGCCACCGATCTGGCCTTCCGAGGAAAGGTTACCGGGCGGACTGACCTTCAGCCCGGTTGGACTTGCAAGATATAAATAGGTGGCCTCACAGGCAACGTGTGCCGAGGTGTATTTTATTCGCATATAACCGTCTTCTCCCCAGTTAGTGCCCCAGCTATTGCGCAAAATCCAGTATCCGTCACCGTTGTTATCATTCCAGCCAACCAGGGCTATGGCATGGTTTGTGTAAGTATAGTAACATTCGGGGCCTATGTGCCCGGGATCTCCCGGGCAGGTAGTATTTGAGTCCTCATAAATACCCCCACTATATCCTTGGAAAGCGCTTCCTACATACACGGCAGCATCGACAATACCATAAGTCATTATTGCAGTCTTTATGGCCTCAATATCGTTGCAGCCGATCCTGTGCCATGAGTCAAAGACCGTTGTTGGATCTCCCCAGTGAGTGCAGGAGCCTGGATCAGAGGTTGTGTAAGGGAAATCAGCCTCATTTGTGACACCTTCCATTGTAAGGGCCTCAAGCTCATAATAGTCCCAATCGGATCCCCGACAACCGAAGAAGTGTGAGCTATACGCAGACAGTCTTCCGAGGCACCATATTATGTAAGACTCCGAAAAATCGGCGCAGTTCGCGTCATATTTCTCATAGGCCCAGTTGTAGGTCCCTTCTGCGGCAGCGCAGGCGCCGAAGGCATAGCAGGAACCGCAGCTGCCCTGGTCCCTGATAGGACCGATGTATGAATGGCCGTTATAATTCCTCCAGTCAAAAGAATAAGCGAGTTGCCTTTCCCCAAGGTGCTTGTCTAATGGGCCAATACCGTCATAAGTGACTTTATCTCTTGGAAAAAGTGGTGCTCTACGACTGAAAAGATTTTGTTTTTCTTGAGCGGACATATCGAATACCCAGTTGTGATCTACCGTGAAATTATACCCGTTTTTTTGAATTTTGGCCCTGATTTCCTCAAGGGTATCTCCCGGTTTAAAGCTCAATTTATCTGCATGTTCACCCAAGGATGTTCCAGGGAGAAAGCATAGGAATGCAACAAGAACAATCAGCAAGAACAATGTTTTCATGTGCATTTCCATCAGGTCGCCTATTTCTATTTGACTATAACTTTTACTTCAAAAGTCTTGATTGGTCGCTTATTCTTCTCAAATGGCCGATGATAGATCAGCTTCAGGGACATTTTTCCTACCTTGGCAGCCTTAAAGCGCAGAATTATGTTTCCACCGGAGCCCCGAGCTTTTCTGTCCGGTTTGAATTCTGTTTCACCAACCTGTTTCAGGATTCCTGTATCAGGAGAGGCCACACCCCATATATAACCCGTTGTGGGGTTGCCCTTGAGTACAACCTCTAAGACATCTCCGACACCCATTTTTACAGTTTGGCCGAGAGCTTTCTCGCTCAACTTCACCGATACCGGCGCAGAAGCGCTAAATGAAACTGCCAAAAAAATGATGGGGAGAGTATACATTGCTGATAAGCTAAGCTTCTTCGCTCAGGAACTAAATACGCATCCCAAAATGCAGTCCGGGGACGAGAATGGAACCTTGAACCAGTGAACGGCTACGTTTACTATTACCGCCCACCGTGGCTGAGGTCAATTTATTTCTTACGAACTGCAGGCCAAAACCATTTCGTGAAATTAGAATTGCCATTTGTCCTCAAACAATATAATGATTTTGAATATAATTGACGGGGATTGTCAACTCGGGGGAAAATGACGGTAGGGGATAATCGGATGCGCAGTTCTTTCTTGATCAAATCGTTCGAGCATGTAAAAATGTCAGGGATAGGGTTGGTCAGGAAATCCATCGGAAGGCCTGGCACGGAAAAGGTCTTTCAGGGTTATTGAAGGGAGATGAAACATAAAGGTGCTATTTCGAGTGAAAAGATACCTAAATCAGAGCGCTGGGAGGGCGGCGGCCGCGGCATTAGCGGCGATCCTCATGGTCGTGGCCCCCGGTTCTTCCATGGCTGGACCGCAGGAAAAGGTGGGGGGGACGCCTCCTGCGCTGGTACAGGTCTCGACCGTCGTAGAAAGGATGGTGGTTACCCGGGTTACACTGGTCGGGACCGCTGAACCCTTGTCCGAGACGATTGTTGCGGCCGAGGAAGCGGGTCTGGTTCGGAAGATGCTGGTGGATGAGGGGGATAAGGTGAAACAAAACCAGACCCTCTGTGTACAGGACGCAAGCCAGCTAAGGCTGAAAGTGGAGGCCGCAAGGGCGATCGTTGCCGAGGCAGCAGCTAATCAAACCCGGGTAGAGAGGGAATGGGAACGGCTGAAGCAGCTTTACGCCATTAACTCCGTATCAAAAAAGGCCTATGAGGATGCGCAATTCGAGGCCGAGGCAGCGGTCAAGAGGGTGGCGCGGCTCCAGGTGGAGCTGTACACCCTTCTGGACCAGGTGAAAAAAAAGGTGGTCTACGCCCCTGTTTCGGGATCTGTGGTTGAACGGCATACCCTTGTGGGCCAGTGGTTGAGCAAGGGTGATCCCGTGGTGACCCTGACCGTGCTCAATCCGATCAGGGTGATGGTGCCGGTCCCAGAGCGATACGTCTCAAGGATGAAAAAGGGAGATTCGTCTGAGATTACCTTTGATGCGCTTCCGGAACGGGTGTTCAAAGGGGTGATTGACGCGATTATACCGAAAGCGGCCAGGGCGGCCAGGACCTTTCCCGTGCGTATTGAGATACCTAATCCAAAAAGAACCATCAAAGCCGGTATGTTAGGACGGGCAACCTTCGCGGTTGGGAATCCTCACAAGGCCATTCTAATCCCTAAAGACGCTTTGGTTCTAAGCGGAACCGGAAAATCCGTTTATGTGATTAACGATCAGACCGCCCATCTTGTTTCCGTGAAAACAGGCCCGGCCCATGGATCTCTTATTGAAATTGAAGGTAATCTAAAGGCCGGTCAGAGGGTCGTGGTCCGCGGCAATGAGCGGTTGATGCCCGGCCAGCGTGTGAAGGTTGTTGGTAGCCCGGGAAGCACCCCGAAACCCGTAAGATGAACATCGAATGAAAGAAAGGCAAACTTGGAATGGAGGCACAACCTGCAACCCATAACTCGCAACCTGTAACCCTGAACCTTCCATGAAATTAGCTGATGCCTCCATAAAACACCCCGTGTCCGTGATCGTGGGTGTCTTTTTTGTTATCCTTTTCGGCATGCTGGCCCTGTTCAAGATTCCAGTGCAGCTTACTCCCGACATCACACGGCCCCAGATAACCGTAACGACTGTCTGGCCGGGGTCTTCCCCCCAGGAGGTCGAGCGGGAGATTGTAGACCGGCAGGAGGAGTATCTAAAAAGCGTCGAAGGACTGACTCGCCTTACCAGTGAATCGCGGGATTCGAGGGGAAGGGTCACCTTGGAGTTTTCCGTCGGCACGGATATTGACTCTGCCTTGCTCAAGGTGTCCACCAAATTGGATCAGGTTCGGTCCTACCCGGATGATGCTGACCGGCCGGTTCTGGTTTCTGCAAGCGAGAATGCCCCTCCCATAGCCTATATGGTCCTGCGCCGCATACGGTCTGACGCCCCTCCCGTCTATACATTAAGGAATTTTGCCGAGGATTATATCCAGCCCCGTCTCGAACGGGTTCCGGGGATCGCCAAGATCAATGTTTACGGGGGCCGCGAAGAGGAGATGCAGGTCGTCTTTGATGAGATGGGTGTGGCGGCCCGGAAACTCACTATCAGAGAGATCGCTCAGGCCCTGTCTGCCGGGAATCAGAACATTTCGGCAGGGAGCTTTGATGAAGGGAAGCGACGGTACTTAGCCCGTACCCAGGGCGAGTACCTGAAACCGGAAGATGCGGAAGCCGTCGTCATCAAGTATGTAGGCCCTGTCCCGGTCAGCGTCAAAGATGTGGCCCGCGTCCGCTACGGATTCAAGAAACAGGAGAGCGTAACACGCCATAAAGGGGAAGCCACCTTAGTCATGAATGCGATCCGTCAGGCCGGATCGAACGTCCTGGAGGTGATGGCCGGGCTCAAGGATGGCATCGTGGAGTTGAACGAGGGTATTTTAGCGGAGCGGGGGCTTCAATTAGAGCAGGTTTACGATGAAACAACATATATCAAAAGCGCCATAGACCTGGTTCGGCAGAACCTGTTTGTGGGCGGGACATTGGCCATTATGGTGCTGCTGATTTTTCTGCGGAGTTTTTCATCGACCCTGATCGTAACCTTGGCCATCCCCATTTCCATCATAGGCACCTTCCTGATGTTAGTCCTTTTCGGTCGGACTATCAATGTCATCTCTTTGGCCGGATGTGCCTTTGCGGCAGGACTGGTGGTGGACAATGCCATCGTTGTCCTCGAAAACATCTATCGGCACAGGCAGATGGGGGAGTCGAGGGTGACCGCTGCCCTGTCGGGCACCAAAGAGGTGTGGGGGGCTATATTGGCCAGCACCTTGACTACATTAGCGGTTTTTCTCCCGGTTATTTTTGTCCAAGAGGAGGTCGGGCAGCTCTTCAAAGACATCGCAGTCACCATCTGTTTTGCGGTTTTTTTGAGCCTGATCGTGGCCATCACGGTGATCCCCACCCTGTCGAGCCGTATTATTACTGCTGCTGACTGGGACCGGCAGGGTTCCAATAGGCGGTTCGGAGGGGGGCTGAGGGGGCTTTTTGGGCTCACACGGGTCGCCGGATGGTTTGCCGAGGGAGTTGCCGCATTTGTTTATTGGGTGTGCGGCCGTGTTTCGGCCCGTTTGATGGTGGTGGCCGTGCTGGTCAGCGCTGCTGTGGGCATGGCCTGGTTTCTTGCCCCCCAGGCGGATTACCTTCCGGAAGGGAACAGAAACATGATCTTGGGGATTGTCATTCCCCCGGCCGGCTACAGCATCGATGAATATGAAGCTGTCGGAAAATTTGTTGAGGGCGAACTCAAGAAGTACTGGGAAGCAAACGGTGATCATTCACTGAGTGGTCCCGCCATTGATAACATTTTCTTCATAGCTTATGGCCAGAGGGTCTTTATGGGGGTCAGTAGCAAAGACCCGCTGCGGGCCAAGGAGTTGATTCCTATTCTGAAACGTATCCTCAAAAGCGTGCCAGGGATGATCACGGTGGTCAAACAGACGAGTCTTTTTGCACGGGCCACAGGGGCCGGTCGATCCATTGACGTGGATATCAGCGGGCCGCGCCTACCCGAATTGATGGCATTGGCCCAGCGTGTCTTTGGTGCGATATTGGCCCAAATCCCGGACTGTCAGTTGCGTCCCATTCCGAGTCTCGATCTTGGAAACCCTGAAATACGCATTATTCCTGACCGGGACAAAGCCGCCAGGGTTGGTCTGACGGCCCAGGAGATCGGCGTGAATGTGGATGCCTTGTTAGACGGGTTCAAGGTGGGCGAGGTGCGGCGGTTCGGGAGCAATATCGACCTGACGCTGATGGGGAGGGAAAATACCATCACCGGGACGGGTGATTTTGAAACCCTTCAATTGAACACCCCCCTTGGAAACAGGGTGACCTTGGGGTCGGTGGCTGAGGCAAGGCTTGTTGCAGGACCGGCCCAGATCAATCACATCGAGAGACTGAGGTCGGTGACGATCCAGGTGATCCCGCCCAAGGAGATGCCCTTAGCGCGGGCCATGAAGATCATCCGCAACCAGGTGGTGGTGCCCCTTGCAAAGTCGGGCGAGCTGAAAGCACCCTACATGATCAATCTTTCGGGGACAGCCGATGACCTCACCCATACACGCAAGGCCCTCCAGGGGAATTTCATTTTGGCCCTGATTATCACCTTTATGTTGTTGGCCGCACTTTTCGAAAGTTTTTTGTACCCGCTTGTCATCATGTTCAGCGTTCCTTTAGCGGCCGCCGGCGGGTTCTTAGGGCTCGATCTCATGAACCGGTTCATCGGGTTTCAGCCTTTGGATGTGTTGACCATGTTAGGTTTTGTAATCCTCATCGGGGTTGTGGTCAACAACGCCATCCTCATTGTGCATCAGGCCCTCAACTTCATGCGGAATGCGGACCTGCCTCCCCGCGAGGCCATACGGGAATCTGTGCGCACGCGGATTCGGCCCATCTTCATGAGCGCGTTTACCTCTGTTATGGGCATGCTTCCGCTTCTCCTCTTCCCGGGGGCCGGGTCAGAGCTCTATCGCGGTTTAGGGAGTGTGATCGTGGGTGGACTCATGGTTTCCACGGTCTTCACGCTGTTTCTGGTGCCGTCTCTCTTTTCCTTAGTTATGGACGCCCGGACGGCCCTGAGTCGTAAGGTCAGAGGGGGTAGCGGCGCTACCCTTCAGGCGCGGCGTTCTAAACCGTGATCAGCCATTCTCCCAGGCGCCGGTTCAGGATTTTTTCCGCATGTTTTACATCAAGCCGATACTTTTCGGGCGGATAGCGGGGTGCTCTTTAATAATTTTAAAAGAGCGTCCCGTTGCCTTGCAGGTTGCCTTGCATTTCAGGCTCTTTCGACAGCAACCTGATTATTGCAGAAAGGGGCATCATGGCAAAAACATTCCGCACAGTTCCCATTACACAAATAATCCTGGATGAGGAAATATATCCGAGGAGCGGTGTTTATCCAAAACGCGTCTCGATGTTTGTTGAAAACATAATTGATGGTTTTAAAATTGATCCCATCGAGGTGCAGGTTCATCCGGAATATGGCGATAAATACCGCATTCTTGACGGCGCCCACCGCTGGCATGCATACAAGGAGATCGGCGCAACCGAGATACCGGTTCACATTATAACGCCGGATGGTGTTGATCCCCTCCTCTATGCAGCAAAAAAGGCAATAGGCCCCCTCCAATTAAACGAAGAAGAGGCGAGAAATACCGCCCGTCGAGCATACCAGGATAACCCCCTTTTAACTTCCTATGAGATTGGTCAGGCGATCGGACGATCCAGACGTACTGTAGACGACTATATCGCCGACCTTAAAGCCACCTTCCAATTAGATTTGGATCTCAAGATATTCCGAATGAATCGTATGGTAATTCCCCAGGAAAGAATCGCGAAGAGATTAGCCCTACAACGATAGTTACCGGTGACGCCGAATTTTATATTCTGTCATGCCGGACTTGATCCGGCATCCAGTCGTTCACCTATGACCCTGGAGTCAAAATAGCTATCTTCAGGATCGCCCTGAGTGGATTCCGGCTTTCGCCGGAATGACGGAGTGCTAAGTGTCGTTGTAGGGTTAGGTATAATACAAAGGACAGTGTCGAACCATTTAGAAAAAATGGCAGAGCTGCCAAATTTTCTAAATGCCGATTTATCGAAGGGTTTCACTGTCCCACAAGTCGCTGAAAAGCATGGGTGGCCGGAGCCCCT